>Ga0214921_10005062_pt1 | contig 18895 bp, 20 predicted proteins | sample LL1505_MetaG_FD_177992 | JGI IMG/M metagenome (GOLD analysis project Ga0214921, IMG submission 177992) | Freshwater microbial communities from Lake Lanier, Atlanta, Georgia, United States - LL-1505 | ecosystem: Environmental > Aquatic > Freshwater > Lake | place: USA: Georgia | collected... | reverse complement strand
CCCAATTAGGGCAATCGAAGATGAGCAATATGAGGTAACTAAATCCAAGGCAACAATTTGCTACCTAACAAGTCATGAGTTAGAGCAAATTATCAAGTCCAAAGCCGCTGTCATTATTAATGAGTAATGTCCTTTTAAAGGACACTTCATGCGTGGGGTACCCCAACCAAAACAAGGACATCACATCCTTGTGTCAGTCAAATCCCCATTGCGCCACCAAATTCACTTGTAATCCCTGCGTGGGTCAAAATAACTCAACCAATTCAATCCCTTACAAGACCCCATATAAATTTTGTGCACAAAGTTTGACTATGGTGGGGTTAACCTTGCAGGCTAGAAAGCGAAAGTACGGTCTATCGGAGAGTTGAAAATCCTTGTGTCGGTGGTTCGATTCCGCCCCGGGCCACCAAGAACTTCAAAATGACTGCTTAGGCAGTCATTTTTCGTTTCTAGTCTTAGTGTTTACTGTGTTCTACAGTATTCAACGCTGTTGGACTTTGCCTACCGCTGTGTATTTGCTCTAACTCTGCCTAACCTTGCCAACTACCTAGGGTGTGTATTTGTAATGTCGTTTAAAACGACAAAATTAATTAATCTATGCCCCAATTTTTCATTTGTCTAAAAAAACTATTAGGTGGGCGACTCCCCATAAAGCAATAAGTCCAACTAGAGCTTTGATTAAAACCCGATTAGCCTTATCTATCCAATACTCTCTAGCCCGCTCTTTCTTTTTAGCAATTTGCTCCTCAAGTTCTTTTGGGGTTGTTCTTGACTGGTATTTTCCATAATGTCTGGCCGTATAGAATCTATCCCAAAAATCAACTTCTTCCTGTAGTTCACGATTATTTAGAGTGGTGAGGTGATTAAAGTATTCAGGAGTAATGATGGGGGCTATGTCATGAGCATTTATCCAATCCCACATCTCTTTCTCCGTTTTAATCTTTCCTTTATTCAGCTCCTCCTCGTAAGGACTGAAATCAATCAATATTTTTTTACAACCCAAAATATTGAAAGGAATCCAATGCTTGCCAATTGGGTAGTTCCCAGTCTTAAACTGGTATTGAGCTTTATATTCATCAATAGCCTTTATTGTTGGCTTTGATAAGTCTGTGCTTCCGGGGAATCTTGTCAAAAGTCTATAAAAGGCGTCGATAACCCGTTTAGATACTTCGCGTTTGTTATCCTCAATCTCCTTATAAATCTCTAAAGGGATGTTGAGAACTTCAGCCATCTTTTCTTGAGATTGCCCGATGCGTTTTCGATAAACAGCAAAATCATTAGTTTTCATATTTCCTCCTTTTAGCTAATTTGACGAATGTCTGGCTTAGCAAGTTGAGTTAAATCGCCAATTAAAAACCCACCAGTGGGTGGGTTAGTCGCTTTTGATTGCTCGCTCGGAGCCTCATCTTTTTAGCACCTTACTGCGTTAGCAGGTTGCTGTGGCGACTAAGCCATCTCTTGATGTGTGTTTAGTCTAAACCACTATTAAATGATTATCAAGTTAGCATTTAAAGGGATGAGCTACCCATTAAAAAACGGGGTTGGCCACTCTCGTTTGCCGTCTGTTGCCTCGCCAACACCAACAAAGAAGCTCCATAACTCAGGGTCACTGTTAATGGCATTAAAGAGAGGCTGTCCAATAAGTAAGCCCCCATCTGATTTTAAAACTCGTGTGATTACATATTTTCTATCAAACTCTCCAGACACAACTTTAAAGCTCTCGTATGAGATAGTTGTAAAAATAGAGTTTGATTTTGATTCAGATAGGTAAGGCGATTCGCCTTCTGACTCAAGCGTCCAAGGGCGACCCAGAATATCTTGCTTGAATTGATACTCAAGCAAATCTCTGGACAGATTGTGGGCGCAAGCTTCGGCTTGCTCTTCACTTGAGAAGCTATCTATTAAGAACACATAATCAGTCAGCCCATCTATATCAAATGAATTGATATTTACTATAACGATGAATGAATTCTTCCCAAGGCGAATTTGCTCTTTTTCCAATCCTTGAAATAGTTCATCGGACTTGTATTGCGCCCCGCCTGAGCTTAGGCTTTTACCGAGCGAAATAATTTCATTTGAAAAGTTCATATCTATATTTTATATCTCGAAAAGCTCATGCAGTGAGCTTGAGTAGACTAAAGAACGATCTTTATTTGCCATAAAAGCTTGTAATGTCAAAATAAAACTCTCTTACCAGTCTTAGCGCCTTAGATTCTCTGAAGGCATCTAATTCACTTATTAGCTCTAGCTTTCCGCTATTTTGTATTGCTTCAAACCGATTAGTGAGCTCATCCCATACTTCATCAGTAAATCCAACAACATTAAAAACTAATTTGTCGTAGGGCTTATCGTCCTTAAAAAGAAGCTCTTGTGTTTTAAGCTCCCATCGAATACCTGAATACTTTTCATTGGCTTGGCGAAAAATAACCATTTCTTCGTATATGCGTTTTTCAACAAAAACATGCTCTATGGCAACGCCATTAAAAGGCATTGCTTGATTTACTGTGGAATCGTTTTTATCAATAACGCAAGCGCTTTCGAAGTCATAGCCCCACCCACCGGTTATTGGCAAATCCAATTTAAAGTCTTCAAAAATAATTTGTCTTGGAGATTCTTTAGTAATTAGTTGTGATGGTTCTCTCATGGGCGCCTAGCTAATAGTTGTTTAATGCGTTTACAAGTTCATCTTTAACACGTTTACGAAGGCTTGTTGGGGCTAAAACCTCAACACCTGCCCCATACTTCAAAATATCCATTACTAATTCAGGATCTTGGTTGTAATCGAATTCGAGAAGATAGTTGCCTTCTTTATCAAAAGTTCCAACCTGTTGCCCATGCCAAGTCTCGGCACTTACCCATCTTGCTTTTTCGGGCGAAAACATCAGCTTGGCGCGTTGATTAGCTTTTCCAGAGAAAATTCCATAGCTCTCTGCAAAGTGTTCGTGTAATTGCCTTTCGGAAATCTCATCTGCCTTTGAATTGGTAATGATTGCCTTACTAATGCAGTCCACGGCAAAGCTACGTAAATCTTTTCGTAGATGACAGAAGGCATCTAGATACCAGTTATCTCTATAAAAAATTAATCGTTGTGGGGAAATTTCACGCTCAGTAGTCTCATCTTTACCTCTAGCATAGTAAGTAATATGAAGTCTCTTGCGAGTCAGAAGGGCGTTACCAACTTCTTCAAAATTTTCGATGGAACTTTTGCGCGCCGACATTCCAAATACTTTTAATCTCTTACGCAGTTCTTTGGTGGGGGTGTTACTTTGCCCAAGAATGCCATCAATTATTGAGGTGAGTGGTGCAATGTGAGGCTCAATCAATCCGCCTTTATCTAAGCCTGATAGAAGATGTTGCATAAGCACAAGAGCGGTAACTTCTTTTTCCGAAAACCATAAGCCAGGAAGCTCTATCTTTTCGCCAATAATTTGCCCATCAAAGCAGTATCCACCTTTAAATCTGTCGTAAACAATAGAAGCATTCATGCGGCTTCGCAAATACTCTAAGTCGCGCTTAAAGGTTGCTTTGGAAATTTCTAGTTCATCTAGAAAGTCATTAAGCGGGACGCATTGACGTGCCTGAATCATGTACTTAATTTTGTGCAGTCGTTCTACATCACCCATGGTGGCCTTTATAGAAAGAGCTTCAGCAATATTAGAACGATTGTTAAAACAAGTATTACAGTAGCCATTTTTTGGCTATTCGCTTTCTAAAGGGGCAAATCCAACGTAGGTGCTCATACCGGATGGTGCGCCAACATGAGATTCAATAATAATGCCATCGGGAAACTCTAATACTTCACCAAGCTCAGAAGGATAGACAGACTCTTCTTCGTCGGTTGCCAAGTGAATCTCTAGCAATCCATCCCCTTCGACTACATATCCTTTATCTAAAATTTGTTTTTTAGCTCTTTCGGCTAGATATTCAATGCCTTCGGTATGAGCCACAAATATAGTGTGATTGCATGGAGTTGGCGCTTCAGCCATTTGCTCTTCATGAGCAATAACTTCTTTTCCACAAAAGCCACAGCAAATCGGGAGGTGATAAAAAGCAGAGCGACTATGAACTTGTAATTTATTAGACATATAGAACCCTTTCAAATGCTATTAATTTAATAGTAATACTAGAAATTAAAAATACCGCCTAAAAAATAGCCTTCTTAATCCAACTACTTCAGATGCTTGAAATGCCTCTTTTGATAATAATTCTGAAGATTGACTTAAAAGAGCATGTTTTCTTGCCGCTTTTGAGGGCGGAAGGCCAACAATAATGGCGGCGTCAATAATTGCCTTAACAATGTATGGTTCAGAGCAAGGACGGATGGCGGTATTGAGTTGTGCTGGTAAAAGACAGCTTAATATGAGGAAGCCAGCCAACATAAACTTTATCTCTTCGCAGGCGTATAGCCAATTCGATTGCCTGAGTTATCAAAGTAGTTGGTCACCCCGCTTGGCGCCTTAACTTCGTAACCAATCCTATTACCCGTATTGTCATAAACCCCGTTCTTAGAGTTGGCGTTATATGCGCTGTTATCCATGTTGTAAGGGCTATTGCGCATGTTATATGGCGAGTTGTCCATGTTGTAAGGGCTGTTTTGCATGTTGTATGGCGAGTTGTCAAAATTTGTCACTTGTGCGCTAGAGTTGCGAACAAAGAGTCCAAGCTGACATATCAAGAACAAGGTAATGAGAAATTTCATGACTATCCCTTTAAGTTATGGCGAATAGTCAGAATATGAGCCTAGGGGCTCACTAGATGAGCCCCTTAACTCATAATGTCGTTTAAAACGACAAAATTGATTACATGAGTCAAATAACGCAAAATGATAGCTATATAAATTATTAAAAGAAAAAATGGACTTATATCAAATTACAAAGTCTGGATTAAAAGCTGTGGAAAAATCGGCATTTGATTTAGAGAAGGACATTCAGGCGTTAGTCGAGGCTAACCTTAGCAACCTATTTGACCTTCAATTTGTCTCTTCTGAATTTACGGTTGGCGAATTCCGCATAGACACTCTAGGCTTTGACGAAGAGGCATCGGCATTTGTAATTATTGAATATAAGAAAGGTAGTAGCTATTCAGTAGTTGATCAGGGCTATTCCTATCTATCCACAATGCTAGAAAGTAAGGCTGAGTTCATTCTTGAGTTTCAGGAGCGGACTGGTAAGGCACTAAAGCGTGATCAGGTTGATTGGACGCAATCAAGGGTTATCTTTGTGTCGCCAGCGTTTAATACGTATCAAAAAAATAGCGTTAATTTCCGCGACATGCCATTCGAGCTATGGGAAATCAGACGTTATAGTAATGACATGATTGGACTTGAGCAACACAAGCCAACGTCAAAGGAAAGCGTTGAGAAGATAAGCAAATCTAGCTCGGTGATATCAAGCGTAAGCTCGGAGATTGAAGTTGTAGAAGAAAGCGATCACCTGTCAAAGTCTAGCGAGGCTTGTATAGAGCTGTGGGATCAAATAAAAGAACATTTCTTAAGTCTTGGAGATACAGGCCTATCGACTAAGAGGCACTATGTCAGCATTAAAAGAAATACCAAGGCCGTTTGTTATGTCCACTTTAGAAAAAACAACCTTGCAATAGATATCAATAGAGGCGTGGAGTATCCAGACGGCACAAAATCTAAAGATTTTTTTACTTTAGATGATCCTAAAGGCGTTTGTTCGGATAGATATTTTAATTGGGCAAGCGGTCAAAAAGGTATGAATTATTCCTTTAGCGTTAAGTCAAAGGATGATCTGGAATATGCCTTGTGGTTAATTAAACAAAAGTATGATTCGATTCAGTAAATATGTCATTAATTAGATCTAAGCAACGTGTAACAGATCATGGTGAGGTTTTTACGCCAGAGTGGTTAGTCGAGGCGATGCTTGATTTAGTTAAAGAAGAGACAGAGCGCTTAGATTCAAGGTTTTTAGAGCCAGCCTGTGGAAGTGGTAATTTCTTAACTAAAATTCTCAAGCGCAAGCTGGCGGCTGTTGAATTAAAGTACGGCAAGTCTGATTTTGATCGTAAACATTATGCATTATTAAGTGTGATGTGTATTTACGGCATTGAACTGCTTAAAGACAATATCGCAGAATGTCAGGCTAATGTATTAGAGGTTTTAACTTCATACTTAAATTTAGATATCGAAGACGATACATACCAATCAGCGGTTTATGTACTTTCCCAAAACATAGTACATGGCGATGCGCTGACTATGCGAGACATTAGTGGCAAGCCGATTACTTTTGCGGAATGGGGTTACTTGGGTAAAGGAAAATTCCAAAGACGTGATTTTAGATTTGATGTTTTAACTGGCTCATCAGCATTTAGTGCGCAGGATTCCCTATTCGCTGATTTAGGAATGCATGAAATATTTCAACCTGTTAAGACTTATGAGCAAGTAACTATTTCTCAATTAGCAATACACAATGCTGAAAATGTACAAAATAAAATATGAATGAACAAGCAAGTTTTACTCTACGAAATCGAAATCCTGATGTTTTGACATGTATCGCAAACTTGTCTAACGATGAAGTTTTTACACCGCCTGAACTCGCAAATCAAATATTAGATACTCTTACGGAGGCTTGGGCACTTAGTAATAATGGTGAGAACTTATGGGAAGACGAAAAAATTAAATTTCTCGATCCATGCACTAAATCAGGTGTTTTTTTACGAGAGATAACAAGTCGTTTAACTATTGGACTTGAAAAAAAGATACCAAATTTAGAAAAACGTGTCGATCATATTTTAAGTAACCAAGTCTATGGTATTGGAATCACTAAGCTAACAAGCCTATTGGCACGTAGGAGTGTGTATTGCTCTAAGAATGCAGATGGCGAGCATTCGATTGCTAAAAACCTAAAAAGCAAAAATGGAAATATTTGGTACGAAAATTTAAGTCATACTTGGGTGGGTGAAAAATGTAAATTTTGTGGAGCTTCAAAAAAAGTATGGGATAGAGGAAATGATTTTGATAGTCATGCTTATGCCTTTATCCATACAAGAGAAATAAGATCGCTCATTGATAAAATTTTTGGAGTAAATATGCAGTTTGATGTAATTGTTGGGAATCCACCTTATCAGCTAAGCACAGGGGAATCTAGCGACTCTCCCATCTATCAGCTGTTTGTCGAACAAGCTATCGCACTAGATCCACGATATCTTTTAATGGTAACCCCATCACGTTGGTTTACTGGCGGTAAAGGGCTAGATGACTATCGCGAGCGAATGATTTCCGACAGGCGTATAAGAAAAATAGTTGATTTTCCGAGAAGTATGGAAACTTTCCCCGGTGTTGAAATTAAGGGAGGCGTGTCATATTTCTTGTGGACAAAAGATAGTGAAGGAGATTGTGAGTTCGCTACGGTTTTAGGTGGCGAAATACAGTCGAAATCTATTCGCGATCTAAGAGATGGAAAAGGCGTCGTTATCCGCGATAACCTTGCTTCAAGCATCATAGACAAGGTCTTGAATTTACATAAAGGGGCATTCCTTTCAACTCGAGTTTCCCCACAAACACCATTTGGCATTTATACAAATTTTACGGATTGGCAAACAAAGAAAAGGGATGGTGACGTACAGCTTTTCAAGCGTGGTTTAGAAGAGGCTTGGACAGATAGAAAAAATATATTGTCTCGTGTTGAATGGATTCCTAAGATCAAGGTAATTATGTCTTATGCATACAACGGGGGAGATGCTTTACCTCATAAGATTATAGGGCGCCCATTTGTTATTCAAGGAAACTCTGCAGTCACTCAAACCTACATGGTTGCTGGTGTGTTTGATGATCAAGATGAGGCAGAGAATTATGTTGATTATCTTAAGACAAGATTTGTTAGATTCTTAATTAGGCAAAGAAAAATCTCTCAACATAATAGACCAGATACATTTGCGTTTGTACCTGACTTACCTATGACTACCAAATGGACAGATGAAAGTCTTTACAAAAGGTTTGGCATTTCAATCGATGAGCAAGAGTATATATCTAGCATTGTGAAGCTAATGCCCAAAACACCAGAAGTAGATGAGGTTGATGATGAGTAAGTCAATTGAAGAAATCCTATCTCCTAAGCCACAAGTTCGTCCACTTATCTATGCTTATAGTATTGATGATAAAGCACATGCAGGGATGCTTAAGGTAGGACAAACTACACGAGATGTTAAAAAAAGAGTTGCTGAGCAATTGCGAACGGCGGCAATTAAAAATTACCGAATTGAGATTGAAAGTGATGCAGTTCGTGATGATGGAACGATCTTTAGTGACCATGAAGTCCGTGCGAGGTTAATACAAAAGAAGTTCCTTAATCCCACATTAGAGTGGATTAGTTGTTCAGTTAAAGATGTAAAAACAGTCATAACAGAATTGCAAACTGGTACAAAGCTAAGCGGTACGAGACACGAAGATTTTGGAATGCGAGATGAGCAGTCTAGTGCCGTAGAAAAGACTTATGACTATTTTCAATCTATATGGAAAGAGGATAAGAATTCTGCACCACGTTTTTTATGGAATGCCAAAATGCGTTTTGGTAAAACATTTAGCGCCTACCAGCTTGCTAAAAAGCTAAAAGCTAAAAGAATTTTAGTTGTAACCTTTAAGCCCGCTGTTGAAGATGCTTGGCAAGCAGATTTAGAAAATCATGTAGATTTTGAAGGATGGCAATACCTATCTAGATCTTCTGGTGGTGATCCTACTAAGATTAAAAATTCAAATCCTTTTGTCTATTTTGGTTCATTTCAGGATCTACTAGGTCGTGATAACAATGGCAATATTAAAGCTAAAAATGAATGGCTTCATGTTATTAATTGGGACTTAGTAATTTTTGATGAATATCATTTTGGCGCATGGCGTGAATCTGCAAAAGAGTTATTTGCATCTGAAGAAGAGAAAATACTTAAGGAAGAAGAGTTTCAAGATAATACAAAAAAAATAAAAGACAAAATTGCGGATTTAAGTGAGCCTTTAGGGAGGGAAATTGACTTTCTACCAATTACCACAAGAGCATATTTGTATCTTTCAGGCACTCCCTTCAAGGCTTTATCTTCAGGCGAATTTATCGAAGAGCAGATTTTTAATTGGACATACACTGATGAGCAGAGGGCTAAAGAGGCATACTCAATAAGCCATCCTAATAAACGTAATCCATATGGTGCTTTACCGCAAATGAGATTGCTTACATATCAAATGCCTGATGAATTATTAGCAGTGGCAAGTGGTGGTGAGTTTGACGAGTTTGATCTTAATTCCTTTTTTGAGGCTACTGGAACTGGTAAATCAGCAAAATTTAAGTACAAGAATGACGTTCAAAAATGGTTAGATATTATTCGCGGCGGTCATTTACCAAGTTCTGCCGAGTTGTTGAAAGTTGGAAAACGCCCCCCATTTCCCTATTCTGATGTTCGCTTGTTACCGTATCTACAGCATTCATTTTGGTTCATGTATAGCGTCAGTTCGTGTCACGCAATGGCTAATTTATTGTCTGAGAGGCAAAATACCTTTTGGCATGATTATGAAATAGTGATTGCGGCAGGGACATCTGCTGGAGTCGGTTTAGAAGCTCTTCCGCCTGTTCGTAATGCCATAGGCGGAGGATTTGATACAAAGACAATTACGCTTTCTTGTGGAAAGTTAACTACTGGTGTCACAGTAGCTCAATGGTCATCCATATTGATGTTAAGAAATCTTAAATCGCCTGAAACTTACTTTCAATCTGCTTTTCGTGTTCAATCGCCGTGGTCAATAAAGAACCCAAATGGAGACAATCCAAATGAAGAAGAAATCATAAAGCCCGTTTGTTTTGTTTTTGATTTTGCGCCGACCCGTGCATTAAGACAATTATCTGAATATGGAATTGGACTGTCTCCAAACGAACTCAATCCCGAAAATGCTGTTAAAGAATTAGTTTCTTTCTTGCCAGTGCTTGCATATGATGGTGCAAATATGACGCAAATTGATGCCGGCGGTGTGCTTGATATAGCTATGGCTGGTACCTCGGCTACCTTGCTGGCACGTAAGTGGGAAAGTGCGTTATTAGTAAACGTTGACAATGAAACTTTACGTCGCGTATTAAGCAATCCTGATGCTATGGCGGCTGTTGAAAGAATTGAAGGTTGGCGAACACTCGGTGACAACATCATAGAAACAATCATCAATAAAAGTGACAAAATTAAGGAAATTAAAGAAAAAGGTAAAAACCGTGATTTGACTGAAAAGGAAAAGAAAACTTTAACTGAAGAGGAAAAAGAATATAAGTCTAAGAGAAAACTTGTTCAAGAAAAATTAATTAAGTTTGCGACTCGCATTCCTGCATTCATGTACCTCACTGATTTCAGGGAAAACAAATTGGAAGATGTTATTACTAAGATAGAGCCGGATTTATTCTCTATAGTAACTGGACTTACAGTAAAAGATTTTCAATTACTTGTTCAGCTTAAAGTTTTCAATACTGAGCAAATGAATCAAGCTGTTTTTGCTTTTAGGCGTTACGAAGATGCATCTCTAAGATACACCGGCATAGATAGCCATGAAGGGTTGTCACGTTATGGACTATTTAATACTGTCGTTGCGATTGAAAATTCAAGCGTGGCTAATCGTAATTAAATTTTATATTGATTGAAACGTCCTTTAAAAGGACGTTTGCTGTTCAGGTTGTCCAAGCAAAAGTCTGAAAATATACTTGCTATATGAGCTCAATACCTTTACAGCAAGTCCATGCCTAAGGGCGTAGTCACAAAACTTACAAACTTAGAAGTTCTCCCCTCACCCCAGCATAAATCTCAACCCTCAGTCTTAAGCCATCTCAAATACGCAGAGCCTACAGAGCTTTATCTACGTGATGGCGATGTAGTTCTCTTTCGCAGGCCAAATAGCCCTCTCTGGCAATGTCGTTTTAAACGACATGACAACACATGGGATAGAGTCTCAACCAAGCAAGCATCCATTGAACATGCTGTCAGAGTTGCCTGCGATTTATACGATGAAGCCAGATTTCGCCAGCGGTTGGGGCTTGCACAAAAAGCACCTACATTTGCAGAAATTGCGCACGCCACGCTTTACGAAATGCGGCGCGATTTGGGTGAGGGTATAGGAAAGAGCGTCTATCTAAGTTACATCACGTGCATTGAAAAATACTTTCTTCCTTATTTCATGGATAAGCGACTAGAGGAAATAACTTACACAGATGTTCACGAGTTTGAGATTTGGCGTAATAGGCAAATGCGATTAGTACCCAAATCCAGTACCTTAATGAACTTTGCTAGTGCTTGGGCAAAGCTACAGCAGACAGCAGTGAATAAGGGCTGGATTAGTGAGAGAGTGGCAATACCTAAATTAACTACTCGTGGGCATAAAGGTAAAACTCGTCCGGCCTTTAGCCGCGAAGAGATTACCAAGCTATTTGACTATATGGAGAAGTGGGCTAAGGAAGGCCGTCTAGAGGTAGAGCGTGAGATACGACCTTTAGTTCGCGACTACGTAGAGATGCTGTTGCTAACTGGTATGCGGCATGGCACTGAGGCGCTCAATATCTGCTGGAACAATATTGAATGGCACACCAATGATGGCAAGAAATATCTACGTATATGGGTGGATGGCAAAACTGGCGGGCGCTGGCTCATAGCCAAGCATAGAGCTGTTGATGTTCTCAAGAGATTACATAGTCGCCAAAAAGCGGTATATGACATTCCATTTGATAGATTGTTTGAAGTCCGTGCGCCACAGAGAATATTTGTCATGGCAGATGGGCATCAACCATTGCGTATAGATGGAACATTTAAAAAACTCATGAGAGATAGCGGATTAGCAATGAGTCAAGATGGGCAGATGCGTACCTTGTATTCACTACGTCATACCTATGCCACTTTGGAGCTACTAGAGAATAAGACTGATATTCATACGCTGGCAAAACAAATGGGCAATAGCTCGGCCATGATTGAGCGACATTATTCAAAGCTGACTCCTACTATGGCGGCCGAACAATTAGCCTGATACTCGCAATGTCGTTTAAAACGACAAATAAAAAAGCCCACTAGTTAAAGTGGGCTTCCAACTCAACTACTACTAACTACACATAGACGATTATTTTTAAAGGACTTAGTTTGTTCTTTAGTCATCTTGAGATAAAGCTCGCTTGCAACAAAATCGCAATCATATTTTCTATCAAAATATTCTCCGGCGGTATTGGCAATATCATGACACTCCTCTAATTTACTTAGTTCCACGAGAACATCGTTAGTGAGCATATTTGTAACCTTCTGCGCCTCAATGTCATATTTAGATTTATCACCAAGCTCTCTACAAATAGCTATAAGAGCTTGTTTTGAGGCCTGTCTAAAAAATAAATCGTAACCTCGCACAATAATAAATTTCTCATAGTCCATTTTGATCTCCTTTGCGTCTAGCAAGTCTTTCAACGTTATGTATAAGATTTCTTAACGACCCATTCGCGGCTGAGATTGTGGGCAATAAGTCGATGTCGCTCATAACAACACCCATATCGCTTATTAAGCTCTTGGCTAACGGCAGATAGGAGCTGACTGGAGCCGCATTCATTTCAACCAAAACGCATCTATCTTTTAAGCCTTTATCAAGCTCAGATATGTTGTTTGTTGTAAGAATGAAAATACCTCTGTCAGTATTAAGTGCAGACTTCAAGCTTTGCTGAGCCAACTTAGTTAAGTTGTCCACCTCATCCAAGATAAAGTAATGTAAGCCGCTGGTGTTAAGTGAATTTCTACTTAATATCTTTTCAATAAGCGCCATGACTTGTGGACCATTAAATCCTTGCTGGCAACCAATAAAATCAGCTTCCCAGCCTAGCTCATCACCAGTTCTTCCTTTCTCAATTGCGTTAGGAAGCATTTTGGCCAGTGTGGTTTTGCCTGTTCCAAAGACTCCATAAAGAAGAATGGCTGATTTGCCGCTACTAGGTATCGCTTCGGCACCACTGACAATATCTTCGATTCGCAAACGACTCTCAGCATTGCCCCAGATGATGTCGCCAATTTGGTTGGGCTCATATTTAAAATCCTTTCTAATAAACATTTTTATTCCTTTCATTTGTTTGTTTATATGAGGGTGCTCATAACACCCTCATGTTTTTATTACGCTTGCTTAGCAATAGCGCCATCAGCATCATTAGCCGCATCCGCTTCTTTCTTGGCGGCAACCTCTTGCGCTTTGATATCGCCATACAGGGCTGTGAAAGCCGCATTGACTGCACCCTCTTTGCGAACTAATGCACGAATAGCAAAGCCACCATCAGCAAGTTGCTGTGCAATGAGTACACAATCCTCGCCCACATAGCCGGCATCAGCCAGTAGACTTAGTTGCTCAGATTTAGCAATAGCTAGTACTGGTAATTTCTCAAAGTCTGCTTTAGCAATAGAGGCCTTACCTGTCGGGCTGATAAAAGTTGCGCTTCGGGCAAGTTTGATTTCTTGAATGCCGCCACCATCTTCAATCCACTGCGCTAACTGCGTTGCTTCAACTTTGGACTTTTGAGCTTGGCGTAGTACTAAGACATATGTACTAATGCGGCGGCGGTCAATGTTGCCAAATACAGCGCGAACCACACGAGCAATGATGTGCGAGTCCTTTTTGTACTTATAGCCACGCTCTGTAAAGAATGCTTCTAATGCGGTACTACGCTGTTTAGACTCGGCTACTGTTAGTTCGCCTGCAAATAATAGGCAATCTGCCAAAACTTTATAGAGCTCTAAATTACTAGTTCTATATGCGCCTTGTTCCCATGTAATGCGCTTTGCTTCCATGCTGGCAAGCAATTTAGTCGCATTAACTACTACATTGGAATTTCCAACAGCCTGTGCTGGCTTGTCGTTTAAAACGACATTGCTAGTTACCGTTGTTTCTACTGCGTTCATAAGTGTATTCATGATTTACTGCCTTTCTATGTGTGTATAAAAGTATGACTGATTGTTAAGAAATTTAACCTCTTGGTCATGTATTCATTATGCTGATTTAGGTTGTTTTTTCGATGTACAATCAATTGGTGTTAATTAGAAAGTTAAGAAATGTTAAGAAGATTTCTCGCTCCTCATCCTACTTTTGGTACCAAGAACAGGCCGCGCACTTTGTCTTACCAACAGCAAAGTCCGTATTACTGGTGGTGGGTGTATCTACGCCGAAATGAAGACTATTTGGATTGTTGTGAAAAGAGCGGCAAAGGAAAGTTAGCCAAGCTATATAAAGACTTTGGCGACGTGCGAGAAGATAACTTTAAGAAGTGGTGGACTGAAGGCGAGCGTGGCGGAAAGCTATTCTCTGAAAATATTCCCGAATTAACACTTAGGGAGCTCGAAGATAAAGCTGAATGGGATGAGTCATGGACAAAGGATGAGGTGCTTGTAGTGGCTATTCCTTTAACGTCTAGCAGAAGATATATTCAAAGTCGACTTATAAGGTTGTTAGACAAGCGCCATCATGCTGATAAGCCGGGGCGAAAGAAAAGTAACTTAGATAAAAGTACAGCCAGCTATCCATTGGAGCGTAGTTATACGATTGAGAACTTGCAAAAGACATTGCAGGTTTATGACAACTATCTAAAAGTTAAAGATGAGAAGCCCAAAGTTCCCTTATGGAAGATTGGCGAGCAAATGCGATTAGTACCCTCTGCTATGACCACAGACGATATGAGCATGAATGAGCGGCAAGTGTTTAGAAATGTCATGGGCGCTAGTGTGAAGCGTTATATAACCAATGCGGAAAAAATGATTGCTAATGCCGCATTGGGAAGATTTCCTTTAACTAGCAAAGTCGTTTAAAGCCCATCACACTAGCTCGACTGCGGCTTTAAGTTGAGTTGGGCTTGAGTAGAGATAGCTGGCGGTGGTGCTGATATTGCGGTGCCCCGCGAGGGACTTGAGAATATGTATGGCGGTGCCCTTGTTTGCGAGACCTGTCAAAAACGACCTCCTTCCAGAATGGGAGCTACAGCCATCCAGTGAACATGCGCGGTAGAGATAAAAAAAGTATTGAGCTAAAGAATTGGCTGAGAACCCGGCTTGCTTTTGTGTATAGAACAATGGCTTGTTGGTATCTTTAATGCGAAGCACACGTAAGTACTGGCTAATCTCTTTGCGCATACGTTCATTTAGGTAAACAGTACGGGCATGCTTTCCTTTGGTTTGCTCGGGCATTAAGCGCACTTCATCTTTAATTGTGTTGTCGCTGTTTAAAACGTCGTTTATGCGTAGGGCGGCAACTTCACCTACTCGCATACCCGCGTAGTGCGTAAGTAGCAACATAGCGCGATTACGTGCGCTGTGCCTACGTGTAGCAACATGATCTAAAACTCTGCGCAGTTCTTGTGGATTTAAAACTCTAGCTTGTGACATACGTTCTCCCTGAAATGTAATAAATACAGAGCTACAGTATGTTTTCTTATGTTTGGTTAGAGCAACCGAAAATGGCTAAGAAAGAACCTTCCACAATTCAAAGACTTAGCTAATTTCATAATCTTTTACACATTAGATTATGATTTCGTGGCATTTTCGCCACGATATTTCATGAAGTATTTATAAGCCCTACAAGCTGTTTGATTTCGGGCTCAGCTACCCAAGTAAGCGATAACTCCTAATCACTGCTTATACGACGGATTTACCCTGAATGGGTCTACAGCCATTAAATTTCTGCGCTACGAAAAATTAATAGATAGCTGAAACTTTTCGGGTGGTAATTTTCTACCTATACCCCCTTAGTAGTAAGCGAGCTAACACTCGCTTGTGATTTCGCTTGTCGCTCATCACATTTCTTTCTTCTTAAACTGTTTGTGTTGGCTTTCTCTAGATTCAACCTACACTGAGCCTTAAGCAACAGGCTCAGTTATAGAGAAGAAATAAGGGAAGGACTTTCTCTGAGTTCTTTACTACACCACTTAGGGCACAACCCGACTGGGTAAGGGCGGTTTCGCTATCTCCTTTTATGTGCGGCCGTAAAACGCAACAATGACATAAGCATTAAGTGGCTACCTATGTCGTGTTTGCAAGTTGCTGTGTAAGCAGGGCTTGCTCGTGATCTTTTAATCTTAGTGCTGAAATATTCTTGTATCAATTAGTAAGCAACTCTAATGGCGTCCTGTAAAGGATAGTGATACTAAGTCTCTGCTACTGCCAGAATTTCCATGACTGCGACTCTAAGTCCAGCTTTAGGGTGACATAACGACTGAGTGTCACTGCTCTTGTTTCAGTAGTAATTAATAAAGTTATTTAGCGAAACCTAATAAAAGAAGAATAGAAATGAGTGTGATTATTAGATATATGTGGCTTTTGGCATAAAGAGGTTGCTCTTTCGAAATGGCCGACAATAAATTAACTGTGCCCATTCAACTTAAAGGAGAAAAAGATGAGCACACTTAATAGTTTGAAATTAGTCAATTCTAAAAAACCAACCGCAATTCCACCCATCTTGCATCGTCGTAATAAGCTAGGTTCCAAGGTATGGGAACAAATTCAACTAGCCAAAGCCCAAAAGGAGGGCGGCACTTTTACTGTTAAGAAATTTAAAACAGTTAAAGACTACGATGGCTCACGTAAGAATATTGAAATTGAAAAGCGAGTACGTCAGTGGTGGTATGTGGCGGCTGATGGCAAGGTTTGCTTAAACATTCGCTATGGCGCAAAGATTATTGAATTTGCCAAAGGTAAGACTGCTGTAGAGGTTAGCTCTGGTGAAGAGCTAATTAAGGCGCTTGAGATTATTAAAGGTGCTGTAGAAGCTGGCGAACTCGATACCCAAATTGAACAGGCTAGTGGCGCTGTTCGAGCTGGGTTTGGCCGCTAACTTGGAATGTCGTTTTAAACGACAAATTATGAATACAGAACTAATGCTATTGCTAATGGTGTTAGTTCTGCTCTTTTTGGAGGATTAAATGAAAACATTTGAAGCTTACGTTCGAGCCAATGGCTACGTAGTGAAAACAAGGATAGTTGCCGACAATAGTCAAGATGCTTACTTCTTGCTACAGGGGCAATATGGCGCTGAGAACATAGTTCACCTGCCAACAGAAGTTTAACTAGGGGTGCCATGCATGGCACCCGATAGTCGGGGCGAGCTAGCCCTGACGAACTAGCGAAGCACAAGACGTCTACACCAGCCCTAGCTAGGGCGCTTTGGTGTAACGGCGTCAATGAAATTTCTCGCCAGCTGGCGGGATTAGAAATGAGTTGGGTGCTGAAGCCCACATCGTAGAGGCGAGCCACATGGCGAAGAGCCGAATACGACATGATTCCAATACACCTAAGGTACTACTCGCTAAATATAAGAAAAGGAGAGTGCCATGAAAATTAAAGAAGTTACAAACCCCGAAGAGCAATTAGGATTATTAAGAGTAATTATTGATAACACTTGGAGTGCTATCAAACAGCAGGCTGATACTCATGCTAGGCAGAAGGTGGTGCAACCTACACCCAAGTCAAAGCCAAAGGCGCCTAAAGCACCAAAGCCAGCACCTTACACCGCAATGCCAAAGCCTCTACCAAAGCCAAAGCCGCTATATGCTACCAATCCACAAACAAAAGTACAGCCCATAGCAACGCAGGCACATAAGTTTTCTCATAAGCAAATGCCTACTAATACAAGCGCCCAAAAGTCAATAAACAATAAAGAAGTGAGTCCAGCAGATGCATTGAAGGCAAATAAAGATAAAGATGAATTAATAAATCTGTCACATGGAGCGTTGCCAAGAAAAACGCTCTAATGGTTCAAAAGCGCGGTTTTTAGACAATCTAAATATAAATTTATTGACAGAAAATCTGACTGACAGGCATAGTGAAAATAATTACTATTAACTTAATTTAACTTGGAGTGGCAATGGCTAAGGCACCAGCAAAAAAAGTGGCAGACAAGAAATCAGGAGTGCTTGATTATTTCAAATTGCCATTTGAGGTCTATTACAGCGATCATGTGGCAGTAACAATGCTTGATTTTAAATCAGACATAAAGGTAGAAAATTTTGAGGATGTAAAGATAGTACATAGAGAGCAAGGTGGAGCTTGGGGAACATCATTTCGTTGCGGCGAGAACAAGGGGCCAGAACTCTATTGCGCAATAAAAAATCTCCATGATGAAGTTGCTCCAGAATGGTTTGAATTTTTAGATGAAGACAATATGGAAATGAATTCCGGGGATGATTTTGCTGTCAAGATTGAAGATGGCGAGATTGTATTCAGTGAATTTAGTGAAGAGCAAGAAGATGAAGATTCTGAGGAATACTTAGATATTGATAATATGGATCATTGCTGTAGTTGGTCTTTCTTTGTTTATGAAATAGGAGATAGCTCGCCTGATTACATCATTCTTGATGCTGATGAATCAAGGATTAAGGTTAGCCTAGACGGATTCGTACTTGATGATGAGGACAAAGAAACAGGGGAGAGGATTTTTAATCCCGAAGAGTTGGATGATGAAGAGTTCGAAGATTACACAAGACAAGATATGTGGGAGGCGAAATTTGACTGGGTTAAATCCACTCTAGAGAAAGACTTCCCGAGGCAGACAAATTTAAAGCTTTCATTTCATACTGAGTAAGGTCGTTTTAAACGACATTACGAGTAACCATGGTGAGTGACCGACACATATCGGTTTCGCTGTTTGCGCACAGTTTTTAGACGCTATCGTAACTTTCTGATTACGCTCAGGTTTTTTGCGCACGATTTACCTCAGGTGGGGTTAACCACTTGAAATGCTTGCGAAAGTGGTCTATCGGAGGATATTTGAAAATCCTTGTGTCGGTGGTTCGATTCCGCCCCGGGCCACCAAGATTCTATAAACCACCTTCGGGCAGTTTTTTATTTGATTAAACAGAAAGGCTATAGGTATTTGTGTATATTAAATACAGTTAAAGCTCTTTTTGTAACCCATGCCTAAACTTATATT
>Ga0214921_10005061_pt1 | contig 18895 bp, 16 predicted proteins | sample LL1505_MetaG_FD_177992 | JGI IMG/M metagenome (GOLD analysis project Ga0214921, IMG submission 177992) | Freshwater microbial communities from Lake Lanier, Atlanta, Georgia, United States - LL-1505 | ecosystem: Environmental > Aquatic > Freshwater > Lake | place: USA: Georgia | collected... | reverse complement strand
AGAAAAGAGACGCCCAGAAGATTCCACCTTCGCAGTTTCTACCTTCGGTGCTTCAGCAACTACTGCTCGAACAACTTCTTGAGCAATGACAGGTGAGTTAGTAGTCGCTACCGTTTCAGGCGCGGCAGACACTTGCACTCCTGCTTCTGCCATCAAAGAATCTATCTCGGCTTGCCCTTCACCTGCTGCGAGCAAAATTGCAATCGGAGCACCAACTTGAACAGATGCGCCATTAATAGCGAGGTACTTTCCGAGTATCCCGTCTGTTTCTGCCGGAACTTCAACGAGAGCCTTCTCAGTCTCAACTTCAGCCATTGCTTGCCCGACAACAAATGAGCCACCTTCCTGGATAAGCCAGTTGGCGATGATTGCTTCAGTTGCATTGGCCAGAACTTCTGGCATTCTCATAATTGATGCCATGCTACTTATTACCGCCAAATCCAGCTTTAACGCGAGCAAGGCCTGCAACTACTTCTTCCACGCCAGCATAAGCAGCACGTTCTAGAACCTTAGAAATACTTGGGGATGCCTCTGATCCAGAGACGCGTTGTATTGGTTGGTCTAACCAGTCGAAATAGCGACGTTGAATTTCATCAGAGAGCCAACTGCCATAAGAAGTTCCGGAAGCGCCCTGTTCAACGATAAGAACTGAGTTTGTCTTCTTAATAGAGGCTTCAATGGTCTGCCAGTCAATTGAAGCGCGATCTAGCCAACGTAGATCGATTACTTCTGCATCCATCCCGCTTTGTTCAACTGCAGTGAGGGAATGCTTGACCATGGATAAGTAGGTAAGAATTGTTAAATCTTTACCCTCACGTCGAATATTGGCCTTACCAAATGGGATTTGATAATCAAAGTCACCTTCAGGCACATCTCCCATATCTTGATAGAGATCAACGTGTTCAAGAACGAGTACGGGATCTTGTAAGGCAAGTGCGGCATTCATTAAGCCGATGTATTCAGCTGGAGTAGATGCTGCAACGATTCGCCAGCCAGGACTTGTTGCGAAGATGCCGGCAGGATCCATCAGGTGCTGTGATCCATAACCACTACCGATTGCCACCTTGGTACGAAGAACTAGCGGAACAGGATTCTTTCCACCAAACATATGGCGAGCTTTACCGATTTGGTTAAACACTTGGTCTGCTGCAACCCACATAAAGTCCGGATACATAAATTCCACGATTGGTCGGTAACGACCATCGAGTGCGAGACCGCCGCCAAGACCTGCAAATGCGTTTTCGCTAATCGGAGTTCCTAGTACTCGATCAGGGAATTTCTTTGCTAAACCTTTAGTTGCGCCATTGGTGCCACCATTGAGACGATGGATATCTTCACCAAGAACAATTACGCGCTCATCTTTCTCCATTGCGGCATCGATTACACCGGCAACGGCGTCAACAAATTTCATATTTGTCTTAGCGCCACCATCTGTGAGTGGTTCTAGCGTGCGAGCTCCTTTGAGTTCTGATGCATCTCCACGTACTCCAACGTTGACGAAGGAGATATCTGGCCATAGCTCAGGTCTAATTCTTCGCTTCCCTGGTGCATCTGGGTTGGGCTCAAGAAGTGCTGCTGCGGCAAGACGATTGGCATCAAGTGCTTGCGCGCGAACCAAATCAACGCCAGCTTGGTCTATCAATCCCAGTGCAATCATCTCTGTTGCAACACGCAAAAGTGGATCGCGCTCGCGCCACTGCGCTTCTTCTTCCTTAGAGCGATAACCAAATGCGCTGCCAGGAAATGGTCCATTCTGATGGAAGAATCTATATACATCTGCCTCAATGACAACCGGACCTTTTCCGCTGCGCATGTGTGACTCTGCTTCTCTCATTGCAAGGTGCACCGCAAGTGGATCCATTCCATCAACTTTCCATGATGGAATTGCAAAACCAAGTGCGCGAGCTGAAAGTCGTGGCTCAGCTGTTACTTCAGAAACATGTGTAGAAACTGCATAAAGGTTATTCTCGATGAAAAATGCCATCGGCAACTTCCAGGCGGCAGCCAAATTCATAGTCTCAAGGACAGAGCCAATATTGACTGCGCCATCTCCAAAGTATGAAACGGTTAAATTGTTTGTGAGTGCTTTTCGTTGCGCCCACGCGTTTCCTGCTGCAAGCGGAACGCCACCACCAACAATTGCATTTGTGCCAAGGGCTCCTGCTTCAAAATACTGAAGGTGCATAGAACCGCCGCGACCACTGCAATAACCTTGGGCTAAGCCAAGAATTTCAGCGAGTGTGCGTTGTAAAACTTCTTGTAGCGCAGGGTTGACCAGCGCTGTTACATCTAATTTTCCATTAGAGACATGGTTAATAACTTTGGCCAGGAATTGATGGTGACCTCTGTGTGAGCCGTTAATTGCATCCTGTGAGTTAAGTGAAATTATCGATCCGACAGCGCCGCCCTCTTGACCTATCGAGGAGTGTGCTGGTCCGTGGACTAAACCTTCGCTAGCGAGCTCTAGAACTACTTCTTCGAATGCACGAATTAAGTGCAACTGTCCGAGCATGGTCTCTAGAAGTTGTGGATCTGCCTTCTTCCAATCATCGGGAGTTGTCGCAATTTCAACCCAGGGCGCTCGCGCTTCAAGGGGGGTGCGATTAGTCATGGAGAACTCCTCATGGGGTAAGACGGATCTATGGGCAAGTGCCGTATGAGAGAAGAGTAAACTAAGATTGCATCCAATCACAAGGTTTATTGCCAAAATCTTACCTTTTTGGGTCAAATACGGCTAGATTGTATCCAATTGAGAGAAAGGGCTCGTCAATGACAGGGATTCCAGGGCTACGAGGCACCGAACACATCGGATTTACCGTGCCCGATCTAGACCAAGCTGAGAGATTCTTCGTCGATGTTATTGGCTGTGAGCGCATATATAGCCTCGGGCCATTTAGTAGCGATGACGATTGGATGGCTGAGCATTTAGGAGTCCACCCTCGCACGGTGATGCGCGAGCTTCGTTTCTTTAGATGCAAGTCCGGGCCAAACTTTGAAGTATTTCAATACGAGCCAGCCGATGAGGCGGCGCCTCAACCTAGGAACTCAGATATCGGTGGCCACCATTTAGCTTTTTATGTGGATGATTTTGATGCCGCCCTCGAGTATCTCAAGAGCAAAAACGTTTCAATACTCGGCGAACCGACTTTAAGTAAAAGTCACTCAGAAGGACAAAAGTGGGTGTATTTCACAAGCCCATGGGGAATGCAGTTTGAACTAGTTTCTTTCCCGGCCGGTAAAGCCTACGAAAAGAGTGCAACCACAATTCTTTGGCACCCAGCAAAACCGGATATGTAATGACTGTTCTTCACAACGAGAGCGACCTGGCTCGCAGCCAACAAATCGCAAATTCTCTCAAAGAAGAGATACTTTCTGGAAAATTTCCTCCGGGAGTGCGTATTCGTCAAGAAGATATTGCGGAGCAATTTGGTGCATCTAGGTCACCGGTTCGTGAAGCACTTCGCATTCTTGAAGCCGAAGGACTAATAAATCTTGTCGCCCATACCGGTGCCTGGATTTCACATCTGAGCCTGGCTGAGTGTGAGGAGATGTATCAAATCCGTGAACGTGTGGAGCCGTTACTACTTCGCCTGAGTATTCCAGCAATGACAGATTCATTAGTTGCTGAGCTAACTGACTTAGTTAATCAGATGGAAGCTACAAATGATGTGGAAACTTTTCTTAAGTTAGATCGTCAATTCCACCTACTCACATATTCGAAGGCAGAGACTGCGTTGGTAGGCGACATGGTTAATCGGCTCTGGAATACAACGCAGCACTATCGGCGCGCATATTCGCGGCTATTGGCAGCAAGTTCCTTTAAGCCAGCTCATTACGAGCACCATTTACTACTATCGGCGATTATTAGACGCGATAGCGATGATGCCGAGCGGATTTTATTCGGCCACATCAGGCGTACCAGGCTTGAATTAGCCCAGCACCCCGATGTATTTAAATTGTAATTAAGAACGTGGCGGAATAATTTTTTCTGCTCTGAGTTTTTCAAAAAGCTCAAAGAAAGAATCAGGTGTTACTTGAATATCACCAAAGCCTGCCTTGCGGCTCTTACCCATATCAGCGAAGGTTTCTACCTGACGTCCTAAGTCAGCATCAGAGTGCCACCAAGATGCTATTTCAGATGCTTTGTGTGGCTTCAATGAATATTTAGCAACAATCTTCTCCCATTGAGCATCAGCACCTGACATGCGTGGTTCAAGCGGAGAAAGTTCTGCCGGGTAGCCTGGATCAGTAACATCGAAGTACTCTGCAAGTAATTTCCAGAGTTGTCGCCAACGAAATACATCGCCATTTACAGTATTAAAAGCTTCGTTCTTACCAGCAGTATCTGTCGCAGACCACACCGCATGGCGTGCAAGCAAGCGCGCATCGGTCACATCGGTAACGCCATTATATTGTTCCTTAGAACCAGGGAAAATAAATGGCGCGCCAGTCTCTTTGCAGATTGAAGCATAGACAGCAAGTGTCACACCCATGTTCATTGCATTACCGAGCGCCCAACCAATCATGGTGTGAGGACGATGAACTGACCATGTGAATTTCTGTTCAGCAGCTGCCTTAAACAAAATATCTTCCTGTGTGTAGTAAAAGTTATCAATGGGCAGGCGAGCTTGACTTTCTTTAAATGGAGTTTCCATCGGAGTCGCTGCATATGATTCAAAGGGCCCTAGGTAGTGCTTAAGGCCGGTAATCAATACGGTGTGCTCGAGTGTTCGCTTTTGTGCAAAGGCGTCGAGAGTATTTTGTAACATCGCACCGTTGACAGCGATATTTTCTTTCTCACTGTTCTGACGGGACCAGGTACAGAAGAAAAGATGCGAAATAGGCAGATCTTCAACGGCCTTCTTGACACTCGCTGGGTCAAGAACGTCGCCGTATACGTGCTTTACACCTGGGACGATGATTCCCGGCTTACGTGAGAGGCCGTACACAGTAAAACCCTTTTTTTGGAGTTCTGCTGCAATGTTGTTACCAGTAATACCGGTAACTCCGATAACTAGAGCGTTTTTACTCATTTTTCCATCCATTCAGTGGGGCGTCTCAATGTGCCGATGTTATGTGAGACTAAACATAAAGACAAGATAAGGCCTTGAATGTTCGCTAGTACTTGACGCTTTGCGCTCGCAGTGCCAAACTCTTGTGGGTAGGCAGCAATCATTAGGAGTTCTTATGGGACGAGTTTCTGGAAAATCAATCATAGTTACCGGCTCTGGTTCTGGCATCGGCGAAGGATTTGCCAAGGTATTTGGTGCCGAGGGCGCAAAGGTTGGTGTCTGTGATCTAAATACCGCAGCGGCAGAGCGAGTCGCCAAAGCGATTAACGATAAGGGTGGTCAGGCGTTTGCCTTCACCGCTGATGTTTCAAATCGTGAACAGGTTCGCGCCGGCTTCAAGAAATTTGTTGATTGGGCAGGCTCACTCGATGTCATCTTTAACAATGCTGGATTTAACAAACCTATGCATTTAATGGAAGTGACTGAGGAGAACTGGAATGCCATCATGAATGTAAACGGTCTAGGTGTGCTCATCTGCACGCAAGAGGCTGGAAAATACATGATTGCCCAGAAGAGCGGAAAGATTGTTAATACCGCGTCTATCGCCGGTCGCCAGGGTTATCCGGCATTTGCGCCATATTGCGCAAGCAAGTTTGCAGTAAATGCACTGACTCAAGCAACAGCTCGAGGATTAGCAGAGCACAACATCACTTGTAATTCTTTTGCGCCAGGAGTTGTTGACACACCACTATGGATTGATCTTGACCGAGATCTCATGGAGATGGGAATGTCAGAGCGCCCAGGACAAGCCACAGAAGAATTTTCAGCTGGAATTTTGCGCGGCCGAGCAGCAAAACCTGCGGATTTGGAAGGAATGGCGCTATTTCTAGCATCGAGTGATTCAGATTATATGACCGGTCAAACCATCATGATTGATGGCGGAATGGTTCTTCTTTAAATCTGATTTTAAGATTTTCTACCCTACTAACGAAATGAGAAGAAAAGAATGAAGGCTCTACAATTCATGTCCCCTAACGTCATGTCCGTTAACGAGATTGCAATACCTAAAATTGCTGATGACGAAGTTCTTTTGGCTAGTCGTTCTGTAGGGATCTGTCACTCTGATATCGAACTTCTTGAAGGTCGATACATCATTCCTTTCAATTACCCAATCATTCCTGGACATGAATGGTCAGCAGAAGTTATGGAAGTTGGCAGTAAGGTCTCCAAGCTAAAAGCGGGCGACCGCGTGGTTGGTGAATGCGTCATTGGACAAGAGCACTTTGGCTTTAGCATCAGCGGAGCAATGGCTGAGTTCTTTATTGCAAAAGCAGATTGGTTGCACAAGCTGCCGGAGAATGTGTCATGGACTCAAGGAGCACTCGTAGAGCCATTTAGTTGTGGCTACTACGCCACCGTTCGTGCAGAGAACATGGATGCGAGTGACACGGTTGCAGTATTTGGCGCTGGTCCCATCGGACTCGGTGTAATTGCGGCATCGGCTGCAAAGGGTGCCCGCGTAATCGTGATTGAGCCTTCAGCTGATCGCGCCAAGATTGCACAGAGTCTTGGTGCAGAAATTGTTATTGATCCGATAAGGCAGAACACCAAAGATGCAGTCATGGATGCAACCAAGGGAGTTGGAGCAACAATTGTCATCGATGCCAGCGGTCGACCAGAGGCGATGGCTCAAACTCTTGAAGTTGCTGCATTCCATGGACGTGTTGTGATTATTGGAATTAGCGTTGGCGGAAAAGCCGAAACTGAAATGGGCTTGATTCAATCTAAAGAGCTCCAGGTACGTGGAATCATCGGCTCGCCAGGTGTGTGGCCAGAAACCATTCGCTTCCTCTCACGCACAAACCTTGACCTTTCCAAGCTAGTTACTTCTTCATTTGATATCTCTGAAGCGGATAAGGCTTATCAGAAAGTGCTTACTGATAAGAGCCAAGTAAAAGTTCACGTTACGAACTCAGGTAAGTGATGTCAGCAACGATGCGCGCTGCGGTCCTGCACGACATTAAAGACCTGCGAGTTGAGGATTTTCCTAAACCCACAAATCTTGGTCCTGATGATGTCCTAGTACATGTGAAATACAACGGGCTGTGCGGAACAGATGCATCTGAGTATGCAAAAAGTTCGATGATGGTTCCATTAAAGAATCCGCATCCCAACAGCAAGCATCAAGGTGCCACTATTTTAGGACATGAATTTATCGGAACTGTTGTAGAAGCAGGATCAAATGCACGGGAAATGATTGGACAGAGAGTCGCATGTGGAGCAGGAGTCTCGTGTGGTCAATGCGCTCTCTGCAAGGTTGGTCGCACTAACCTGTGCGATAACTATTACACCCTAGGTTTGAGCATTCATGGCGGGTTAGCAGAGTATGCAGTTGCCCCAAAGAATATCTGCATACCAATTCCCGATAATGTGAGCGATGAGAGCGCGGCACTTGCCCAACCACTGGCTGTTGGTATTCACGGCGTTCGTCGCGCGGGTGTGAAAAAAGGTGATCAAGTCATCCTTCTCGGAGTTGGCGCAATTGGTTCATTTGTCTGTGTTGCTCTACAAAACTATGGCGTAGAAATCATTGCAATGGACATTGATCAGAAGCGCTTAGATGTGGCAAAACAACTAGGAGCTGACAAGACAATCTTGATTTCAACAGAGATAACACCTGCCGAGATAAAGACACATTTCCCAGCGGGTGTCGACGTTGTTTTTGAGACATCTGGAGCACCAGGTGCGGCGGCGCGAGGGCTGGCACTAGCAAAGCGTGGCGGAATTTTGATGCTGATGGGACTAAATAAGACTCCGCAGGACTTTCCTTTTGCCGATGCGGTACTTCGAGAAGTAGTCATGCAAACAACGGTGGCCCATGTGTGTAACGAAGATATGCCAGAGGCTTTGTCTCTGCTGGCATCAGGAACTATTGCGAACTTGCTCACTGACCGCATTTACACGCTAGAAAATGTTAAAGAGGCATTCGACGTCCTGGTAGCAGGAAAAGCTAACGGAAAGATTTTGGTAACCCCACAAAATGTCTAACCAATCACACGTTGCAATCTTAGGTGTCGGCAAGATGGGCGCTGCTATGGCAAAAGAGCTCGTCGCCGCTGGGCACACCGTTCATTTATGGAATCGGAATAAAAGCGTTGCTGATGAACTTGTAGCTTCACTTCCCCAAGGAAGTACTCAGTCTCACAACACCGCTCATGATGCTTTAGTCATGGCAGATTTTGCAATGTGTTTATTCACTAACGGTCAAGTTACTCAATCAGTGCTACTCGATGATCCTCAAACTTTGACTGGTGTTAAAAGCAATCTCATAGTTATTGATATGGGAACTAGTGGAGTCGACAGCGCCAAGGCACTCGATCAAGCTTTAGCACTGAAGGCGATTGCATTTGTTGATGCACCAGTATCAGGCAGTGTTGCAACTATTGCTGCACATCAATTACTTGTGATGGCCAGCGGTAAAGAATCAGATGTGAAAAAAGTTGAACCAATTTTTGCTGCCTTCGCAAAAAAGACTGCCTATCTTGGTGTGGCTGGAGCTGGCCAGGCAATGAAGTTGGCGGTCAATCTCATCGTTCACTCCTTAAACGCTGCGGTGAGTGAAGGCCTAGCCCTTGCCACTGCCAACGGAATAGAAGCAGGCGCTGCCTATGACGTCTTAGAAGAGAGCGTCATTGCCGCCCCATTTGTTAAGTACAAGCGAGCAGCCTTCCTCGATCCAAGCGCCCCAGTGGCGATGAGGATCGATACCGTGATGAAAGATATGGGCCTCATCCTGGATCTTGGCCAGGCATCAAAAACCCCTCTGACATCGGCCACAGCCGTGCGCGAGCTCTATGCCCAGGCTCAAAGGGCGGGTTTTGACACCCAGGATATGGCTGCTCTCTTTAGCTATATCCGCCAATCTTGATGTAAACGTTATAAGAATCCCCTTGTTAACACCCCTTATCCCTATGTACAGTCCCACTACACATAGAGTTAACAGGTGACCATGAGTACTCCGCCAGTACGTGAATTGAAGCGTTCAGCACGCTTGCAGATTTCGCGCGGAATGAAGACCGTACTTGGTGCAACCATTCTTCTTTATATCGCCAGCGCTCTGCTCGCTCCCACTAGCGTGAGCAAAATTGCGCAGCTTGGAATGCTTCCCTTCGCAGCTTGTCTAGCAATTATCGGACTGGGCCAAACCCTTGTTGTTCAACAAGGTGGAATTGATCTCTCGGTTGCGGGTGCGGTCTCCCTAACAGTTGTCATTGTTACCTGGGGACCTGATCGCAATGATGACCGTCTGATTCCGGCAGTCGCCGCTGCTTTTGTAGCAGCAATTATCACCGGACTTATAAATGGATTTCTCATCACGAAAACAAAACTTAATTCCATCGTGGCAACTCTTGGAGTTAACGCCTTGTTATATGGAGTGATGATGGCTCTTTCTGGTGGCAGTCCACGTCGTACTACTGATCGTCTCTCAAATTTTACCAATGACAAGATTTTAGGATTACCCCATTCAGTTTATTTCGGAATTATCGCCACAATAATTGTCACTATTTTGTTAAAGCGCACAGTTTTCGGACGACGATTTGAAGCCGTCGGTGCTAATCCACGCGCGGCATATGCAACTGGCCTTAAGGTTGTGCGTTATCAAATTGGTGCATACGTGTGTGCGCAACTTCTCTACTGCACTGCTGGCGTAATCCTCGGGGGAGTTATATCTCAGCCAACTGCCTATCAGGGCGATGACTACGTTCTACCTTCTGTAGCCATCGTGGTACTCGGTGGAACCTCTCTTCTAGGTGGCCGAGGCTTTCCTGCCGCATCTGCCCTCGGAGCACTCTTTTTAAAGCAACTCGATATGTTTGTGCTTTCTTTAGGAGTTCCATATGGAGTGCGCACGATCGTTATCTCCCTCGCTCTCATGCTTGGAATTGCCCTCTATGCAGTGAATTGGAAATCTGTGAATTTCTCATTCAAGAAAGAAGATAGGCAACTGCAACCTATCTAACTTAAGTTTCGACCTCGAAAGATCGTCGAAAGTGCGTCAATGGATGCCGCACATCTAGGAAAGGAAATCACTTGATACGCTTAAAATCTCGAGCCACTCTAGCTGTGAGCGCCTTCGCAATTGTTGCACTCGCGGCATCAACAAGCGTTGTAGCTGTTTCATCAGCTAACGCAGCACTACCTTCATGGTGCGGACCTAAGAAGATCACAATGGGATTCACCGATGGTTTCGGTGGAAACTCATGGCGACTAGTAACAACCGCTGCAGTTCGTGAAGAAGTTAAACTTTGTCCTAACGTAACCAAGCTTTACTACGCAGATGGTCAAGGCAAGACAGACAAGGCAATTTCAGATATCAAGGGCATGGTTGCCAAGGGTGTAAAGGCAATCGTGGTATTCCCAGATGCTGGTCAAGCCATGCTTCCTGCTCTTCGTTCAGCTTATAAGGCTGGCGTTGTAACAGTTCCTTACCGTGTTGCTCCAGGTGGAACAGCTGGCAAGGATTACAACATCTTCATCGGATCTGACTTCGTATTAGCTGGAAAGCTTTGGGGACAGTGGATTAAGAAGAACCTTCCAGACGGTGGAAACATCCTTCGTATCTCAGGACCAGCTGGTAACAGCCAAGGTGCTGATGAGTCAAAGGGACTTGAGGAAGTTCTCGGTACAACTGGAAAGTACAAGTTTATCGGTGAGGCTCCATTCGAAGTTACCGGTTGGGATCCAGGAAAGACTCAGGAAGTCTTGACTGCTGCGATCGCAAAGTATCCAAAGATCGATGTAATCACATCTGACTTCGGTCCATCAATGGTTTCAGCTCTACAGGCTGCTGTTGATTCAGGCTGGAAGGTTCCTGCAATTGCAACTTCAGACGGAAACGTTCTAGGTTGCTTCTTCGAGGACAACAAGGCAGCTCAGGCTGACTTCAAGATGATGACTATCTCAACTCAGAACGATCACTCACGCCTTGCAACACAGTGGGCAGTCGCTCTAGCTACAGGTGGAAAGACTCCTAAAGATAAGGCTTATCCATCAACCTTGTTCGAAGATTCCATTTCAGGAAAGCCTTCAAAGGTTCAATGCCGTAAAGATCTGCCAGGTGACGTTTACCTATCTGCAAAGATGTCAGGTGACGCACAAGCTAAGTTGAAGACCAACTAAGCACTGCAGTAATAAGGAAATAGAATCAGATTGGCTACGTAAAGTAGCCAATCTGATTTTCCAATGTAGTCTCGAGTTTAAAATCATGAAGTTCACTATGTAGAAAAGGTGGAAAAGTGTCAGGCTCCTCTTTAATCTTGTCGAACATTTCCAAGAGCTTCGCCGGAATCCCGGCGCTCCAGGATGTAACACTTGAGGTGCGCGCTGGAGAAATTCACGCTCTACTAGGTGAAAACGGTGCTGGTAAGTCCACTCTTATGAATGTTGCTTCAGGAACTCTCCAACCAGATTCAGGAACCATTGAAATAAGCGGTGAGATTATTTCGTCTCTCACCCCGCATCAAGCAACCGAACTCGGTCTGGCTATTGTTCACCAGCATCCGGCGGTATTGCCTGATCTTTCTATTGAAGAAAATATCAAAATTTCAGTTCCCGAAAAATTCCTCCTTGCAGAGGGTTCACCGGCTGCCACTATGCGCAAGATGTTGGATGATTTTGGATTTACAGTAAGTATCAAGGACCGCGTTGAAAATCTATCTATTGCCCAGCAACACCTACTTGACCTGGCAAAGGCATTTGCGGTCAATCCTAAAGTTCTTATTCTCGATGAACCCACAGCGCCTTTGGGGCAAGAGTCAGTTGAAATTCTCTTTGAGCGTGTTAAGAAGATTGCCGCATCCGGTACATCCGTTGTTTACATCACCCACCGTTTAGCTGAAGTCCGTGAACTTGCAGACCGCGTTACCGTTCTTCGCGATGGAAAATGGCGCGGAGTTAAAGCGATAACCGATATCTCTGATGATGAAATCATGACCCTGATTGTTGGGCGAGAACTTGAATCCACTTTTCCTCCCAAGCACGGTGGGCTCAGTGGTGATAAACAATTTTTCAAAGTTGATAATATTTCTGGCCCTGAGTTCCAAAACGTATCTCTGACTGCAAATAAAGGTGAGATTGTTGGAATTTCTGGAGTCGTCGGCAATGGCCAGAGTCAACTTCTTCGTGCTATCGCTGGCCTAGATAAGTTCTCTGGAACTATCGAAATTAATGGAGAGCCCACAGCGGCCAAGCAACTTCTTAATAAGGCTGCATACTTGCCCTCAGATCGTCACGGCGAGGGCTTAATGATGACTCTTTCAGTCCGCGAAAATGCATCGGTGAATGCGCTCAATAAGTTAACTTCTGGAATTTTTGTCAGTCGCAAGAAAGAGACAAGCACTGTTCACGCATCACTTAAATCCATTGATGTAAAGGCACCATCTATGGATGCTGATGTATCAGCACTTTCTGGTGGCAATCAGCAGAAGATTGTTATGTCCAGATCCCTTCTCTCTAACCCGATTTTGATTATCGCTGATGAGCCTACTCAGGGCGTCGATGTTGGTGCTCGTGCAGAAATTTACAAAATCCTTCGTCAGACGGCCGAAGGTGGCATTCCAGTTATTGTTAACTCATCCGATACAAAAGAGTTGGAAGGCCTTTGCGATCGAGTTTATGTCATGTCCCGTGGGCACATCGTCAGCACTTTAGAAGGCAGTGACATCACCGAGACCAAGATGGTCGCCGCGGCAATTAGTTCTACCAAGCTAAAGACTGCAGAAGAGAATCTCGTGACCGAAAAACAACTTCGCCGACGTAGAGTTCTTCGCTCTGACTTTTTACCTCCGTCAGTACTGATGGCGATGATTGCACTTCTTGCGATGTTCATTTATTCAAAGAATGATATGTACTTTGGCTCTTACAACATCAACGCTGTTCTTGGTTTAGCAACCGGTCTGGGTTTTATCGCCTTGGGTCAGACCATTGTTTTAATGACAGGAGGTATCGATCTCTCTGTTGGGCCGGCATCCGGTGTTTTACTGGTCATTGGCTCATTCTTTATTAATGACAAGAAATCTCTCTTCATCATCATCCTTGGATTTGTTCTTATATTTGTCTTTGCAATACTTATAGGAGTAATCAACGGAGCCCTTATTCGCTTCGCAAAGTTCACTCCCGTTGCGGGAACTCTGACGGTCTATATCGCCCTCATCGGAATCGGCTTCCTGCTCCGCCCAGCTCCAGGGGGCTATTTCAATGCCACCTTTACCGAGCTCCTGCTCTTAAAGATTGGTCCAGTTCCTTACACATTCATTATTCTGGTTATCGCAGCAATCATTTTCGAACTTTTATTGCGTCGAACCAACTGGGGAGTGCGATTGCGCGCTTCGGGCTCGGATGAAGAATCTGCACGCCGGCTAGGTGTCAATATCAATCGCACCATTATTGGTGCATATATCGCCTCGGCTATTTTCGCTGGCGTGGGCGCAGTAATCATTATGGGATTGATTGGTCTGGGAGATCCTGCGCAAGGCACTTCTTACACTCTTCAATCCATCACCGCAGTTGTTCTGGGTGGAACCAGTCTTCTTGGCGGCCGCGGGTCATTCATTGGAAGCTTGCTTGGTTCAGTTCTCATGATTCAAGTTCTTAATGCATGCGTTATTCTCGATCTCACTCAAAGTTATCAGTATCTCTTCCAAGGCTTACTCATCGTTTTCGCAGCAATTTCATACACAGTCACTCGATCCGGAGGAAAGAAATGAAGGCAGCACGTTTTCATGGTCAGAAAGATATTCGGATTGAAGAAGTTGCCGCCCCAGGAGCTCCGCTTGCAGATGAAGTAGCGGTAGAAGTTCTTTACTGTGGTATTTGTGGAACAGATCTTCACGAATATGTAGTTGGCGCAATCGTTACCCCTACCAAGCCACACCCACTCACTGGTGTAACAAACCCGCAAATTCTTGGACATGAGTTCTCAGCACGCGTTATTGAGATCGGAAAAGATGTTCGCGATGTCAAAGTAGGAGACCGCGTAGCAATCATGCCGGCAATTGTCTGTGGTCGATGCATTCCTTGTCGTACTGGTCGTGGCCATCTCTGTGAACTCTTCGCTTGCACAGGGCTTTCGGCACCTACTGGTGGTCTTGGAGAAATTGCAATCTTAAAGGAGTATCAAGTTGCCAAATTGCCCGATTCAATCTCCGATCAAGCCGGCGCAGTAGTAGAACCAGCTGCCGTTGCAGCTTATGGTGTCGATCGTGCAGGTGTGACTGGTGGTGACATCATTCTTGTTACTGGCGCAGGTCCTATCGGCGCACTTTCAGCGCTCTATGCCAATGCAATTGGAGCATCGCAGGTCATTATTGCCGAGCCAAACCCACACCGAGCAGCTTTTGCAAAAGCTTTAGATCTAGGTCCAGTTCTTAATCCGATGGATGATTCATTTGCAGCCACAATTGCTGAACTCACTGAAGGTCGCGGTGTGGATATGGCTGTGGAAGCATCAGGTAGTACCGGCGGACTCACCGGCTGCATGAACAGCGTGCGTCGCAGTGGAAGAATTGTTCAAACCGGCTTGCACACAAAACCTGCAACTATCGATGCGATGAAGTTATCTGAAAAAGATATTTCATACATCGGCTCTTGGTGCTACTTGCTCACCGATTGGCCACGCGTTATTCGCCTTGCTGCAACTGGCAAGTACCCAATTGAAAAGATGATTTCCGCGGTCATCGGTATCGACGATGTAGTAACCAAGGGATTTGATGTGCTCATTGACCCTAAGGGTGATCAGATGAAAGTCCTGGTTAAAGTCAAGAAATAATTAAAGCTTAATGAAGCATTAGAAAAGCCCCCAAATTTCTTGGGGGCTTTTTTAATAAACTACTACTTTTATTTTGGGAAGAGCGGCTTAAGAGTGCTCAGTGCAGGGCGGGTTTTCAGATATTCCCGGCTCGCAGCTTCGTGTTGCTCTTTGTCGTAGTAATCCCACTGAATGAGCTCCAGCGCCAATCCATCTGGATCGCTGAAGTAGCACCAACGCCAGCCAGCTAGCGGACCTGAATCCACTACATTGACATCGGAATAAAACTTTACGCCTTTAGATTCTAACTCTGCCTTTGTTGCGTGAATATCGTCTACATTAAAACAGACATGAGCTGCACCGAGATGGTTATTGGGTACTGGCTTTCCGTTGGTATCTGCGCGATCTGCATATTCAATGAGTTCAAAAGTGGTGGTCTTATCAACCCACAGCGAGACCTGGCGAAGTTTGGCGTTCGGAACATTTACGCCCTTCTCAAGTTCAGGACCCTCAAACCAACCCGTGGGTTCATTTTGAAACTTAAAGCCAAGAATGTCGTGATAAAAGTAGATTGAGCGATCGAGGTCGCTACATACGAGTCCCACGTGGTGGACGTAGTTCATTTTCATCAAATCTTCCCCTGTTCAGTATTGGCAAACGATTACAAAGAAATATACGCCCAGAAATGGGGGGTGTACAGCCCCTCTAAACACTTTTATACTAAGTTCGTGCCAATCAAGGTACCTACTCCGCGGTAGGTCTCTGGCATTCAAGGGGCAGTCTGCTCTGACTATCTAATGGGAGAGAAGGTTATGACTGACCCGATTGCCTACCTTGGACCTCGATTAAAAGAGATTCGAATGAAGACTGGACTCTCACTTCGCGAGATTGCCCGCCAACTTAATGTCTCGCCTTCATTTGTTTCGCAAATCGAAAATGGCAAGTCTCAACCATCTGTTGCAACTCTCTATGCACTTGCAAAACTTTTAAGTGTGCCAGTCGATGTTCTCTTTGAGAGTGCCGGTGATCCAGTAGCGGCCCCTACCAAAGCTTATGACTTGGAAGTTAACCGAAATAATTTTGATCATCCAACAGATGCATGGGATCGCTCAAAAGCGCGAATTTCAGCGGTAAATCCTAATAATCGCAGTATCATCACAATGGATTCTGGCGTCACATGGGAACGTCTTGCTGCGACAGCGGAAGAGTCCGTTAACTTTATGGAGATTGTGTATGAACCGGGTGCAGAGACAAATAAGTCTGGCGAAATGATTTTCCATAATGGTTTTGAATACGGATACGCAATTGTCGGAGAGCTCGAAGTAACTATCGGAGACCTCGTCCTGCAACTCTCTGCTGGCCATTCCATGGGATTTGATTCCTCCATCCCACACCGTTTTAGAAATACCAGCAATACGCAGTTTCGTGGAATCTGGTTCGTCCATGGCTGCGACATCGCCCATTCCTGACCCGAATTAAGGCTCCTTGGGGCGCCAGGAGCCGTTAGAAATACCTTGACACCCCTGTTTTGCTAGTGTTAACTAGGAGAGAACATCTAGCCAGTCAAGGGCCAGATCTATCCCACAGGAGTGAAGAATGGCCATCGCAACCTACGGCACCAATGGAGTTGATTGGGAAAACCGAGTCGACTACGAGCGCCTACGCACCGAACGCCTGGCACGCCTGAAGGCAGAGCTTGAGACTTCAAGCCTGGGAGCACTACTTACCTTTGATTTTCACAATATTCGTTACATGACTTCAACACACATAGGCACCTGGGCGATGGACAAGATGATTCGCTTCTCCATCTTGCCTCGTGGTGGAGAACCAGTACTTTGGGATTTCGGTTCAGCTGCAAAGCACCACACCCTTCAAACTCCTTGGCTAGATAAAGCTCATGCAGATGCAAGTGCAAATGGACATGGACCACATCACGATGCCGGCCCACTCGTGGGATCACGTGCCGGAATTTCAACGCTACGTGGAGCTATTCCACCAAGTGCTGGGCAAGCAGAGAAAGTTGCTGACAAGATTTATGACGTTCTTAAGGCTTATGGCCTAGAAAGAGAACCTCTTGGAATAGATATCGTTGAGCCACCGGTCCTATTTGCACTACAGGCAAAAGGAATCCAAGTTGTTGATGGACAACAAATATTTCTAGCCGCTCGTCGCATCAAGACTAAAGATGAAATTACCTTGCTCACCACCGCTGCATCAATGGTGGATAAGGCGTATGACGATTTGTATTCATTCCTTCGTCCAGGAGTCAAAGAAAATGAATGCGTCGGGCTAGTAGCAAAAACTCTTTATGATTTAGGTTCAGAACATGTTGAAGGCGTGAATGCTATTTCGGGCGAGCGTTGCTCCCCACACCCACATGTTTTCTCTGATCGCCTGATTCGCCCTGGAGATCCAGCATTCTTTGACATCCTTCATAGCTATCAGGGATATCGCACCTGCTACTACCGCACCTTTGCCGTTGGTTCAGCGTCACCGGCTCAGCGAGATGCTTACACAATCTGCCGCGAGTACATGGATAAGGCAATTGCCCTGGTGAAGCCAGGTGCTACAACTGCAGATATCGTGAAAGTCTGGCCGAAAGCTGAAGAATTCGGATTCGCAAATGAAGAAGCCGCTTTCGCTCTTCAGTACGGCCATGGTCTTGGACTTTCTATCTGGGAGCGTCCAATTTTCAGTCGCATGATTTCACTGGAGAACCCAGAAACCCTTGAAGAGGGCATGGTTTTTGCCCTTGAAACATATTGGCCTGCAAAAGATGGATGGGGAGCTGCCCGTATTGAGGAAGAGATTGTTGTTACTGCTACAGGATGTGAAGTAATCACTAAGTTCCCGGCAGAAGAACTCTTGGTCGCGGGCCAGCGCTACTTCACAACTGGTGGTTATTTAAATACCACCCGTGATTCTCAGTCACATCTGAATACTTCTACCTTCAATCATATTGGCAACGGTAAGTAGAGGTGGATCTCGGAAATGGTTATGGGCATTTAACGTATTCCACTCTCGTTCATCCGGGTGATACCTGGCCAGAGATGAAAAACTCTCTGGTTACATTTGTACCCGAAGTAAAGAAAAGATTTAGCCCTGATGCACCTATGGGTGTATCACTTCGTTTAGCAAACGCCTCAGTGGAAGAGCTATTGGCGAAGCCAGAAGAGCGCACATGGCTAAAGAAATTCTTGGAAGATAACAATCTCTATGTCTATACAGTCAACGCCTTTCCATATGGCCCTTTTAAGGGCGAGATTGTGAAAGAGCGAGTCTACGAACCTGACTGGACCACAGAGGCGCGCACCAAATACACAATGCATATTGCCGACATCTTGGCAGAGGTCACAAGTCAGCCAGTAGAACCAACTATTCAAACAGCGCCACTTGCTTATCGCCCGAAAGCAAACACACCAGAATTTCTGGCTAATTTCAATGAAAATATCTATCGGGTCATCGCCCATCTCATGAATCTTGAGAAGAGAACTGGACGCCGAGTTAAACTCGCAGTTGAACCGGAACCGTACTGTTTTCTTGAAACTATTCCGGAAACTGTGCAGTGGTTTAACGAGAAGATTTACTCATTAGCTGCCGCAGAGAGAATTGCAAAGCTTTCAGGGGAACCTCTCTCAGAAGTTTTTGGGGCCACTCGCCGCTACCTTGGCGTAGTACTAGATATTTGTCACCAATCTGTTGCCTTTGAGAGCATTGCTGACGATATCGACCAACTCTCACAGGCTGGCATACCAATTTTTAAACTCCAAGAAGCTGCAGCGCTGCGAGTAGATCAGGTAGATGCTGAAATCGTTACTGAGCTTAAGAAGTACACCGGAACTATTTATCTCTCTCAAACAACTGAACTTCGCAATGGTGTAATCACCCGCTACCTCAACCTTGAAGATGCAATCGCTGCCTGGGAAAGTGATCCTGGGCCACGCGAATGGCGCACACATTTCCACGTCCCAGTTTTCTTGCAGGATTTAGGTCCCTTCCAGACCACACGTTCTGGTATCGACGATGCTCTTCGCATCCACGCTCGAACCCCACTGTCAACGCACCTTGAGATTGAGAC
>Ga0214921_10005060_pt1 | contig 18896 bp, 9 predicted proteins | sample LL1505_MetaG_FD_177992 | JGI IMG/M metagenome (GOLD analysis project Ga0214921, IMG submission 177992) | Freshwater microbial communities from Lake Lanier, Atlanta, Georgia, United States - LL-1505 | ecosystem: Environmental > Aquatic > Freshwater > Lake | place: USA: Georgia | collected 2015-05-28 | reverse complement strand
TTGAACTATATAATGATTCGGAATAACGTGTTTTACTCGTTCCACTTCGGCCATGTTATCCATGGTATGTGGCGTATTTATATATACGAGGTCATCTTCTATAAACACTGCTGTCTGTGAATCGCCGGAATTCATACACACAATTTTATCGGAAAACACTTTCACGATGGAAACCGTGGACCCCGAACAAATCCATCTTGTTTTATGTCCTTTCGCATGATTGGAAAGGTTCGACACATTTGCAATGCGTTGTTCTATCTTTTGGATGGGATTTGAATTACATACATAAGATGCCATGTCCATGTTTCGAATTGTCTGTATTACATCATCTGTTCCGTGTCCGTCGAATGCCGCGATCCAGTAGCAAGATTCGCCCGTTTCTTCGTCGATGCAGGTTCCGCTGGTAATATGATCTTGTTTTTTTCCCAATGGAATCACCGCGTGTTCAATGCAGACGGCATGGGTCTCCGTAGAAAATTCTTTGATATCAGTTTGGCAATTCATTTTATTTCTATTGGTCTTTGTAGTTGGAATAGAAATAAAAAACAGTTTCAATTTTGTTTGAAATAGGACGCTATCATGAAAAACCAGAGTATATTATATGTTATATGTCAATACGTTTAATTTCATCGTCATTTTCGTCAATTTTCATTAATAGTAAATGGTCACGATATATGTGTTTGTCAAAATCTAACAATAAAAAATCAAAATCGAGCGATGGATATTTGTTTTTAATAATGTTACTCAAATCGGATATATCACCTTGTTCTGTATTTGGTCTGGTCAATATAAATGTAATTTTGTTTTCACTATTCAATAAATCCTTTATATTTTGTATCCTTCTTTTATATCGATTTATAAATTCTTCGTAATTGTTGGCGGTATAATGATTTATACCCCCTTTCCAGCGTTGACTAAGAAATAATTTTGCATGACCGGGCGATTCGTGATTGAATAGAAATTTATATTTGTTATTATAAATCATAACGTCACCGTCTCCGTTTGTGTTTAACCATTTTGATTCTTTGGGTATTTTTATCAATTCTAAATATTTGATATCACATAAACATTTGAAATCGTCATTTATGCAATCCATTATTCCTTTGTAGTTTGTAATCATTTCGTCAAACGGGCACGTTTTATATCCATTTATTTTTGTATTTCTTACGCCAAGAGATACACCTGTTGTCGCACTATGACAATTCCAACCTAAAGATATACCTTCTGTCATGATAGATACAATTTACACGGAATTGTATTTATATCGGTTCCCGAATAACAATGATGATTTGAGCCGACAGTTTACACCGCTGACCCCGAAGAATTAAAATGTCCCATTTTACACCTTTTCGCATTCAAAATGCGCAAAGGCAACGTTACCTTTCACTCATTTACGCCCACTTTGTGGGCGTTTTAAATGAGAAAAGGTGTAATTCTTCAATGGTTTAAATCTGTGAAAAATGTATAACCCGAGGAGGTTCTCCCGTAACATGATCCAGATCTTCGATATTACAAGGATATTGATATAATTGATATTCCGAGGGGGCGGTTTCTGATTTATGTTCAAGCACGACATTGACTTCGTTGCGTAGTCGCCGTAATTCCACTGTTGCGGGGAGCAATTCTTCCACTTGAATGCGCACGGCTTTTTCTAACACTTCCTTGTTTTTCGACTCTTTGTATTGTTCTAACAAGGCGTGCACTTTTTCTTTCGCATAAAAAATCGTCTCTTGCTTTTTTTTTGCCTCTTCCTTCTTCTCTGGGTTAAAGTAACAATCTGTATATTCTTTTGTCAGATCATCATAGGCTTTACTATTCGCATTGTAAGCCTCCAATGCCTTTTTGAATAATTTCACAGACTTCTCTTCTGTCACATAGTTTAACAACGAATCCAACTTTTGTTGAATGATCATATCTTTCATATCCATGATATCCTCTTGATAAATATCCAATAAGTAAGATAGCGGGGCAATCGCACCAGTAAATATTTCGATATGGAGAGAACATGGCGATTTTGTATTCCCACATACGGCTCTATACCGGTTGTTTTTTTTCGAAAACACGGTTCCGCCTATCTCATTGCACTTTATGCACCGAGGTTGAGCCGAAAGTGCAGCGGCGCGCTTTTTGGATACAGAACCTTTTGTTTTTTCAAAGAGTGTTCTCCGCATTTTATGCAACTTATCTTGGTAGTTCTTTTGTAATTTAAAATAGCGTTTCAATGCATCCAAATAATTTTTGCGAACACGATCTTCGGGCTCGTCACTGTCTATGGGTTTTCCATTCATCGAAATTCCTGTGACGTCGGAATTTCGGAATTGAATGGAATACGCATTGTCTTCGAGTTGCATATCTTGAATTCCGGCGGGGAGGTTGAGAACCAGTAAAATTTTGTTATTATTTGCATGTAAAATAGTCAGGTTCTCCAGACCACCTACATCTAACCGTGTAATTTTATTCGAGTCGCATTCCAACTCCTGAAGTTTGGCCGGCAATTTCTCTATCACTTCAAATTCGTTGTTTGAAATATTGAGTTTCACCAAATTTTCGAGCCTTGAGAAGTCCAATGTTTTCACATAGTTGTGTTGAATCGAAAGTGTTCTCAACGACCGTGGCAACTCCTCTAAATCAAACAAATAATTGTCCTCACAAGTTAGATTCCATATTCCCTCCGGTAAATTCGTGATACTGGTAATCTCTCCCTTTCCAAGAAAAATCGTATTGACACGCCCCATACCCAGTTCTTTCAAGATCGAAAAATCCAAATCCCCGTGAAATTCTTGAGGCAGATACAACTCCATCATAGATTTCGGGACGTTTTCCAATGCATTTCGCAATTGATTCTGTGCGATATTGTTTTCTTCAAGGATTGACTTGCGTTTTTCTAAAATAATGTTCATTTACAGTATTGCTAGATAATAACAATGCGAATTCTACGGGTCTACGTCGTTGTAAATGGCAAATCGGTAATTCCCGTCCCCTCGGATTGTGACCTCTTTTTTTGAAGATCTTGGTAAAATCGGATTTTCGATAACACATACTCTTGGTCGCGTAACATATTTTGTCGCTGCTCATATTCGCTCACTTTTCGTTGGCTACATGAATACAATATAAATGCAGCGGCACCAACAAAGATGACAAACACGCCAATGTTTAATACATAATAGTAAACGCCCACCCTATTTTTATGACACTGTTGTAGGTTATAAAATAAATAGTTTTTTGCGGAAGGTTCGATTAAATTTGGGGTCTCGGAAACTGAATTGGAGAACATTTACTATATACACCGATGAAGATTTAAAATCTTCATCGGCAACGTTACCCTTGAAAATATTCAAGGGTGTATACAAGTTGTGTGTGATTTTTTGGGCAGATTGCCGAAAAAATCATGCGTTTCGAAAATTTTACAGATTCATCACCAACCACAATACGAACCAATACGATAAAATCGCAATGGCAATCGATGCGATCCATATCGGAATAACCGTCTTGTCGCGATATCCTACACCAAATGTGCGAAAGCCACCGTTTTCCGTATATATAAACCCCGGTTTTGTGATATGAACCCCCGTAAATAATAAAATAAAGAATAGAATGGCCACGCTTAATTTATGATTTCGAAGAAATAGTTTTATACCGTTCATTGAATTTGGTTCCTGCTATATACTAGCAACAAAAAAACTCGCAATGGTCTACTCATCCCATCGCAATGGTCTACTCATCCCATCGCAATGGTCTACTCATCCCATCGCAATGGTCTACTCATCCCATCGCATTGGTCTACTCATCCCATCGCAATGGTCTACTCATCCCATCGCAATGGTCTACTCATCCCATCGCAATGGTCTACTCATCCCATTCTTGGTCTTCTTCGTAATGTGCTCCATCCATATAATTTTCGCCTAAATTCAAGATGTTATACGCCTCTTCATCATAGAATGCGTCAATGTCGGCGTTTTCTTTTTCCTCCAAGTCTTTCAACTCCATTGGCAGTTCATAAATATCCATGGCACGTTCCGTAACAACATCTGTTGTACCAGCATCCAACTCATCCAGTGCCCTTAACATAAGTTCAACGCGCTCTCTATCATAGGTCTCCTTGTCATATTTGAACAGACCTGTTTGTTGACCCACATTCCATCTACCAAGCCGATAATTTTTAAACATGTTCTCAATACCACGCTCTTCGATCGTCATATCCCCTAAATATTTAATAATACCACGCTTTTCCTTTTCTTTCGAACGATTTACAAACTGCATAATTTCGGCATAGGATAAGTTCACTGCTTTTTTGTTGTCTTCTTCTATGTTTAAAAAGGAATATAACAACGCGCACACTCGTTCTTTGAGTTCGGTTAGATTTCCGGTTACAATATCGATTTCCCTCAAATTTTCTTCTTCCTGTGCTTCCTCCCCTTCCGGGATATTCATCGTAGAAGATCCCACCAAATTGGATACATTTTTGGAAGATGTAATCGTCGAGCGACGCTGTTGTTTTCGCTCTTGTATATCCATTTGTAATAAATCTGGATCATACGAGCAATTGATATATTCGTGTATTACGGAATAGAAACTATACACAAACAACAAATGCGTAGTAGCCGTGTCAAACAAGGAATGCCAAATTGCATCCCGGCTCCCCTCTTCGTCATTTACAGTTTTTTTTATTTCTGTATATACTGGTATATGCTGTGCAAATAAGTTCAAGTCCACTAAACGTATACCAATCTCTTGTAATAATCGTAATAAGACGGCATCCTTTTTGAATTTCTCAACCTCTTTGTAGTATTTTTCCAAGAACTTTTTAATGTCGGACGCATGTTGTTCCGAAAACCCCCAGTGGTTTGGCACATTTTTGAAAAATTCGCCATCGTTGAGTAAGACGGAGGGGTACACCTTTGACATCGTATAAATCGCATTTTGTAAGTATTGTGTCACGGTATGTAGTTCGTCTGCCGAAGAAGAGTCGCTTTGTCCGCTTGGTCCGCTTGACCATTCCTGAATTTTGGATAAAAATTCAGCCAATCGATTGTATTCTATATTGGAAAGATTCCCATGTTTATCAAAAAAGGTCATGATTTCTGTATATAGTTTTCGATTCGTTTTCAACAAATAGTTTTTCAATCGCTTACGTTCTTCGGTCGGTTTTTCAGAGAACACTTTTGGGTTATAGGTTTCAAACACATCATTTAATAATTTGCGCAAGGGTTCTTCGACCACCGTCGAATTTGTAGTATCGAATTTCTGAAGAATGTCTTTCCATGCATCCAATGGGGTAAACACGGGTGGGGCCGGTAAATGTATCGTATTTTCGCCATCCAGAATCGACATCATCTGTTTTACATCTTCCGCCGTATACCGTTTCCCGTTTTTCTTTAAAAACTCCATTTTTTCTAAGATGTTCCAGGAACGAACATACCCCGATGGGCGACCCGAGCACACGACGGCCAATTTTTCCGGAACAGGTAAATCGCGGTCAAAATTGCAGTATTTTATCATGGCGCTATAAATCGTTTCATCGTCATATCCGGACGATGGAGTTGGGTATCGTATACCCGTGAATGCGGGGTGATAAAACATGGATGCTCTCGACAACGTCTTCACATCATCCAAGATATCGATTATATTCTTTGCCGAACGCAAATACAAGGCAATATTGTTATCTTCCTCGTTAAAATAATAGAGTGGGCTCTTACTGCTCGACTCGTTACAACAGGCATTTTCCAAAAATGGTATTTTTGACGCAGTTTTTAACACCAGCTGTTTCTTCGTTACGATTTTATTTATGGATTCAATAATACCAAACCCAAATTTTGCCACCTTACTCTTTGCTACAAAATAGGATTGGAACTGGTCCATGTTTCTTTTGTTCATGAGTTCCATAAAATCACTCTTAAAATCACTTCCTACATTTCGAAGCGAGGACATATTATCCAAAGGAACCACGGGTGGTAAAAAGTGGTGCCATTTCGAAATGTTATGTTCCTGAATAGAAACCATTTCCGGGTATAATACCATATATTCGCGTTTATTTACATACATTGCATTTACGTCATCGCGGGTTATGATATGTGTCTTCAAAATTTCTTCTATGCGTTTTGCAAAGGTTTCGGCGCTGAATTTATAAATCGATTCCCATACAGATATATTACTGCGGAGTTTATTCAACACGCAAGAAATGTATTTTATACCCGTGGTGTCTTCCACACCATCTAGAGGATACCCGCTTAACGACCGAACACATCCGGGAAAACTCTTTGTTGTTTTGAAGGATGGTGTTGCGGTTTGAATGGCCACTAGCAAAACACTCGCCGTAATGAGAACCAAGTTTTGATTTTTATAATCTTTGTAACTGGATATTTTCTTGTTTTGTTTTGCGGACATTTCGATCTTTTTCAAATACTTTGCCTCACTAATCAACGTTTTTTCATACACCTCACTGGATATACGCAATACGGTTTCGGTTATACCTTCGATTGGAATATCAATATTCGAACAAATGGTAGACAATATATTATAGACGGTTTCTGTGACTTCGTTTTCAAAGACGGGTTTCTCTTTTTTTTGCAAGGCTTCCATGACCACTGTCCCCAAATCCTTTTCCAAAATATCATGGGTTGTAATACGACGACCCACATCGTCGAACCCTTCTTCACTACTGAGCTCTCGTTTGCAAAGCACATATCCACTATGTTCATCAATCCATGAATCACCGTCATCACTCAATTTACCACAAGTTGTGCAAAGCTCGTCTTGTTTCACGGCGTAGTCACCACCCTGTATAAAGGTTTCCGCCAATTGAAACAAAGATGCAGGCATGAGTTTCGTGTTGGTTTTTAAACAATATTTCCAATAGGGGCTTTCTTTCAGTTCGGCCACCAAAGGTTCGCGACAAAATTTCTCTACGAATCGGCATATGTCATACTGTTTTTTTGTAAAATCATCCTGGCCCAAAATCATATCGCGCAACTGCAAAAAGGGTGATTCTATTGCGTCTGATTTGGCCGCCTGTTTTCCCAATTCATTGGCAAGATAATCCGCTTTATGACGTTGAATCTCTTTCAAAAGCGTGGTTTTTGATATCATTCTCAAATAATAAGCAATATTCCCTTCCAATGTTTTTTCCAATTCATCTACGCTGACTTCGTAACGCTTATCAAATTCGGCCAGCAACCGTTTTTTCGATATCGCATTGAATCGTTCCGTAGTTTCATCTCTGGATTCACACACCTTTGTGGATGTGTTTTTATAGCACGCGGTGCGAATATTACAAAACAAGGTTTCTGTGTCCAAAAACGCGTTTTCGTCCAAGTCGTTCTCTTTTATCCAATAGTTGTTCTTACGACGATAATAGTATAGTTTTCTTCGGGTAAACCCCTCCCTTTCGATGTCTTCCTTTTCTTCGGGCGTGAGTGTTTCCGGGTCGACATCCTTTGGCAATTTGGGTTGAATTTCTAACATTGCATAATTCCCGTCCTCCACCATTTTCTTTTTCGATATCAATGTAATCGCCATGCTTTTCGCAGTTTCTTTCGAACAGTTGTGTTTGTGTATCAAGTTCTCCATTAAAAATTCCAAAAAGAGGTCAGGGTTCATTTCCTTTTGTTGTGACTTGTATTTGTCAAGGATTTCATAGGGCGTATCATCAAATTCTTTGTCATAATAGAGAACATCGATATTGTTGTCTTTTTGTAACTCGTTTAAAGAAGAATATTTTTTGGATAAATAACGACGATTACAGTCACTCGGTTTAATCTTTTCCAAGTCCGACATATCTTCCATATCATGTTGAGTTAATGCGTCCATCATATTTTCAGGAGTAATTAGCGCAATCATCATAGACCCAATAATGTTATTATATAAATTTCCATTGTCGGTTTGTAACATACGATGCAAAATTTCTTGAGAAGAAATTTTTGTTTTCTCTTTGTCGGCCGATAAAAACGCATAACTTTCGAAAAATGTGTCCGCATACTCCTTTTTTTCCGAAAACAGACCCAGAAGAGGAGCGGGTTTCTCGGTCACACTATAGTTTGCATTGGATAATTCAGAAAAAGATTTGAAACGCGCCTGATACTTCTGATGGAATTCGAGAAGACGCTCTTTTATCAAATAACGTATTTCCATATACTGTTTATAGGTGATGTCGGTGGAATAAATCATGAAGGGTTCGAGTTGTTTTACCACATCCAAAAACGTCATTTTATTTTTTATGTATTTCTTTACGAGTTTGATGAGAAACCTCGTTTTTGGCACAATGACATCCAAAAACTTTTCGAATTTTTCTTCCTCAGAAAATAATGATTCGTCCAAGGAGAACTCATGAATTCCCTTTAAAAACCCACTATTGGTGTCCTTTTCCAATTTATCATAGTCAAATTCTTTGGCAAAGTCATCAATCGTATGTGGCACAATGGATGTTTTTTTACGAAAGGCTCTATATAATAAAAATGGAGTTTGATGTAAATTGGATTTTTCCAAAATACTCGAACTGTGCCCTTCTGTTGCGGAATAACGCGATACACTCTCAGGTAGCATAAGAAGTGATTTCACTGTCATTTCGTCATTGGGTGTCATCTGCCGTTTCGTAAATATCGTTTTCCCTGTTTTCATAACTTGTTCTTCTAGTTTGTTCGATCCCAAATTATATTTTTGTAATACATATTGGCGTTTCGAAACATCCTCGTTTTTATAAGTGCTACTATTGAAATCGTCCAAATTATCAAGGATGGCTTCTATGTTTGCAGCAACATTCAGTGTGCCCAATCCGCGGTGTTTGTCCAATGGTTCTTGAAACGGCGTAAGCCGGTTCTCGATTTGTTTATACAACGTTTCGTATTCCAATGCCGGATTTCCAGATTTCGGTTTCAAAAAATCGGTCTGCAACTGTTCGAGTTCAGCCACCGCGTCTTTGGATGTTGTTTGTATGACATCGTCTGTGTCAATCCCATTATTCACGTCATATAATATACGACGGTTTTTTGTTACAGGCAACACCCATTGTAATTTTTGTTCCATATTTTTAATACGTTCGATAAGTGGTTTATAATAAGGACCCACCGTTTTTGCATCATAGATGTTTTGGTTCTCATCGATTTTGGAGAACTGGGTTCGCAATTCTTTAAAGCGAGTGATAATAGTATGAACATGATTCATTACCGTTGCCGTGCGCTGTTGGTTGGGTATAGTAGACAATAACTCATCCATGAAATCATTCGTTTGTTCGTCGATTCCATATCGTTGTTCGTGTTCCGGAATTTCCACCATCTGTGTGATCGCTCCTATCTTTTCTCCCAAAAAGATGGCATTCGCTTCTACATACAATTCTTGTAACGTATCGAATATGTTCGGTTCTGTGGCAACTCCTTCCGGGATAGAAAGAATTGCCTCGCCGGTTTCTGTGTATTCAATATTGGCTTCTTCTTTCTCGATTTCCTCAGGTTCTTCTCCTCGGTCTATGGATTGCTTCAACAAAAGCAAAGACCCGTATTTTTTTAAGGATGCCGGTTTATCACGTAAGACAATGTTTTCGATCGGTATGCGTTCCGGAATGCCTTTATATTCAAAATCAATGTAAATAAACATCATTTCAGGATACGTCACAATCTCAATCATATCTTCAATCAAATTTGTAATTTCGCCAGTAATCGTAGTGGGTATGTCGCCACCAAAATGAATGGTTATCCATGTATTTGGCAAAAGACGGTTTTGTCGAGCATACCCTTTTTCATCCGCGCGATTTAATAAATGAATTTTTTCAATAGATTCGTCGGATATTTGACCATTTTCCAATAAAGATATTTTATAAAAATGCGATGTTGCCACGTTCACCAATTTTATTTTTTCATTATCAATATACGTAATGAGAGCCGTCATCTGATGAATTTCTTCATTCGTTGGGGCAACAATTTCGATGATGTCCCCCAATTGTAACGTAATTCCGCGACTTGGCAAAGGCTTGTCGACGTCTACGTCTTCTATGTTTTCTACGTCTTCTATGTTTTCTACGTCTTCTATGTTTTCAATGTCGTCTATGTTACCCTCCTTTTCATCTTCTATTTTAATTTTACTCTGTTCCATTATATAGTAATTCAGTATATTCTACTATACAATACATATCTAAATAAATTTTATGCAATTACATATTTCCATGGACGCACAAAATAACATAAAGTGTATCCAGCATAATAGAATAGCTAAAATTTACAATCCATGGATCATTCTGTTCCACCGATATCACCATTCTATGTCTTAGATATGCATAGTTGGACTAAAGATAAAATTCGACATAAAATAGTAGCCACGACAAAACGCCTCTATTCCGTGTTGAATTATAACAAATTGGGCGTATGTTTTAATGATTTCAACACATTGAAATACCGATCCGCCATCTTTTCATTTCCGGAAAAATTACCGCTTAGTTTTTCGCCACCCAAGTCTGTTTCTTGGGAATCATTTCAACAATCTTATATGTATCACGCGCGTGATCCGGGTGATCAGGTGGAACTCATATTAAAAAACTCAGCGGAGTTGCATGTGAATGAATACATAGAAGGTGTGATGATACATTTATTTTACGATCCGCGCACTTCGTCCTGGGAAATCGCCACCAAGGGTGGGGTCGGTGGAAAATATTCTTATTATGGAAATTTGAGCAAAGACCCTATGAACTCCGAAAAAAGAAGCCGACCTTACTTTTACGATATGTTTATGGAAGCATTCCGTGAAAATAAGTCGGCGGACATCAATACACTCCCCTTTTTAGAATCGTTACCCAAACATATGTGTTATATATTCATGTTACAGCATCCCCGGAACAAAATTGTATTGCCCATAAAGAGACCCGTATTGTATTTAATACGTGTGTATTATGTTATGAAACACGGTGTGGCCTTCATATCACCTAAATATTATGAACAATGGTATATCTTCCGAAATATGAAAGGAATTGTTGAATTTCCCAAACAGTTGGAGTTTGAAACGAAAACGGATGTGGAATCCTTTTTTCAAACGGAAACAACATCCGGTGGGAATTGTATAACACCTGGAGTAGCCATTACAAATGAGTTTACAGGAGAGTTAACAATTCTAAAAAACCCACATTATGATGTATTAAAAACACAGCAAAAATTAAAACCTCTCACTCAGTATCAATATCTTTGTCACCGTAGAATGGGAGGATCGGACAACTATTTACAACTATTTCCACAATATAAACGCGTGTTTTTTTCGATAGAAAATGAATATATGAATTTCATAAAACATGTGCATCAATGTTATATAAACACGCATGTTTTTCAACGAATGGGGGTGGACTATGGCCCAAAATATGCAGTTCATATTCAAAACATACATAAGGAACTCTATTTACCCATGATGCGCGCATTTTCTCAAAAAAATAGAAGGAACGCAACCGCAAATCCGATTCGCCGTCCCAAAGTCACACAAGTCATGATTTTACAATATTTTGATAGAGTTGAACCACGCGAAATGCTATATATATTGAACTGGGACACGAGAGAACAAAATTATGCTTCATTGCCTGCATAATGAAGGGATAGTTTACTTAAATTTTGAATATACTTGGTAGTATGAGCAAGGTTCGATTCGCCCATGCTTTTAATGGGTTCTCTTATTTTATCAATCATTTTCATGATTTCGTTTGCATTTTTTACGGTAGTCAAGTCGCTCTTATAATCCTTATCGAAAAAGAAGGATATGTCCCCACTCTCGATTACGCCTTTATAAGGTTGATATACAAACGTATACCAGGATTTCGCAATCATAGTGGGGTTCATCTTTTTAATTGTCTCAAACGACTTTTTCGCATATACCAAGTCTGAGTTCTCGGGGAATACTTGAATAATATCATTGATAAAATCGAAAAAAAGGTTGTTAAAGGCGCGCAATAACGTGGATTTATCCACCTGGGTTTCGCGTTGAGTTTCCATGATTGTATATATTCAAATCGACGTGTTTTTATATAATTTTTCACATACACCTTTTCTCATTTCAAATGCCGATAAAAAATTGATTATTTTTTGAAACAAATTTATCAATTAAAAACCCAAACATGCCGCTCTATTTTGGCTTCCCAGTTACCTGCCAAGAGGCGTTTCGCCTATTTAGTTTAGATTTTGAACAAGTAAAATGTGACATAATGCAAAAACATAAGTTGGCTGAAAATATGTACATGGACTGTTATTTTGTAGACTACGCAAATAATTTCTTCAAAGGGAAAGATATAGAAATGAGAGTATTTTATACAGATAAGGGACAATGTATTTTTGGGTACAAAATAGAAAACACGTCCGGTTTTGAAAGGAAATTCTTAAAAGTTTGCGATTTTACGAATATACTTGAGACATTGAGAACTCAGTTTTGGCACGAAATCACAATTATAAATTGTGAGAAAAATTTTGATAAGATTACATTGGAACATATGGAAGATGAACCCGAAACTGTTGAAGGCATTGAACCATATATCGTCGAGTTTCATCATTAAATCGGCGTTTGAAATAAGAAAAGGCGTAAAGGCGTGACGCATCGTATCGGTCTATATACTATGTTGCATCATTGGCTGTTGTGGCGGCACAATTTGTGTAATTTCATCTAACCGTTTTTGCTGTAAGTTTTCAAGTGTAACATCGGTGGATATTTTATCTGGACGATACGTATCCGGTGGCGTGGGGATGAATTGTAAATCATCGTTTACCGATACGTAATTATACATTTGTCGCCTACCGCCACGGCCTTTTGCACTTAATTCTTCCGGAGAAAGATTATAATACGTGTATTGTTCGGACGTGATATTTGTTCCCCCCGCCGAAACTCCTAAAAAATACCCTTGGGGCTCACCGGTATAGTTTACGGATCGATCGGCCTCTTTTTTCATTTGTGGGTGCAAATGCTTCAATATGTCATCACCGAGCAAAATTTTATATTTTTGTTTTATCAATAAAAGAGCGGGGACGTTATGAATATTCGGAGGTAAAATCACTTTTCCCCCATTTTCCAATACAACATAGGATTGATTTGTCTTTGGGTCTTTCGTGCGTTTATCGATACATACAAAATTAATTTTATCCGCCATATTCACTTTTGCTAATGTTTGCAATAATTTTTGAGAATGTTTACAGTAGTTGCTATAGTATAATATATCCATGGATGTCGTATATATTATATTACAAATGGTTTTTAGGTGAGCCAACGAAATCGCGATCTTCCGGTGTTTATTTCATGGTTCCTTGGCACATGGAGTGCAACAAACGGTTTTGCAAATACATGATCGCGTAAATGGAAGCAATCGCCACCGCGTTCAAGTAAAAGCTAAACCCCTTCTTTTTGGTAATTCCCACCCAGAGCGACGTGGCGAGGAGGATCACCAAAAACACGAAGTTAAAGATGGCAATGAAGTAGAACAACACGCAATATTGTTTATCAAGAGGGCCGAAAATAGTCTCGTTCAAATCAGACATATTATATTGTATAAACAGAAAAAAAGATTTGTTTTGGTTGGGATTTCACCTAAACCCTTGACGAAATCGATCGAGTCCCTAAAGGATCGGCTCTTATTTTTGGTGGTGTAATTACAAAATGTAAATATATATGACAAAATGTGGATTTGCGCGCATAGTGCAAACGATTTCCCGCAAAATAGACACAAAGATTTTTCGCGAGTCTATATATAGACATGCTCGCCATCATTCAATTTCTGTTTTCCAAAAAATATGTGGTTCTGCCTAAAAAAACGGGCCCGAAATACCGTGTGAACCGATGAACACTATCCGCACTTTGTGCGGATTATAATGTTCAAATGTGTAAATCACCACTCAAAATAAGGGTCGCCGATTTTATTTCGTAATATGGTTGTCAAACATCGGTGTTCGAATGCGTTTTGTATATCGACCTTTTTCATGGCATAAAAATTCCATGCGATATCGATATAATTCGTTTTGTCTTTTGTAATTAGCGTTCCTGTCGGCCGATAGAAGTTATCAAACGATGCAACCTGTATCGTCTCTGGAAAAAAATCAAGTTTCGCATATCCCAAGAACCGCCCCGTGTGTTTCATGTTATTATTTGTGGCATATTTTTCTTTTGGCTCGATATAGTATTCCTTTCCGACCTGTAATTGACAAAATTTCACTCTCTCCATTTTCTAAATTTTGTATAATTCCTATACAATCGACATAGATACAAATTTCTAGAGGTATATCATAGACTATATTTTCAAAGCGATGGATAATGCAATACTATGGAAAATCATTGATAGTTATTTTCAAGAAAATCCGCAGGCTTTAGTGTCCCATCATATTGAATCTTATAACGATTTTTTCAAAAACGGTATTTTCCAAATTTTCAAGGAGAAAAACCCGATTACCTTAGAGACGAGATATGATGAAAAAATCAACGATTATCGCTCCAAATGCATTCTTTATTTTGGTGGAAAAGATGGAAAAAAGGTCTATTTCGGAAAACCTGTCATTTATGACGAAAATAACGCTCATTATATGTATCCCAACGAAGCGCGCTTGCGAAACATGTCGTATGGCATGACCGTTCATTATGATATCGACATCGAATTTGTTACTATTTTAGAAGAAGGCGAAGCCCCGTTTTTGGTCGGAGCAGAAGAAGCGACTGTAATGATCGAAGAGGAACAAGATGAAATTGCGTATAAAAATTTCAAAGAAACACCCGTTTCACAGAAGAAAGAGGAGGGGGATGGTGACCAAGAACCAGAAGAAGAAGAAATGGTTGGTGGTGCACCTGTCCAGCGGAAACGTCAAAAAAAGAAGGTCTTGTTAGAAATGACTCCTGCGCAACAAGCATTGTTTAAAGAATTAACGGAAAAATCTATCGTGGGTCCGAATAAACAAGTGCAAACCATGACTCTTGAAAAAATTTACTTGGGGAAATTTCCCATCATGGCACAGTCGGAATATTGTATACTCCATGGATTACCACCTGACGTGCGCCATTCTATGGGTGAATGCAGGAATGATATTGGCGGATATTTCATCATCGACGGAAAGGAAAAAACGGTGGTCTCCCAAGAAAAGTTCGCCGATAATATGTTATACATACGAGAAGTAAACGACGAAAACTATTTGTATTCGGCTGAAATACGATCTGTCTCCGAAAATGTATCGAAACCAATTCGCACCTTATCTGTGAAAATGGTGTCGCCTACTTCAAAATATACCTTTCAAAATATAGTCGTAAACATACCCAACGTCCGAAAACCCGTCCCCTTATTTATTGTATTTCGCGCCTTAGGTATTCTTAGTGATAAAAAAATCATCACCATGTGTTTATTGGACTTGGATAAATACGAATCCATGATCGACTTGTTTACTCCCTCTGTTCATGACGCCGGTGGAATTATGACACAACGTAATGCGTTGAAATACATTGCCACATTGACCAAGGGTAAAACCACAACACATGCGCTCGAAATCTTGGCCGATTATTTTTTACCTCATATTGGTGAAACCAATTTTCTTGAAAAGGCTTATTATTTGGGATATATCGTATTCCGCCTCTTATCTGTATATACAGGAATCGAACTTCCCACCGATCGTGACAATTTCAAATATAAACGCATTGAATTGGTGGGTTCTCTCATGTATGATTTATTTCGGGAATATTATACCATACAGCAACGAAAAATTCACCTTTTATTTGAAGAAAAGATCACGTATAATAAAGACATGTATGAGAACAATCTGTATAAACTCATTATGGAGAACTATGAGACCATTTTCTTAGAACGCATTGTGGATGCCGGCTTCAAAAAAGCATTCAAAGGAAATTGGGGGGCACAGTCGCACACGAAACGCATTGGTGTCGTCCAAGATTTGAATCGTTTATCTTTTAATTCGGCCTTGAGTCATTTGCGTAAAACAAATTTGCCTTTGGACGCAAGTGTAAAGTTGATTGGACCACGCGTGTTACATAATACGCAATGGGGGTTTTTTGATCCCATCGATACCCCGGATGGTGGGAATATTGGTATTCATAAACATTTATCGATTTCGGCGTATATAACGCAGGGATATTCGAGAGAGAAAATGTTGGATTGGTTACGCGAAATGGTGGATATGAAGAGGTTGGTCGATTGTTCTCCGGAAGTTCTTTCCACAATGACAAAAATCATCGTCAATGGATATTGGGCAGGAGCCATTTCGAACCCTATCGAAACTGTGGATAAGATTAAATTATTCCGGCGAAATGCGCTTTTACCCATTTATACCAGTGTCACGTTTGATATTAAGAAAAACACCATTTTTATTTATACTGATGCGGGCCGCATTTGTCGCCCTATTTTCTACAAAGACGATGAATCTGGAAAAATGTCGATTGATATTCCTGTGATCCATAAACGATTGAACGATGATGAATTTACATGGACAGAATTAATTACAGGGTTTCATAAAAAACATGTGGAGAACTTTTCACCAAAGAACTATAAATTCTATGAGTTTCAAGAGTTATATAAGGTTGCGAATTTGGAGGAAGATGCCAGTAAACGAAAACGCTTTTACCAAGAAAAAGCAGTGATTGATTATATTGACACGAACGAAACAGAAGATGCATTGATTGCACTCAGTAAAGAAGATATGGAGAAAAATCCCGATAAAAAATACACCCATTTGGAAATCCATGAGTCTCTTATTTTTGGAATGATGTGTAATATTATTAACTTTCCGGAGAACAACCCAGCCACCCGCAATTCGTTTTCTTGTGGTCAGAGTAAACAAGCATGTTCGTTGTATCATACGAACCACCAAGTCCGAATGGATAAAACAGCGGTGGTATTAGTCTCCGGTCAAACTCCGATCGTAAAAACACGCTATTTGGATTATATTAACCATGAAGAGAACCCCTATGGCGAAAACGCAATTGTGGCTATTATGTGTTATACGGGATATAACGTAGAAGACGCAATTTTAATCAACGAAGGAGCATTGAAACGAGGACTGTTTCGAACCACCTATTATAGTTGCTATGAATCACACGAAGAAAAAAGTTCGATGGGCGGGGTGTCGGTGAACAAAAAATTCACCAATATTGAATCCGAATCGAATGTTATCGGAACAAAACCAGGATATGATTATAGTAAATTGGATAAATATGGTATCATTCGAGAGAACACGCCGGTAGATGAAAAAACAGTGTTGATTGGACTCAGCACCAATGTTTCGTCGGACCAAGATCATAAACTAGACGCTTCGAAAACTCCCAAAAAAGGGCAACTTGGTATTGTGGATAAGACATTTATTACAGAGGGAGAAGAGGGAACGCGCATTGCCAAAGTCCGTGTTCGCGAAGAGCGTATTCCCAATGTCGGCGATAAAATGGCGTCACGTAGTGGCCAAAAGGGGACTGTGGGGCTTGTCATCCCGGAAGCCGATATGCCATTTACAAAAGATGGAATCCGCCCCGATTTAATTATCAATCCACATGCCATACCCTCCCGCATGACAATTGGACAATTGGTAGAAACCGTAGTGGGAAAAGCGGCGTGCATGTATGGTGGATATGCCGATTGCACTGCATTTAATAACAAGGGTTCCAAAATCGAGGTATTCGGTGAATTGTTATCGAAGGTCGGATATCATTCAAGTGGGAATGAAATTTTATACAACGGAATGACGGGAGAGCAAATCCAAGCCGAGATATTTATGGGACCGAATTATTATATGCGTTTGAAACATATGGTGAAAGATAAGATCAATTATCGCGCACTAGGACCACGCACGGCTCTCACCAAACAGCCGGTTTCTGGAAGAGCGAACGATGGTGGATTACGTATTGGTGAAATGGAACGTGACGCAGTGATCTCACACGGAATGTCCGACTTTTTGCGCGAATCCATGATGGAGCGCGGTGATAAATATTACATGGCGGTATGTAACCAAACCGGAATGATGGCGGTGTTTAACCCTGCAAAAAATTTGTTTTTTAGCCCTATGGCAGATGGGCCTATCCGTTATACCGGAACATTGGAAGGAAAAGATTTAAAAATAGATAGTGTGACTCGATTCGGGCGAGAGTTCAGCGTAGTTTGTATACCCTATTCTTTGAAATTATTGATACAAGAGTTACAAACCATTAACATTCAAATGCGGTTGATTACGGAAGACAATATTCAACAATTGGAAAATATGTCCTTTTCGACAAATATAAACCAATTGCTTCATGCTTCGGACATGGAGCCCAAAACGATTGTAAATTCAATTCGGGCCACGTTACAAGGAAAGAAAAAGGATGTGTATAAGGCGCCAATTAGTATTCATACACCCACACCCGAATCGGGCAGTATCGGGTACCCCAGCGATGTTTCGCCTGCATATCAACCTTCTTCGGAAGACGCAGGAAACGATAGTGTATCAAGTAGTCCTGTATACAAACCCTATTCGGAAGGATCTTTCGAAGAATCGAGTAAAAGCCCCCTTATTTACGAACCGGTTTCGCCCACATCACCGCCACCAGCGTCGGCGTCAGCACAAGCGCAAGAAGGAAGGATCTATGAGCCCGTTTCACCCACATCACCTCCGCCAAAGGAATTAACCGGCGGAACTGCGGAATCTCTTGACTTTTTATCGGAACAAGCAAAACAATATCAAGTCGGTGATTCTGTTCATTATCGTGGCGATGTCTTACCTACGCGCATATGGACAGTGGCTTATGTTGGCGACCGCTTTTTGAAGATTGAGACACCCATGATACATAACATGGAAGGATTAGACACAACCCTCATGGTTACGGCATTGGATATATATAAACCCACGGATTTCCCGACCACATTACCCCAAGTTCTCTCCCCAACGAATGAGGATATGATGATGCCATCTGTTCCTCTTTCGTTTCCAAATGGAACACCCGGC
>Ga0214921_10005059_pt1 | contig 18897 bp, 15 predicted proteins | sample LL1505_MetaG_FD_177992 | JGI IMG/M metagenome (GOLD analysis project Ga0214921, IMG submission 177992) | Freshwater microbial communities from Lake Lanier, Atlanta, Georgia, United States - LL-1505 | ecosystem: Environmental > Aquatic > Freshwater > Lake | place: USA: Georgia | collected... | reverse complement strand
AAATAAAATATGGTCAGTATTTACCACCCCGTATTTGGTATTTACAGCACTTCCTTCCACAATTGGGAGTAAATCTCTTTGCACGCCTTCTCTGCTTACATCGGGACCGCCACCACCACCTTTAGAGTTGCGAGCAATTTTATCAATTTCATCTATAAAAATAATCCCTGTATTTTCGGCTTTTTTAACGGCTTCGTCTTTCACATCGTCCATGTCAATCAGCTTTGAAGCTTCTTCTTCTAACAAAGATTTTTTGGCATCAGCAATGGACATTTTTCTTTTTTTGGTGTTTTTAGGCAACATCCCTCCTATCATTTCTTGAATGTTCATAATAGAACTTTCGTCAATCCCAATAGGCCCCACCACTCCCATGCTCGGTCCATTATTTTGCTTCACATCCACATCAATCAACCTATCATCGAGCTCACCATTCTTCAATTTATCTCTAAAACGATCTCTGGTTCTTTCGTTAAGCTCCACATCTTCAGGAGTTACTGTATTTCCGTTGTTTTGCACTTGTGTATTTTGTTCAAATACTGAATCAGAGGTGGTGGTTTGACGAACTGCAGGAATTAAAATATCCAAAATCAATTCATCTACAGCCTCTTGCGCTTTAATTTTAACTTCTTCTTTTTTGGCTGCCTTTACTTGTTTAATGGCTACTTCCACCAAATCTCTAATCATACTTTCCACATCACGACCTACATACCCTACTTCTGTAAATTTTGATGCTTCAACTTTGGTAAATGGTGCATTGGCTATTCTGGCAAGGCGACGGGCAATTTCGGTTTTGCCTACTCCAGTGGCGCCTATCATTAATATATTATTGGGAACTATTTCTCTTTGAATGTCTTCGGTGGCGGCTAATCTTCTCCATCTGTTTCTCAGTGCAATGGCTACATTTCTTTTTGCATCGTGCTGACCTATAATGTATTTGTCTAATTCTGCTACTATTTGCTGAGGTGTTAAATATTTCTCGTCTAACATTTTAAATATTTTATTGAAAACAAATACAAATATAACATAAGGCTAAAAATTCAATACAATTAAAGGAATTATATTTCATAAATTTAATAAAAATAAATTCACAATTTAATAATACAAATTACTTGGTTTCAAAATATTTTTATGTAATTATTGTATTCGATACTATTTGCAAATGCAAACATTTAATTTTATTATAACTAATTGAAATACAAATTACTATGGATAAGTACATTGACCTGATAGAACAAACCTTTTATTTCCCTACCGACGAATTTAAAGTAGTGGACAATAAATTACATTTTAACAATGTAGATTTGATGCCGATTATAGAACAATACGGCACTCCTCTTAAGCTGACTTACTTACCAAAAATCAGCTCTCAAATTCAGAAAGCCAAAAAACTTTTTGCAGATGCGATAGAAAAGTTTGATTATCAAGGTACTTACACTTATTGCTATTGCACCAAATCGTCGCATTTCGAATTTGTGTTAGACGAAGCTTTGAAAAACGATATTCACATAGAAACTTCATCAGCTTTTGATATTCAAATTGTAAAAACATTGTTTGCAAAAGGAAAAATCACCAAAGATACTTTTATTGTTTGCAATGGTTTTAAAAGACCTACCTACACACAGTACATTTCTGAAATTTTAAATGATGGCTTTAATTGTATTCCCGTGTTGGATAACTTAAAGGAAATCAACCGTTATGAAGAATTAGTAAACAAAGATATTCAGGTAAATTTCGGGATGCGTTTGGCAGCTGATGAAGAACCAAAATTTGAATTTTATACTTCAAGATTAGGAATTAGGTACAATGATGTGGTGGATTTGTACAAAACAAAAATTGAAAACAACCCTAATTTTAAATTAAAATTACTTCATTATTTTATTAATACTGGAATAAAAGATACTTCTTACTATTGGTCTGAACTAAGCAGATTTGTGGAGATGTATTGTGAATTGAAGAAAATTAACCCTGATTTAGATACTATTGACATTGGTGGAGGTTTCCCTATTAAAACTTCCGTTCACTTTGATTATGACTACACTTACATGGTGGAGCAAATTGTGAAAATGGTGCAAAGGATATGCAAAGAAAACGATGTGCCTACGCCTAACTTAATGACAGAGTTTGGTAGTTTCACCGTAGGTGAAAGTGGTGCAATGCTTTTAAATATTTTGGACCAAAAATTACAAAACGATAAAGAGCTTTGGTACATGATTGATAGTTCGTTCATCACTGCTTTGCCAGATACTTGGGGCTTGAACCAAAAGTTTATTTTATTGGCGGTGAACAACTGGGACAAAAATTATAGAAAAGTAAACGTAGGTGGATTAACTTGCGATAGTCAAGATTATTACAACTCAGAATCACATACTTACAATGTATTTTTACCTAAGTTTGATGAAAATGTGGAAAAACAATACATTGGCTTTTTCCATACTGGAGCTTATCAAGAATCATTGGGTGGCTATGGAGGAATTCAGCATTGTTTAATTCCTGCTCCTAAACATGTATTAATTCAAAAAGACGATGAAGGCAATATTACTTCTGAATTATTTGCAAAAGAACAAGATTACGACAGTATGTTGAAGATACTAGGTTATAAATAATTTATACCTACCAATAAAAATCAGTTCAATACCATTTGATTATAAAAAATCAAATGGTATTTTTTTTATACCTAATTAAAAAAATGATAAAGGTAACTTAACTGTTTGTTTACATCACCATAACATTAAACACGTAGGTTTGTAGTCTAAATCCTAAAACTTAATTAATGAAAACAATTCTACAAACCATTGCAGTAATATGTATTTCTGCAAATGCATTTAGCCAGACAACCATTGCTGGCTGGACCTTCACCGACGTACAAACTCCAAGTACTGGCACAGGAAAAGTGACCCTAATAGGAGGTGTTACAAGCACTTACGCTACTGGTTTTACAGCTTCTCCAGACAAAGGCTTAAATACTGCAACCTATCCTGCATTAGGGACAAACGCAAAAAAGGCAGGTGTAAACTTCTCTTTATCAACTTTAAATTTACAAGACCTAAATCTTACTTACCAATTAAGACACAGTAGTACATCTGCCAATACTGAAGTAGTTCAATATTCAACTGATAGTATCAATTTCGTTGATAAAGAAACATTTACAATCACTCCAACAGCCAATACGGGAGATACTTGGTACAGCAGAACAGTAGATTTTTCATCAATCAATGCATTAAATAATAAAGCTAAAATCTACATCAGAATAGTTTCAAATTTTGATGCCGGTATTGGTAATTATCTTGCAACTAAAACTGGTTCAAACTATGGCACTGCAGGCACTTGGAGATTTGATAATGTGGTATTTACAGCCAATACTTTAGCAACTTCAAAAATTGATTATAGTTTAAGCTTGAATAAAAAAGTGACCAATGAGCAAAATGCTGAACAAATAAAAGTAAAAGTAATTGCAAAATCTGCACCAACTGTTGACCAAAAAATTGGTTTATCATTTGCTGGAGATGCTACAAATGCTGATTATGACCTAGCTTTAAACTTTGATTCTTTGGTGATTAAAGCTGGCAATACAAGCGATAGTACTTACATTACAATTAAAAATGACGTATTAATTGAGAATAACGAAAAGATAATTGTAAAATCAAACTCTCTACTTTTTGGTTTAAATGGCAAAATTAATGACACCCTTACCATTCTTGATGATGATGCCATATTAGCGAATCCAAAATTAAGTTTATCATTAAGCAAAAAAAATGTAGCTGAAAAAAAACTAGCTCCCTATGATACAGTTTTTTACAAAATAAAACCACAAGGCAATTTATATTTTCAGGCAAACCAAAGTTTAAGTATAAACATCAAAGGCAATAACATTACTGCTGGTGATTATTTATTAAATGCTAATACTGTAAATTTAAATACAACAGATTCTATAGCAAAGGGTTACATCACAATAAAAGATGATAACATTGAAGAAACAACTGAGAAACTAATTGTAGAGTTTACATTAACTGGTCTAAACACATTACTTATCTCAGATTCATTTAATATTGCTGATAATGATTTAGTACTTACAAAAATTAGCACTATTCAAGGTAGAGGAAAAACAGCGGCGCTAGTAGGTAGCACTTTAAATATTGAAGCAATTGTAACGGGCGTTTTTGCTGGTAAAGGTGGTTTTTTTGTGCAAGAAACAGCTAATGATTATGACAATGACACTCTAACTTCAGAGGCAATATTTGTAAAACAAAGCAACCCAACCGTACAAGTGGGTGATTTATTGGTAATTAAAGGTGTGATTTCAGAAAATTTTGATTTAACAACCATTACACCTACCACAATAACAACACAATTGAGCAACCAAACTTTGCCAAGTGTAAAAAATATCACTCTACCATTGGCATTTGATAGTTTATGGGAAAGTTATGAAGGCATGTTGGTTCGTTTTCCACAAACACTTTCAGTATCTGAGGTTTACAACTTAGGAAGATATGGAGAAGTTACACTTTCGCAAGGCGGTAGATTAAAAAATCCTACCAATATTTTAGACCCTAACGATGCTGATAGAAACAATACTTCTTTTTCTGGAACAAGCAATGTAAGTGTGATTACTAATGAAAATGCTGCTCAACTAAGAAGAAAAATTTTATTAGAAGACAATAACGATGCTCAAAACCCTGACCCTACACCTTATTTGAACCCAGCTGACACTACTTTAAGATGTGGGTCAACTATTAACAATGTAACAGGTATTTTAAGTTATGGCTTTAGTTTATACAGAATTTTGCCTACACAAAATCCTGTTTTCAATTACAGTTTAAGACCAACGCCACCAGTTAATAATCAAACAAATAACATTAAAATTGCTTCATTTAATGTGCTAAACTTTTTCAATGGTGATGGCAAAGGTGCTGGTTTTCCAACTGCGAGAGGGGCAAATACTTTAGCAGAATTTAATGTACAAAAAGCTAAATTGGTAAAAGCAATCACCTCAATTAACGCAGATGTTGCAGGACTTATGGAAATGGAAAATGATGGTGATGACCAATTTTCGGCCATTCAAGATTTGGTAAATAGCTTAAATGCCGCAACTTCACCTGGTACTTATACTTTTGTTAAAGACCCAATTGGCGCAAATGGAAATACAGGAACTGATGCTATAAAAGTGGCAATGATTTATAAACCTGCAAAAGTAACTCCTACAAATAACTCTTTATCAAGTACACAAACTATTTTCGATAGACCTCCATTGGCTCAAACTTTTACTTTAAATCAAAATCAAGCTAAATTTACTGTGATTACCAATCACTTTAAATCAAAAAGTACAAGTACGGCTCCTAGTGGTTTAGATATTGACCAAAATGACGGACAAGGTGCTTATAACAACAGAAGATTGCAACAAGCAGTAGAACTTGCCAAATTTGTAGATAATATTATTCAAACAACTGGTGATTCTGATGTGGTTATCTTAGGCGATTTTAATGCTTATAACCAAGAAGACCCTATAGACTATTTCCGCTCTAAAGGTTACATCAATTCTTTAGAAGGTGATGAAGTATATTCTTATGTGTTTAATGGACAAACAGGTTCACTTGATCATACGCTCTATACGAAATCAATGGAGAATCAATTTTCAAATGCAGCCAAATGGCATATCAATGCCGACGAACCAATTGTACTTGATTACAATGTTGAATTCAAATCAGTAAATCAAAACAAGTTAAATCAAACTTCTGCATATAGATGTTCTGATCATGACCCTGTAATTGCTTGGTTCAATTTAAAAGCACCCAAATTGACAGGAGAAAAGGAAGTAAATACACCCAGTGTTTCGGTAAGCCCTAACCCTTGCCACAATTCAATTATAATCAATAGTTTAAATGAAATTATTACTATTGAATTGGTAAATATTTTAGGTGAAAAAATAGAAGCAAAAATACCTGGTAACCAACTAGATACTAGCCACTTAAAAGTAGGTATTTACTTCTTAAAAGTACTTACAAGTAATGGTGCAGAAACAATTAAGTTTCAGAAAAAGTAATTACTGAAATTCAATTATTTAAAAGCCCCAATTTGAAAATTTCAAATTGGGGCTTTTTGTTTTTGATGAAAGTATAAAATCATTACTTTTACAATTTAAAACTTAAAATTTAATGCTAAAAAATATACTGCTTCTTTCTACACTTGTTCATGTATGTATTTTAGGATTTCCTCAATTCAATCTTAACAAACTTAAAGATATTACCGACAAAGCGGGTATAAACATAGATTATGACAAAGCTCAAAAAGCAATTTTAGACAAAACCTTTAAAGAAATTTCGGAGCAGCAAAAGGACTATGAAATGAGTAGTTTTACTACCGCTATTTCACTGAGTGACAATTCGTCTTTATTTGAAAACGATGAAAAATTAGCCAAAAATAAAAACAGACTTTATAGTTTGGTACAAACGCAAAACAAGGAACAAAATGCTGATAAAGCAATTGCTGATAATTTGAAAGCAACTGGTGAAATTTTTTATGCATCGGCAAAGTTTTATGCCGCAGAAAAAGCATTTTTAAGTGCAAAAGATAGTTATGAAAAAGCAGGAGCAAAAGGTAGTGCAGAATTTGCCAACACTATTGCCAACTTAGGACTTTTATATGAAAATATGGGAAGATATCCTTCTTCTGAAGATTTTACCAACTATGCACTTGAACTTAGAAAAACCCTTTTTGGAGAAAATCATATCACTTATGCCGCTACGTTGAACAATAAAGCTGTTCTATACAAAGAGCAAGGAAAATTTTTAGAAGCTGAGAAATTAATGGACCAAACCATCAATATTGCCAAAGCATCTGGCAATCAGCAGGAAATTTATAACGCTATCTTTATCAACAACAAAGCAATGCTTTTGCAAAATTTGGGCCGTAACGAAGAAGCAGAGAAATTGCTAAAAACCACCATTGAAATTGCTGAAAAAAGACTTAAAAAAGATGCTCCTAATTTGATAAGATTCAAAACTAACCTAGCATTTTTATACAAAGAAATGGGTAAATATCCTGAATCTGAAGCACTTTTCTTAGAAAATATAGATTTGATGAGAAAACGAATTGGTTCCAATCATCCTGATTATGCCCAGATGCTCAACAACTTGGCTTCCTTGTATATGTTGATGAAAAAATACGACGAAGTACAAGCTAAATTAACTACAGCTGCTGATATTTTTAAATCAAAATTAGGTGAAGAACACCCTGCTTACGCAAGTACGATTCATAATTTAGGTGCCTTTTTTTTATACACCAATAACATTGAAAAAGCCACGCCTTACATTCATCAAGCAGTAGAAATTAGAAAAAAAGTATTGGGAGAAAACAATCAAGATTACTTAAATAGCCTTGAAAATGAAGCTATTTTGCTTTGGAAACAAAACAAAATTGATGAGGCTCACAGTGCATTTATTGCTTTGCTTGATAAAGAAATTGATTACATACAAACCTTTTTTACAAGTTTTAGTGAAAACGAAAAAGCCAAACTTTGGCACAAAATTCAACCTAAATTTGACCATTTTTTTGCTTTTTGTGCCGAAAATGCCAATCAAAAACCATTACTAAAAAAAGAAGTGTACAATTACAGAATTGCCACCAAAGGCATTTTGATAAATGCTACTACTAAAATTAAGAACCAGATTTTAGCATCTAATAATCAGGATTTAATAAAAAAATACAATCTATGGTTAGATAAAAAGAATGATTTGTTAAAGGCTTACTCACTATCAAAAGCAGAACAGGCAGAACAAAAAGTGAATGTGGATAGTTTAGAACACCAAAGCAATAGACTAGAAAAAGAATTGGTGCAAAGTGACAGTGCTTTTAATGAAAAGTACATCAACACCAAAATTAACCAAGAAATTGTAAGCAAAAAGCTCAAAACTGGCGAAAGTGCAGTGGAAATTATTCGTTTTAAAAGAATTTTAGCACAAGATTCGCTTGCTTATATGGCAATTATTCTAAAACCTAACCTCCCCGATGGTAAATCCGTTAATCCAGACCTTATTTTGCTAAAAAATGGCGCTGATTTAGAAAATAAATACCTAAAATATTACAAAAACAAAATAAAAAATAAAGAAGTTGATGAATATTCCTACAATCAATATTGGAAAGCTATAGACCAAACATTGGCAGGTAGTAAAAAAGTGTATCTTTCTCTTGATGGTGTTTATAATCAAATAAGTATCAACACCTTGAGTAAAAACCCAAACCAATATATTATTGACCAATATACAATAACTTATATTACCTCAACAAAAAATCTTGCGGAAAGCAAAAACACTAAATTCAAAAATACCAAAACTGCCATCTTAATTGGCAATCCTACTTTTGGCACAAAAGGAGACATAGCTCCACTACCCGCCACCAAAACTGAAATTGTTAACATTAGCACCACCTTAGTAAAGCAAAAATATATTACCACTAAATTCACAGAAGCTGCAGCTACAGAAACCAATTTGAAAAAAGCCAACAAACCCACCATTTTACACATTGCTACACATGGATTTTTTCAAAAAGAAGTGGACGAAACTTCCTCAGAATCAGTATTTGGGATTGAGGCTTCTGCTGCTAAACAAAACCCTTTGTTAAGAGCAGGACTATTACTGGCTGGTGCAGAAAATTACTTAGCCGATGAAAATTCGCTTGAAAGCGGTGAACATTTAGACAATGGAATTTTCACTGCCTACGAAGCCATGAATTTAAACCTACAAAACACTGAATTGGTTTTATTAAGTGCTTGCGAAACTGGCCAAGGTGAAATTAAAAATGGCGAAGGTGTTTACGGTTTCCAACGAGCATTTCAAATTGCTGGTTCTAAAGCCATTATGATGAGTTTGTGGAAAGTAAATGACAATGCAACACAACTATTAAGCAGTGAATTTTATAAAAACTGGTTATTGGGTCAGTCAAAAATAGTAGCCTTTAGAAATGCTCAAAAAACAGTGCAACTCACTTACCAAGAGCCCTATTATTGGGGAGCATTTGTATTAATTGGAGAATAAGGAATTAAAAAATAAACTTGGGAAGGTGATTAATTTCTTGAAACATATAATATTTCAAACTTCCATTATAAAATAAATTACTGTAATTGAAGTGGTTACCAATTTTATCTCCGTAAAAAGTTGATTGTTTGCCAAAAGCAAGTTCTAATATAAATTGCTTATAAAGTGCCGCCAATTGAACACTACTAAACGAAGCATCCATTACTCTGTATTGGTTATTTCTTTCATCTTCAGGTACTAATTCTAAAAAAGCCTGTAAATTAGTTTGTATTGAAGGTCTTAGTACAAATTGATTAGTAACTGAAAATCTCTTGGCTACTCCTACTCCAATTTGAAATTGCAAAGTATTGATTCTCTTAGCAGTACCTTGGGTCACATTGGTCACTTTGGTATTATAAACATCTACCCCCAAATTAATTGGCAAACAAGTTCCCAAAATAAATTTACCAGAATGAACAAATTGAGTACCAAGCAAATACTTGGTTACATCTTTCGCAATATCCAATCTTAATCTACTCACATTGTGCCACTTATCACTTAATTTATGACCTATTTTAAGTTCTGGACTTAAATAAATAATTCCCCAATAAGTACCAAAAGGATTGATATAAGCATTTTTTGATTGAGGTATATAAATACTTCTATCAAAAAAAGTTTGCCCATTCAATTTGATTTGAATAAACTTTTTTTCTTTAAAAGCACCAATTTCTAGCCCTAAATTTTGTAAGTCGTAGGTTTTAGCGTTGTAAGTTTTTTGAGAATATGCTGAGAAACTGCAAGCAAAAAAGGCTGCTACTACAAGATATTTATACATTTAATTTCTACTTAAAGCTATTGTAATAAAGGGAATTACAAAGAAAACCAAAAGTACGTAAACAAACAAAAGCAAAGGATTTCTAGAAATAGCTTTCCCCATATATTTGGCTGGTTTTAAAATTATATTTCTTTGAAATTGAGTAGGATAAAAACTAATTAATCCTAAAAAATTAAATAAAAAATATGCGAATGCAAGCGACATAGCCAAAGAATTGGAACTTAACGCAGCCACAATAGCAGTAAAAGTAGTACCAATATTAGCACCTATGATAAATGGATAAGCTTTTTTTAAAGAGATTTTGGAGGTGGCAGTGTAAGGCACTAAAAAAGCGGTAACCACTGTGCTAGAATGAATTAGTGCTGTAATACCCAAACCAGAAAAAAGCGATACTAACTGATTGCCAAAGAAATAGCTTTCTATTTTTTCATCAAACCTAGTGAGTAGTGCAACTTTTAACAAGCTAATAAATAACCTAATAGATATAAACAAAAGCAGAATTCCAAATAAGAAAATCATCCAAGAAGGAAAATTTGCGTGTAAAAATGTGTTGAATTTTTCAATATTAAACTCAAAAAAATTGCTTGATTGATGAAAATTTTCGAATTTAAAACCCAGTTTGGTCACAATTAAATTAGTAGTATTTGAAAATAAACCAAAAAAATACTCCAAAGGAAAAAACAGTAAAATACTGATTAAGTTAAAGTTATGATGCAATAAAGCACAAGAAATGGCTTTTTTAAATCCTTTTGCACTTGACAAATGCCCTAATGAAATTATCATAGACGTGATAGTGGTGCCTAAATTAGCCCCCATCATAATAAAAATGGCGGCTTTAAAACCAATGAGCGATTTGCCCACCAAAACCACCGTTAAGCTAGTAGTAAGACTACTACTTTGAAAAATGGCGGTTAAAAAAAGCCCTATTGCAAAGGAAATGAAGGGGTTATTGAGCGATTCAATAACTTCTTTGTCAATAAAACCATGGGTTTTTACAGCAGCATTTGACAATAAATCTAGTGAAAAAAGAAATAGAAATAAGATGAGCAAAAAAAACAAAAATCTTTTTACAAATAATAAATAGTCGAATTGAATCGCATTTTTATTTTCAAAGGCTCCATATTTTTCTTCTTCTAAAATCACAATACCATAAATGTAAAAACAAAATTAGTTAAGCACTAAACTTAAACACAAAATTAACCAAATAAAACAAAGAATAATACAAAAATTTATTATTCTGTATCACCTGTAATTTCTTCTCCAAATGACTTTGCCGACAATATAAAACCATCATCTTCTTTGGTAGCAGCCACCGCAATCATAATTCCGTCATCGGCCAATTCTGGTAAAATAAAAGTTACCCATTCGTCCAATTCAAAAATATCTGGTTTAGCACCTTCCCATTCTCCATTTGCACATTCTTGTGCCAAATTCACATCTGGCCAAACCGGAATTACCACTTCTTCGCCTGCGTCGTCTAAAGTCATGGTTACAAAACCACCTTTATCGCTCAAAATCACTACTTTCTTGTCTTGCTTAACCAAATCTAGTGTTTTGTTAAACCTTGTTTCAATGTCCAATGCATTGAAAGATTTAATTTGTTCTTTTGTAAATGCCATTTTATTGAATTTTATATTTTGAATTAGATATTAAATATTAGTTATTAGTTATTAGTTATTAGTTATTAGTTATTAGACAGAATCTTAACAGATTCTAAATGAGCGACACAGAGATATCAACTTTAAACTTTCAACTTTAAACTTTTCACCTATCCCCTCTCACTTTTCACCTCTCACTTTTCCCCTCTCACTTTTCACCTCTCACTTTTCACCTTTCACTTATCCCCTATCACTTGTCCCCTATCACTTATATTAGTTTTGTATGAATTTGCAACCATCTATCAGGTATTTCGCCTGTGGTAGCAGTGAGATAATCTTGATAACTGCACGGTACTACCGACGATTTACTATACTTTGTTTTTGTAATCGGATAGGGCACTTCCATCCACCACTTTTCATTTCTTTTATTTTTAAAAAAAATGAGTTCGTGTGGGTCTTGCGACAAACTCACCACATACCTGTAATACTGCTCACTTTCAAAGCTTTCCGGTGATTCTCTGTGATAATATCCTTCAATAAAATACCACACCATGGTTGCCACCACCGATGCTGTTTGATTTCTAAAATCCAATTCAGGGTTGTATTCATAAAACCCAGCAGAAGCCATTTTATAACTCATTCCTGCATACCAACTTAGCTGACAAGCCTCTTGCCCTGTAAGTCCAAAAGCCTCAGCATGTGCATTTCCTGGTGCATCACTCATTTTAATAGCAGAAATATCAAAACTTAACATATCGGCATCTCTAATCAAAGGCTCCATTTCGTGCAATTTTTCTTGCACTATACCCAATCTAAAATGGTCAAACGACAGTTTTTCAATGGTATTTATGGTATCGGCATCGCTAAAATAAGTTTGATAACCTAAATGAGCATAATTAAACAAAAAATTAGGTTCGTGAAGAATGATTTTTTGCCCATGGCATCTGAAATTTTCATTTACTTCAGGTTCTAAATCAGGTTTAGCATCTATATTTAAAACACTTATCAGGTCATTTGCATGCTCAAAAGCTAAATATTGACCGTAATCTACATCATGCGTGCCACCAATAATAATGGGTACCACACTATGGTCTAACAATGCCTCACAAACTTCTTTTAATCTTAAATAAGTATCTTCTAAAGACTGACCGTTTCTTAAGTTACCTAAATCAACAATTTTTTGATTTCCAGTGCCTTTTATAAGTCTAAAAAGTTTTTTTCTAATCTCATCAGCAGCATTTTCTGCTCCTTTGTTGGCAATATTTCCTCTGGCCTCTTTTATCCCAATTATTGCCAAATCAGCTTCTCGCCAATTGGGTAATTTCTCGGTAAAAATTGAAATATGATGAAATAAACTCTGACGATCTTTGATATCCGCAAAGTCTGATTCGAGTAAGGAATCAAAGAAAATTTTTAAATCCATTAGAGAATTGCTATTCGGCTCAAACTTAATGAAATTATGTCTAAAAATGAATCTAAATTGATAGAAAATTATTTTTAATTATTCTTTCACAAATTAATATTGTAAAGAAAACGTAGTTTTCAATTTGATAAAATTTATAGTTTTCACTTCGTGAAAACTATAATGTCTGCCACGAATTCACGAATTAAATTATAATTCGTGAATTCATGGCAGTATTTTTCAAATCGAATTTTCAAACTGTTTATAAAGAATTAATTATCTTGCATAAAAAAACCGTAAGTGAATATCACTTACGGTCAAACAAACAAACAAACAAACTACTCTTGATTGCATAACCTCACGGCTTTCCAAGTGTTGCAAATGTGAGCATTTTCTAATTTCGTCAAATTAAAATGAAATTAAATTTTAATTAAAAACTTACAAAGCTATGACAAACACTTTTTGGGAAAATGAATTTATCCAATTTTGGAACTCAGAAAACACTGATTTACAAATACCTACCTCAGGAAGCACAGGCACACCCAAATTAATCAATATTTCAAAAAAATGTATTAAATTAAGTACACAACTTACTTTACAATTTTTAGGATTACAAAAAGGAGACACCTGTTTAATTTCATTAAATATGCAATACATAGGTGGCAAAATGATGTTAGCCAGGGCATTAGAAGGGAATTTGAATTATAAAATTATAGAACCCAATAGCAACCCTTTAGTAGAAATTACCCAAGTATTTGATTTTTACTCTTTTGTACCACTTCAAATTCAAAATATACTTGTAGAAACACCAGAAAAGATAGAGTTATTGAACCAAGCAAAAGCAATTATTATTGGCGGTGCTGCTGTAAATGAGAGCTTACTTGCTCTTATTCAATCCATTAAAACTCCAGTTTACAGCACTTATGGCATGACAGAAACCGTATCGCATATCGCTTTAAAAAGATTGAACAGTAACAAAAACGAAAATTACGTTTGCTTACCAAGTATTAAAATAGACAAAGACGAACGTGATTGTTTAACGGTAGAACATGCCATCACCAACCATATAAAAATTATCACCAATGATATCATTGAACTCATCTCCCCTACTGAATTTCAGTTTCTTGGCAGGGCCGATGATGTTATAAACTCAGCAGGTGTAAAAATTTTCCCTCAAAATGTGGAAAATGAATTGGCTATTCCTTTGAAAAATATTGGCTATGAAGATGAGTTTTTCATTCATAAAAAACCTCATCCACAATTTGGGGATTCGGTAATATTGGTTGTAAAAGCCTCATTTACAAGTGAAATGTTTCAGGAATTAAAACTGAATTACAAATCAAAATTGAGCAAATATTACTTTCCGGTTGATTTTGTGGCAATAAATGATTTTGTATATACCCAAAGTGGCAAAATAGATAAATTAAAAACGCTGTTCTCTCCCACCTCTTGCTAAAACGGGACAAGCATTCTCCAAAGGAAAAAGGCTAAAATTACTTTGCCTTTGTAAAAAATACCCACAATTTATTGAATAATTAAACCACATAGAAACATAGGTTTATATTTTTGATTTAAAAATCATTTTTGATTTTTTCTATGTTATTCTTTTTTTTGTTTGATATATATTTTTTTAAAAAAAACCTAGAAACTAAAGTTTTACATAGTGAACCAAGTTGATTTTATGTATAGAATACCTATGTTGCTATGTGGTATAATTTCAAACTCTTTATTTTTATGTAGAATTAATATTAATTCATTAAAAAATAATTCGTGAATTCGTAACTAAAACCATTTCAAAAAATGGTTTAAATTGAATTAAAATTATATTTCTCCTAATTATCTACATTTTGTATTAATTTTGTTATCCAAAATCACCTTTTCTTAGCTTAAAAATGAATTTCACTACCTTTCTACAACAAAATCCTAATTTTTTATTGGTTTCAGAAGCAGCAGAGCTGTTAAAACTAGAAACTTATGTGGTGGGAGGTTTTGTAAGAGATATTATTTTAAAAAGACCCTCAAAAGACATTGATTTTGTGTGTATTGGCAGCGGAATTGAACTTGCCCTTAAAGTGGCAGAAATTCATCCTTCAAAACCTCAAGTAACTGTTTTTAAGAACTTTGGTACCGCCATGCTTAAAATTGACGACTGGGAACTGGAATTTGTAGGTGCTAGAAAAGAATCGTATAACCGAGATTCTAGAAAGCCAATTGTTGAAAATGGCACTTTAGAAGACGACCAATTACGCAGAGATTTTTCTATTAACGCCATGGCTATCAGTGTAAATAAAGCCACTTTTGGTGATTTAATTGACCCTTTTGGCGGATTGAATGATATTCAGAAAAAGAACATCGTTACCCCCACCGATGCCAATATTACTTTTTCTGACGACCCTTTGAGGATGATGAGAGCCATTCGTTTCGCTTCTCAACTAAATTATGACATTGACCCTGAAACATTTACTGCTATTGGTGCTAATTTAGAACGCATTGATATTGTTTCAAAAGAACGCATTGCCGATGAATTGAATAAAATAATTCTTTCGCCCAAACCGTCTTACGGCTTTAAACTTTTGCATGTTTCTGGCTTGTTGCAAAAGATTTTTCCAGAAATGTTGGATTTGCTTGGCACTGAAACCATCAATGGTAAATCGCACAAAGATAACTTTTACCATACCCTACAAGTACTTGATAATGTAGCCATTTACTCCAATGATTTGTGGCTCCGTTGGGCTGCCATTTTGCATGACATAGCCAAACCCAGAACCAAAAGATTTGACCCCAAACATGGTTTTACTTTTCATGCCCATGAAGATGTGGGGGCTAGAATGGTACCCGAAATTTTTAGAAAATTAAAATTGCCTCTGAATGAAAAAATGAAGATGGTGCAAAAGCTGGTGTTGTTGCATTTACGCCCCATAGCCTTGGTAAAAGAAGTGGTAACCGACTCAGCAGTACGCCGTTTGCTTTTTGAAGCAGGTGATGATATTGAGGCACTTATGATTCTTTGCAGAGCCGATGTTACCAGTAAAAACGAAGTAAAAGTAAAAAAATACCTCAACAATTTTGATTTAGTAGAACAAAAACTAAAAGACATTGAAGCCAAAGACAAGGTGAGAAATTTTCAACCCTCAGTTACGGGTGAAGATATTATGAAAGTGTTTAATTTACAGCCTGGTAAAGAAGTGGGCCAAATAAAAGTGCGCCTAAGAGAAGCCATTTTGGATGGTGCAGTTAGCAATGATTTTTCAGAAGCCTATCCTTTTATGATTTCCTTAGGTTTGCAAATGGGGTTGAAACCTGAGCTGTGAGTTTGAAATTTATTCAAATTTGTAACTAAACAGAGCAAAGCAAAAAGAAAGTTTTGATTTATGCTTTTATTGGCTTAATATTTCCAAATAAAGCTTTAGCTTCTTCTAATTTAGCTTGTAGTAAAGGAGAATTTTTTGTTGCTTCAACAATTTTTTTTCTCAATTCTTCATTTAAAATTATATTATTGTTTTTCATATATTATTTTTTTGCAAATATAAAATTCAAAGCAAGCTGTATTAATAGTACAAGGGAACACCTCTCAGGGCAGAAAAATTAAATAATGGAGGTATTTTTATTTTTTACTATAAATTAAATCCCAATCTTTTGGTGTAACATCAACAGCTTCAATTAAATCTTGGCAATTGACGCATGGGTACTTATTTTTATTAAGTTTTTCTGCATTTGAAGAAATTATGTAATTACCTTTTTTAAGTTTTTTATTTGGTAGTTCAACAAAGTAGTTTTTTATTTCTAGTGAACTATCCACTTGAATATATATTAAAGTAGATTTTGAACTATTTTTCCACATTTTTTTTTCGGTTTCAAAAAGTTCTATACATATATATTCTCGACCTAATGTATCTTTACATAAATCAAATATTACATAACATCTATTACCTTTTGTTGATGGAATTTGATACCTATAAATATAATTAATTTCACTTTCACTAATTCTTGAAAAGTAAGATTCACTATTACTATTTTTTACAATTAATTGAATATCATAAGAATAATAGCTACAACTACTAAGTAATCTAGGACTTGGTTGAGCATTTACACCATTGATTACTAAAACCAATAAGAATAAAGATATTAGAACTCTAATCATTTATGAAAATAATTTAATAAATGTAGTTAATATTTAGATGATACTATACTTGGACGATTTCTGCAAAGAATACACTCTGAACTTAATATTAAACGATATAACCAATCTTCTTTTCTGTCGAATTTTTGAACCAACACGGCATCTATTTTTTTATCCCCATCAAAATCTCCTAGCATTGCAATTTCAGGAAGCCCGCTTGAAATAAAATATCCTGAATCTGCTGGCATGAAAAATAAGGTGTCTGTACATTCTTCAATTGGTCTCTCAGGTAAATATTGAAATCTCCATAAATTAAAACCTTCCTCATCTACTTGAGTAGTCGTAATTAAATAATTTTGAATTAAAAGCCTCATCACATGTCCTGTCCTTCCTGAAAATCCAATTATAACATGAGGCGAGTACACTACCCCTTTCTTCACATCGGCCTCTACAGAAATTGCATAAGTTTTATGATTAAAACCTCTCCAACTCAAAGATACACCAGGATGTAAAATTGAGTGAAGTTTATTATCAGTATTTACACTTTTATCATCCATACAAACCCCTGTTTTTAATTGCCTATTCATGCCCACTAAATACATAGGTATTACAGAATTAAGAATTTTTATTTCATACTTACCTTTTTGTGTTTTTTCTATTTTTACTTTTACGGTTTCAATTCTAGCGTCTGAATATTTTATCAATAATTCACTTTCAGGAATGGTAATCTGTAAAAAATTCTTACTACCATCTTCTATTTTTTTCTGATTAATTACATTTCTATTTGTATAAAAAATACCATACCAATATGTATAGACAGGAATAGAATCTTCAAATATTAACTTATTAATTGTATTAGAAGTGTCTGTTACATATTTACATGCCACAAAGAGATATGAGCTATCTGGTTTTTGTGCATTGACATTGCCAATAAAAATAAATAACAAAATAAAACCTACTAAGATATTTTTAAACATAATTCAATATTTTCAAACTTAATAACATGTAATAATTTTATAAACAAAGCTTTAGTATTAAACAAAGATATTAAAGATAGTTTATATATAAATTAAAATTCTTTATGTTTTTCGAGTCTATCCTTATCTCATTCCCCCACCATTACCAACAGATATCACTTAAAGCCAACTTGTATCTCGTTTCCCTCTACAAATCATACTATGCATTAGTCTGAAGCTAAGGCATGAGCGTGAGAGACTAAGCATTGAAAAATAGAAAAGAGAATGGTCTCGGTAATAGAATCACCAAAATATTTTTTATTTTTGTTTTATGGCGGACGAAGGGATGAAATATTTGCATGAAAATCCTGTGAGGGCTGGAATTGTAAATTTTGAAGGAGATTATTAATACTCAAGTGGTATAGATTATTACAAAAATGAGAACGGATTGATAGAAATTGCGTTTTTGGTTTAGATTTGTGAGAATTTAGTCTTAGACTAATATCTATTCTTCAATCCGTAGACATAACGCTCAAGGCTTGGCTTCTGTCAACGGATAGTGGGTGGGGCGAAATTAATAGAAGAAAATACTTTATTGTTATGAAAGAGCACTCCAAAATATTATATGGTATAATGATAACCTTACCAATTATTATTTATTGGAATCGTGAAATTGAAAATTTATACACAATATGTTATCAGTTTTTTACTGGTCATTCTATTTTCGATAATCGTTCTATTTTACTAGGGTATATTTGGCCATTTATATATTTATATACAGTTATAATATTGTTTTACTACTTTTTTTTGTGTAGCTCTTTAAAATATAAGCCATCAGGATTACAAATGGTATTCTTTATTTTACTTGGGATATTAGATTTATAGGTATAGGCGTTTAGGTCGCACAAATTTATAAATTTTATTACCTTTGTTTTTTATATGACAAGGTATAAATTTACAGGTGTAAAAACACTTGAATTC
>Ga0214921_10005058_pt1 | contig 18899 bp, 18 predicted proteins | sample LL1505_MetaG_FD_177992 | JGI IMG/M metagenome (GOLD analysis project Ga0214921, IMG submission 177992) | Freshwater microbial communities from Lake Lanier, Atlanta, Georgia, United States - LL-1505 | ecosystem: Environmental > Aquatic > Freshwater > Lake | place: USA: Georgia | collected... | reverse complement strand
TCGATAGAAGCGTGATGTGCGAACTCTTTTCCATTGTCATAGGTCAAGGTTTTGACCTTCGTTGCAAGCGGCTTCAGTCTATCGATGATGGCATTTGAGACCAGATCGGCGGTTTTGTTTTTGACCTCGGTCAGCACAGCATAACCCCAACCAACTCTGCTGCAGTTAGCGCGGAAATTCCAGACGAAAACTGTTCCACTAAACGCCTTTGAATACTTGGCAGAAGTTTACTTTTTCAATTTTGTCTAACCATCTGAGAGAAATAACGTTTTTCTGCTATCTATGTCAGCCCCTTAATAATTTCAAAATGGTTAGGAATTTCTGGTTGCATCATCAATAGCATCCATCAGTGACGGCACCGCATAGGTGCAGACATGTACAGCTATCGCGCTAGCAAGCTGGAGGATATCCCCTATTTCTTCTGCAGATGCACCGTGTCTAATAGCCTGTTTCATATGCTGCCTTACTCCATCACGATTGAGTAGAGTTGGCGCAGCATTTACAGCCATAAGTATTAGCTCTTTTACTTTCGGTGATAGTGGCCCTGCTGTCCACGCAGCTTGCCTATAATCTAAAAATCCTTCAGCAAATTCAGGGCAGACAGACAATAGAGCATCACCACCTTCCGGCCATGATCCTGTTGTTTGAATATATGTATTTTTTAAATTTTCGCTTTTTTTTGAGAGCGGCTGTTTCACCAAATTTGGGAATTCTTCGGCTAAAATGGAGAAGCCCACCTCATGGGTAGCATGTGCCGCAGCGCTTGCGGTCAAAAGCACAACTTGTAACAATTCCTCCTTTGTTGCACCTAAACGCAGTGCGTCATCCATGTGCCGCCGCAAACCAGTTGTATAAAGATGCGTTACCGCACCATCAACAGCGATATAAATGAATTCGCGTACCTTTGGCTCAATGTGCTCAGAACGCCATGGCGCGGTCTGGAAGGCAAGATAAGCCCGCAAAAATGCCGGACACCAATCTAGCAAACCCTCATGAAAGCGATGCCAATAGCCACGAAGACGGATCACTTCATCTTTAAGAAAATGAATTTCTAATTTGTTCATTTTAAAGCCCTATGTATTGTTAAAGGCTAACTATGCATATCAACAAATGATTTAGCCTATTTAGTACTGAAATTTATTATTACCATCATTTTTATACACCTGATCCGAAAGCGCCGGCCTTTCCGAATGTCTCAATTTCATCTGGGCTGATACCAAAATCAGCTAACACCTCTTTTGTATGCTCTCCAAGTTCTGGCGCTGGGCGACGAACGCTTGCCGGCGTTGAAGACATCATAAACGGACTGGCAACAGTCTTAACCAACTTACCGTGTCGCTCATAGGTGACAACTCCACCAACAGCAGCAAGTTGTTCGTGATCTGCTGCCTCACCAATGTTTTGGACTTTTGCTACATTCACTTTTACATTGCTAAGCCTCTCCATCAAATCCTCACATGTAAACCTTGATGTAACAGCACTAAGTTCAGCCACCAACTCTACACGCAGTTTCAACCGGTCGCTTGCATGTAAGAATTCAGGTTTTCTCAAATTATCTGCATCGAGTGCCTGCACACAGCGCAACCACATGTCGTCATTGGGAGCAATAATAATCACCATACCATCCGAGGCAGGGAATGCTTGGTTCGGAACACTGAGATGATTGGCTGTTCCCATACGTCCGTGTAAGTTTCCTGTAGCCCAATAATCTGTGTAAAAATAATTCATCAAATGAGCCGAAGAAAGAAGCAGTGACGCATAAACCTCCTGACCAAAGCCAGTTCGCTCGCGGTGAAATAGAGCCATCGTAATTGCACTTACAAGACCAAGACTAGCATGCAAATCGATGGCAGCAGTGCCACAGCGAACAGGTGGACGGTCAGCATCTCCTGTAATGCTCATCAGCCCGCAATGCGCTTGCAAACCCAAATCATTTGCACCGAAATGTGCTAAAGGACCAGTCGGACCATATGCGTAAAATGTCGCATACACGACACGTGGATTCTCCATCTTAACTTGATCATAACCTAGACCCCATTTTGACATAGAGCCAGGTCGAAAATTGTTAAGTATCACGTCGGCTTGTGAAGCCAAACGGCGAGCAACCTCACGCCCCGCCTCGCACCCAAGATCAAGTGCAATAGAACGCTTATTCCGATTGAAAGACAGGAATGAATTTGACACTCCACCCTGGCCTATTAACTCTTCCTGAGTCACGCCAAAATAACGTGCATCATCACCACTCTCAGGTTCCTCGATCTTGATGACATCTGCGCCGTGATCGCCGAGGATTTGAGTTGAGTCAGGCCCAGCGAAAACGCGAGAGAAGTCTAGAACCTTAATGCCCTCAAGCGCTTGCATGTGAATTCTTAACCCCTTGGCTTTGAGGGCTGGTATCGACGGAAGAATTACCGACAGTCAATTTCTTACCCGTATCGTCTTCGCACCAAACATCAAGTTCGTATAGAAATCCTCCCGTCTGGGAGGCGGTAACGGAGCTGACACGAACAACAGCAATGACAATCTGATCTTCATAGATAGGTGCTATATATTTTGTACGTAATCGACTTTGACTTGCAATGACTGAACCGAAAACATCGCAAAGCAAGCCCTGGATCCAGTTGGTCGAAATCATGCCATCGGCTATAATACCCGGCAGTCCCTGAGACTCCGCATAATCATCATCATCATGGATCGTTGGAGGCTGGGTATGTATGCGACCGTCATCGGCTGCAATTGTTGGTTGAGCGTCAACATACCAGCGCATTCGCTCACGGGTCATGGGGCGAGGTGGCGTACGGAATTCGACACCTATTGAAATCTGCTGTGCTTGATTTTTCATGAAGGTATCAATCCTTGGGTTTGTAAGAAAGCAGAACTGTATCTCGGTAACTCACGAACAATCGCCCATCAGACACAGCACGCAGTTCCATTGCTATAACGACTGTCATCCGACCACGCTTCTCGAAACGCTCTACTACTTTTCCTGAAACAGCGACACGCTCACCAACACGTACCGCTTCATGCATTGTACAATCGTATTCATAATGAATCCGCGCATCGGGACCTGCACCCATCGGGCAAGCATGTCTATAAAGCCTCAACTTATCGAGATGTATTAGTGTTGGCGGCATCATCAATTCGTCTTTCCGGCCCTGGAAGAATGGATGATGGAGTTCGTTCGAATGCGCATACTCGCGCACGACAAAGGGGCTTAAAGTGTATTCGAGAGGACCCATAACATCCCCCAATTCGAGATCGCTCGTATATCGGCCAACAGCCATATTCTTTAATCTCCCTTTTCTTTAAATAAGCGTAATGGAACCAACCATCCAAATTATTATTTTTTATTTTATCAAGCTTATTTATCTTGCGTAACTAACGAAAATAGGAGAGCATCTTTTCATATGTTGCAAAGATGACTGATCGATAATACTAAAAAATTATAATTTAATAATTATAATTATTCGATATCGATTAAAAAATTGAACTACATCAATTTAACCCTTCAACCTTAATCAAGATTAATGGTGCTGAATTAATGGAATGGATAGGTACGCTGAAACTTTTTGTGAGTGCCGTGCGCAGTGGTAGCCTTTCTGCTGCAGGCCGTAATCTCGGTTACTCTCCAGCTGCTGTCTCCAGACATATTACAGCTCTGGAAATCCAGCTTGGCACGAGACTTCTTAGTCGTTCAAGCCGGAAACTAGCATTAACAGAAGCTGGGGAGATCTACTTACACCAAGTAGAGAAAATATTGCACCAATTGAGGGAGGCAAATGAAAGCGTCACACAATTGCAAGGAATACCGCGTGGTATTTTGCGTATACATTCACGCATGCTAGTCGGGCAACAAATTGTAGTCCCTGCCTTGCCCGATTTTTTACGTTACTATCCTGACATAAAAATAGACCTCTCGCTTTCAAACAATGTCGTTTCGCTGATAGAACAAAATTTTGATGTCGATATCCGTATTGGTAAGCTGGATGATTCCGCATTAGTAGCGCGGCGACTGACACCCAGCGAGCGTATCGTTTGCGTGGCGCCCTCCTACCTTATTGACCAAAAGCCTATCTTAACACCACACGATCTCACAACCCATAACTGCCTAACCTATAATGCACGGATCGGCCCAGCCATCTGGAAATTTAAGGCTGCTGGCGATCAGATACTAGAGGTACCTGTAGGTGGCAGCTTTCGCACCGATAACGGTCAATCCATTTTGCAGATGTTAAAGGCTGGCATGGGCATCGGGCTAATGCCTGATTGGTCTATTCGTGAGGAATTAGCTTCAGGTGAGTTAATCAGGCTCTTCACGGACTATCAAGCAGGCTACATCGAATTTGAGAATGGGGTCTATGCTGTCTACCAAAAATCTCGCCAACCTTCACCAAAATTGAAAGTATTTGTAGACTATCTGATAACGGTTTTTAGGCAACGCCTTTCTTAAAACAAATCATTTGATATTTTATGACAATCTTGATAAAAAATTGTCAACTCTTTCAACAAATACTTTCGGTGACTGCAATGGTCCAAAATGCGCAACGTTTGGTAGCGTTTCAATAACAGCATCGGGTTTAAGCTGACGAAGCAAATCTGCACTATCAGTCGGCATCAACACATCATGTTGTCCGGGGAGCGCCAAAATCGGACAACTCACCGCAGTAATGTCAGCCTCTATATCAACATCCAGAAATCCTAGCACGGAACTAGCATATCCTTCGGGATTCTGTTGAGCATAACGGACCAAATAGCACTCGTATCTTTCATCACGGGGCAAATTCAAAAACGCACGGTCGGCAGCAGAAGGGAGAAGAATGGCCATACCCTCTGCCCGCACCAGTTCAACACGTTCTCGCAGGACCTTTTTGACCGCATCAGCATTGCGCAACCCTGGATTAGCCATTACAAGCGCTGTCACTCGAGTTGGTTCACGAGCTGCATGGCAAGCTGCTACAGCACCGCCCATTGCACAACCAATGGCAACCCAACTTTCAATACCTAATTCGCAACGAAGCGCCTCAATTTCTTTGGCATGCTCTGCAGCACCCATAGGTTTATCAGGCAAAGGCGAGAGGCCAGCCGCCATCAAATCTGGTGCAACACAGTAAAAGCGATCCTTCCAAAGAGATATGCATTCGTCCCAAAAACGGCTGTCAGTCCCCATCGCATGAATCAACAGCAAGGTTGGATGATCTCGATTTCCAGCCGTTCGAACATGCATTATGGACATCTAAAGACCTATCTGTTTCTTGACGTCAAAATTTGGCTTACAATGGAACAAAAATAAACCCATCACTGCCATTCCGCTCTACATACCCAGCATACGGCTTACCAAAATGACCGGGCAGAATTAGAGCTTGATGGTCAGCGGCATAAGCTAAAACCTTTGCTCGTGTCTGGCGAGCAAGTTCTTGATCGTTGCAGTATTTACTATTCACCGCTGGATAGTAAACCTGAATGGGTTGATGCATAGTGTCTGCTATGAACAAGGCTTCCTTGCCAGCTGACCGAATTCGCACGGCAATCTGGCCTGGCGAATGGCCGGGTATAGGCATCAGGTCAATGCCGTCAGTGATTGTTTCATTGCCTTCGACCAGTCGAACGAGCCCCGCATCAATAATGGGCTGGACACTGTCAATAAAAGGAAGCTGGGCACCAGGCGGGCGGGAGGCACCCCCTTGTTTCGGGTCGCTCGCTTCGATCTCTTTCGCTGAAATCACATATGTCGCATTCGGGAATGTCGGAACCCATTTCCCATCTACCAGCATCGTGTTCCAGCCGACATGGTCAACATGGAGGTGGGTGAGGAGTACAAGGTTGACGTCTTCAGGATTTACGCCGTGATTTGCTAATTCCTTTAGAAAGGCAACTTCTCGCATGTGAAAGCGTGGAGAAAGCGGCCTGTTCTTTCCATTACCCCCGCCAGTATCTACTAAAATGATCTGCTTAGGCGTCTTCACCAGCCAAACATGGATCGAGGTTATAAAACTCTGTTCAGTTTCATTGAAAAAATTTAGCCCATGCCAGCTTCGCTGTGCCAAAAGCTCCTCGTTGCCAATGCCTGCAAAGCTCGCAAGTGGTTCGGCCAGCATCATTTCCTCGATGCGTATAATCTCTATATCGCCGATCTTTATCATCTTGAACCCCCCTGCTTATAATAGATTTATCACCGGTATCACCCTATTAGTCATTTGCTACTATACACGACATCCGGTTTTGTAACTTTGCGCTAAACGCAACAATGCTTTGTTCGTTGGTCTCATTTCAGGGTCAAAAAAGAATGCTAACCTAATTTTATGGGCAAATTTTAATAATTGCCTGCCGTTAAGGGGAGGCTAGTCAAAGCTCATGAGCGAACTGCTTAAGCTTGAAGATATTTTCTTAAGTTTTGGCGGCGTGAATGCGCTCTCTGCCGTTTCGGGAATCGTTAACGAAGGAAAGATCACAGCCGTGATCGGCCCCAACGGAGCAGGCAAGACGAGCTTGTTCAATGTGATTTCAGGCTTTTACCGCCCAACCGGGGGTTTAGTCACCTATGCTGGTATTGATCTATTGAGAAAACCCAGTAACGAGCGGGCTTCACTCGGCATTGCCCGCACCTTCCAAAATATTGCTCTTTTTTCTGGGCTCAGTGTTCTTGAAAACATAAAGCTTGGAGCCCATGCTCACCTCAAAGCCAACGCTCTAACAGCGTCATTATTTCTAGGGGGCCCTGCTCGAGAGGAGCGCGAACTAACGGCAACCATCGATCAGGACATCCTAAAGGCCCTTGGCCTCTATGAAATTCGTGACCGGCCAGTTTCTGGTCTGCCATATGGTCAGCAGAAGCGTATTGAACTTGCGCGCGCAATGGTGATGCGGCCACGCCTGTTGATGCTTGATGAACCTTTCGCAGGCATGCCGCAAGAGGAAAAACATCGTATGGCGGATTCAATTCGTCAGTTGGTTTCGAGCGGCACCGTAACGGCTTTATTGATTGATCATGACATGGAGACAGTAATGGGTTTATGCGACCATATTGTCGTATTGAATTTTGGAAAAGTAATTGCTTCCGGTGTACCAGAAGCCGTTCGAAAAAACCCCGAAGTCATTGAAGCCTATTTGGGTACAGGCTGAGGGAAAAACATGCATCAATTCATTGAATATAGTATAATCGGCATAGCCTCTGGGGGCATCTATGTGCTAGCCGCACTAGGGTTCATCATCATCTACAAAGCCAGCAATGTTTTTAATTTTGCAATGGGCGAGATGATGATGTTGGGTGCATATTTTTTCTATTTAGTTGACAAGCAACTTGGGTTGGGCTGGATCATCGGTTTGGCTGGAGCACTGGGTTTATCGGCTCTTCTTGCCCTAGCCATCGAGCGTGGCCTACTTCGCCCCCTTCTAGGTCGTCCCCCCGTCGTCTTGGTGATGGTAACACTTGGCGTTGGCTCGATCCTTAGAGGGTTCGCTGGGCTGATTTGGGGGCCTGACGTCGTCCAACTGGCTGAAATTTTACCCCGAAAGCCGCTATTCATTGGTGACCTGCTTATCCCAGGCAAACTGGCTTGGAGTTTCCTGTGGGTTGGTCTGCTCGCAGGCGCTTTTATGGTATACTATCGCTTTTCCAAGGCTGGTCTCGCCATTCGAGCCGCCTCCTCTGACCAGGCCACCGCAGAAGGTCTCGGAATAAATATCCGCGGCGTATTCTCTCTTACATGGGTGATGGGTGGAATGCTGGCGACTGCAGCCGGTATTGTGGCTGGATCGGTAAATGGCATAACGCCGCAACTTGGCCTGGTAGCACTTAACGTGCTGGCCGTTGTAATGTTTGCGGGCATGACAAGCGTAGGGGGATCTTTGATCGCTGGACTATTCATCGGCTGGATGGAAACGATCGTAGGTGCCTATCTTGGTGCAGCCTGGCAAAACTTCCTACCCTATGTAGTCGTGCTGCTGATGATGATCGTTAAGCCGACCGGGTTGTTCGGCGAACACCGTATCGAGCGTATCTGATGACAAAGAAAAGCGAACCATACTCATTTGTTGCGTTAGTACGGAAACGTCCTAACTCAAGCGTACAGGCAGCACTATGGGTAGCCCTGACGCTTGTTGTGTTGGTCTTTCCAGCATTCAGCAGCGTCTATGTTGTATATATGGCATGCCTAATCGGCATCAATATCATTGCGACTGTTGGGCTAAACCTCACTGTGGGCTATGGCGGTTTGCTCTCTATTGGACATTCTGCATTCCTGGGAGTTGGGGCTTATGTCAGTGGTCTGATGTGGGTACACCTAGGCACACCACTTCCAGTGAACATCATTGGCGGTGCAGTTGCGGCCTTTTTGGTAGGCATAGCTTTTGGTGTACCCTCACTCCGTATCAAAGGCGTTTATCTGGCTATAGGAACCCTTGCAGCACAGTACTCGCTATATTTCATTTTCCAGCAATGGGCGAGTGTGACAGGCGGAGACCGCGGACTCTCTCTTCCAAAACTTGATGTTTTCGGCATGGGCGAGACCGGCTTTTATTATGTAGTCGCCTTGCTAACAGCACTATTGCTTATTGCAGCCAAAAATCTTTTCCGGACACGTATAGGGCGGGCCTTCATTGCAGTACGCGAACGAGACTATGCTGCCGAGGTGCTCGGTATCGATGTGGTGCAAACCAAACTCCTCGCTTTTGGTCTTGGCGCTGCCTATGCAGGGGTCGCTGGTGCATTGGGTGGGGCGTTTCTGCGTATCGTTACGCCTGATCAGTTCACCCTCATCGTCTCTGTGTTTTTCCTAGCCGCCGTCGTTGTCGGTGGCCGCGCATCCATCCTTGGTTCGATTTTGGGGGCTGTGTTCATGACACTCATGCCCGAAATCCTTCAATTTGTTCTTCGTGTGGTAAGCGGAGGGGCGAACCTCGCTGTCGTGATCGTACCGCTTCGCGAAATCATTTTTGGCGGACTGATAGTAGGCTTCCTTCTATTCGAACCGCGAGGATTGGTGGGGCTTATAGAACGCGCATTCGGAAATGCTGAAACCTTCGATTCAAAACCTGAAGCATAATCCGTGGTTTAAACACGGAAATAATTCACAGTGGAGGACTACACCAATGACCATACACTTCAGACTACCCAATATTTTTCGAGTTCTTGCTACGACTCTGATTGCAGGTGCCGCCATTACAATTCCAGCCCTTGCGCAAGATCTAAAATTTTCAATTCCATTACCACTTTCAGGCCCCTTTGCGGTAACTGGTCAAGCGCAGCAAGTGGGATGGCAACATGCAGTCGACTATATTAACAAAAATGGCGGCGTGAAGGGTCGCAAAATCGAAGCTTCGTTCTATGACGACGAATATAAGGTTGAACTCGGCGTGGCAGGCTTCAAGAAAGCAGCTGCTGACGGCGATCTGGTATTTGCATCAGGGGACGGAACACCCTTCGTGCGCGCCATATCCCCTGAAAATAACGATCGCTACAAGATCCTCATGTCAAGCACAGGAGCTGCCTCGGACCTCATCGATGTAGCCAAGTACAAATATCATTTTCTCGTTGGCCCAACGTATTCAGACATGGTTGGTCTTCACTTGAAATATATTATGGAAAACCACAAGGGTGGAACGCCCAAAATTGCACTTGTTTTTAGTGCTTCCGAGTTTGGACGCGATATTCTAGAAAACACCCGTATTATGGCTAAAAAATACGGCATTAATATTGTACTTGAAGAGGAAACTAAATTCACCGGCGTCGACGTTACTGCTCATGCCATTAAACTTCGTAACGCAGCACCAGATTATATCATCTTCCATGGGTATGCAGGCAATATATGGCCAGAAATAGTCAAACTGGCTCGTGAATACGGGGTCAAGGGAGCGTTCATGGGCACAATTTATGGCTCACATCCCGAGGTTGTGGCCGGAGTTGGAGAAGCGGTAGAGGGCTTCCTCGGTGCTGTCTCGGTAGAGCTCGTTCTAAAGGACCGCACAGAGCCTATGTTAAAGACTATCGACAGTTATATGCGCACATGGACAGCTAAGCCCTACACTGGGTTCGCCAATGTTGGCTATATGCAAAGCTGGGCGACGGCTCTTATCCTAAAAGAGGTGATTGGTCGGGCACTCGACAAGGGCAAGCCACTTAATGGCGACACCTTAATAGAAGAAATAAATAGCCTAAAAGATTGGGATTCGGGAGGAATATTCGGCGTACCGGTTTCATTTGAAAAGAACCGCATCCCATATGGTGTCATCTATCGTTATTCATGGCCAAATGGACAGTTCACTGTCCAACCAGAATCAAAATGGCAGCGTGGGGATTGAGATTATGACCCCAGCATTAGAGATCGATGGATTGAGTGTTGCCTACGGAGGAGCCATACAGGCTCTTTCACAGGTTACTTTAACTGTGCCTGATGGCGGTTTCGTTGTTTTACTTGGTGCCAATGGTGCAGGTAAGTCAACGATGCTCAAGACGATCTCTGGGCTTCTTCCTTTTGAAAACGGTGCTATTACTGCTGGTACGGTAAGGTTTTTTGGTGAAAACATTGCTGGAATTCCATCACATCGCCTGGCACGTAAAGGAATGCTCCATGTTCGGGAAGGCCGCTGTGTTTTCCCGAACATGAGCGTTGAAGACAATCTCGCTACTGCTACATTTGCTCTGATTGGCCGAGAGCCACGCAAAATGCGTGGATTTGATGACATTTATGCGTTGTTTCCTCAATTAGCTGACCGACGCAGAACTGCCGCTGGATACCTTTCTGGTGGCGAGCAGCAAATGCTTGCCATCGGGAGAGCATTAGTCGGAAATCCTCGTCTACTACTTGTAGACGAGGCCTCATTGGGCCTGGCTCCGCTTATATCAAGTGAAATCTTCGATATCCTTGGCAGGATCAACCAAGAGCACAAGCTCGCTATTTTAGTTGTCGAGCAGAATGTTGCTTTAGCACTCAGGCACGCCGCCTATGGTTATATTCTTGAAAATGGAGCCATCAATCTTGAAGGAAAAACCGAGATGTTGATGGACCGTGAGGCGATCTCAATCCGCTATCTTGGTGGTGCACAGACAGCTAAAACAGCACACTAGACTGATTTTATTTTTCTTAACCACGATCGAGACAGACCCATGGATCTACAATTCTTGAAAATTGATGTTGCTGACAAAATAGCTGTCGTAACACTTAATAACCCTCCAGTTCACGCTCAAGCGAGAGGTATGAGAGAAGAACTGATCCAATTGTTTGACTCGTTAAGCGACCGTGAAGACGTCGCTGTTGTGATCCTCACAGCCTCAGGTAAGGTGTTTTCAGCAGGCGCCGATGTGAAAGAACGTCGTAACATAGTCCAAGAGCCTGGAGATTACCTAAAACACAACAGATTAACACGAGAGTTTTTTTTCGCAGTGTCGGATTGCGCGAAACCGGTGATCGCTGCAGCCAATGGACCAGCAATTGGAGCAGGTTTTGCGCTCATGCTATCCTGCGACATCATGATTGCAAGCGATGATACATGGGTTCAGATGCCGGAACTAGACGTCGGTCTAGCAGGTGGATCAAAACTTTTGATGGAGCATTTCGGCCGCTCAATGTCGCGATACATGTATTTTACATCAAGGAAGATTTCGACACAGGAACTTTATAGGCTTGGTGTCATCTCGGCCTGTGTTCCGCGTGACCAGTTGATGGATGAGGCTATGAAAATAGCCCACGAGATCGCTGCCAAAAGTCCTCTCGCAGTTCGCTGGGTTAAGCGTGCATTCAATACTGTTGAAGAAATGCCGTACAGGGATGCCTACCGATTTGAGCAGTCGGTAACCATCGACCTTTCACATACAGAGGATACAAAGGAGGCGCAGCTCGCATTTGTAGAGAAGCGTAAACCGGTGTTCAGAGGGCGCTGAGTAATGCACAATGGTACGAGCAAAATAAATATTAAAACACCAGTATCTGGAGCGGAATTAGTGGCATTTAGGCATCCCCTCGTACGTTCTTGTTCCAATTAAAAATCTACCCTTGGAACAGTTGGTGTTGGGAGTAATTTTAAAACAAATAAATCGGGAGAACAGAATGAACTGGGTCGACTTGAGCGGTGCAGTATTTCGATACGAGTTATCCGGAAATGGCAAACCGGTTATCCTTGTTCACGAAATGGGCGGAACACTCAACAGCTGGGACGCAGTTATAACTGAACTCGCGAAAACCAATCGCGTCATCCGGTATGATCAACGCGGCGCTGGCCTCTCCGAGAAAGTCACAGGCAAACTCGAAATAGACACAATGGCCGACGACATCGATGGCTTGTTAAACTACATTGGTATAGATGAGCCAGTTGCACTGGTAGGTGCCGCAGTCGGAGCAGCTATAGCTATGCGTTACGCAGCAAAACGACCAAAATCCGTCTCATGCATTGTAGGGCTATCACCTGTTACTCAATGCCCATCTGACAAAACGGATGCTGTAATGGCTCATGCTATGCGCATAGAGACTGAAGGGCTAAGGGCGTTGGCTCATATTTCTATTCCCAACATCCTGCCTGAGGCACTGCGAAATGACGAGCAGGCCTTTCTTGCTGCTCGTGCACGTTGGCTGGCAAATGATCCACGGAGTTTTGCAGCAATATATCGGATGTTCGCTAATCTCGACATTTCGGGGGACTATAAGTCAATTAAAGCGCCCTGTTTGATGATAGGAGCAAAATTTGACGGCCTTCGATTGCCTGTAGATGTTGAACTCATGACACGGGAACTGCCCAAGGCACAATATCTTGAATTACCAACCGGTCACATCGCTGCAGTGCAGACACCTGAATTAGTCGTGGCTACAGTGCGCGACTTTCTTGCTCGTAACAACCATTGAGGTCCTATGGTTGTGGACCCAATAATTTTTGAAACAGTTGACCCTGCAGCTTACAGGCTAGAGGTCAGGAGCTGGTTGGAGGAAAATCTCCCTCAAGAATGGCGCGCAGACCTGCCTGGCTATAAACACCAGACTTTGCCAGAACTTTACGCATGGGAACGTCAAATGTATGCCTCAGGTTATGCTGGAGTAGCCTGGCCAAAGATTTATGGCGGGCAAGGCATGACAATACGTGAGCATTTAATATTAAATCAGGAGATCGGTCGCCTTGCAATGCCGCTAAGCACCAATTCGTTAGGTAAGGAATTGGTAGGTCCGATTCTGCTGGCAATTGGATCTGAGGTACAAAAGTACCGCTTCATTCCAAGTCTCCTTAATATGGATGAAATCTGGTGCCAGGGTTTCTCTGAACCAGAAGCAGGTTCTGATCTTGCTCGGGTTCGTACAAGGGCCGAAAAAAAAGAAAATACCTGGCTTATTAATGGCCATAAAATTTGGACGAGCCTTGCTGATCGTGCGGATTATTGCCTATTACTAGCCAGAACCGGTCCAATTGAAAACCGTCATAAGAGTCTCAGTCTATTTGCTCTACCAATGAAAACTAAAGGGATAACGGTAAGACCAATCCGGCAAATTACTGAAGCTGAAGGGTTCTGTGAAGTTTTTTTTGACAACGTCGAAATCAGTCATGATGCGCTGATCGGGTCTGAAAATGATGGTTGGCGCTCGGCATCAGAAGTTCTCTCTGTAGAGCGTGCAACCAACCGCATGTATCGTGGATGGCGATTTGAAAATGAATTCCGTCACCTTATACAAGTCTGTGCAAGCGAACCAACCCTTCGCGACCTCCTCTCCAATGATCACTATAGACAGCAATTAGCGGCGACTTGGACAGACATAGAGATTATTAAAAGCTATGTATTAGATATTACGAAACGGCTGGAACAAGGTGGCCGGATAGGACAAGACGGAAGCTTGATGAAATTACACTGGAGTGAAGCCCATCAACGTTTTGCGGCTCTCGCCAATGAAATGCTCAGTATGGGCTGGGCCAGTAATTCCCCTGAGATGATCAATGCATCACAACGATTTGAGGAAATCTATCTTCTGAGCAGGGCAGAAACAATTTTTGCTGGCACCACAGAGATCCAGCTAGGCATCATTGCTGATCGTATTCTTCAACTGCCACGAGAGAGCTAAGTTATGACAGGTCATGATTCAGCTTTTGATTTTAATGAGATAACTAAAAGTTCAATCCGCGCTTGTGAAAACTGCGCAGGGCTATCATTAGCGGCTGCAGCAATAAAACTTGCAGAGGATGGGTTGCTCAATGTTCTTGCGCCAGAGCCTCTTGGGCTTGATCTAAATCGCGCTTTTGCTCGACCAATGATAGAGGCAGCTGCGCGTCACCACTTGAGTTTTCCGTTAATTGAAACCCTCATTGCTTCACCATTTCTGGCTTTAATGGATCCAAAAATCGCAGAGCAGGTGATGGTGGGCAAGCAGATTATTACAGCGGCGAGGGTTTCATCCTTGAGTGCTGATATCATAGAAGGCGGCATAAAGCTGAACGGGATAGTCGGCGAGGCACCATTAGTAAGCGAGGCACATTGGCTTATTACACCAGTAAAAATCATCGGTGGAGGGACTGGTCTGGCAATCATTGAACTGGCCAACCTCAAAAGTAAACTGGAGCCAAGAAGAGAATTTGAAATCGGCCGCCCCCGTAATATTGTGCGCCTCAATGATCATTGCATTCCCGCCAACCATCTCATTTCTCAGCCCGATATTATTAACTCATACAATTGTAATGAAATGACGTTTCGAGCAGCTGATCTTTATTCCTGTGCTCAGTCTTCACTTGATCTTGCAATCTCTTACATTTCAACTCGGTCGCAATTTGGCCAAAAGTTAGTAAAATTCCAAGCCTTGCGGCACGATCTCGCGCGTGCTCGTCTAGTCCTTGAAAATGGCTCACGACTATTGGATAATGCATTGTCAGACGAAAGTCACCTTGACGTGACGCTCGCAAAATCTGAGTTTGTCTATAGCCATGCAGCCTCAGTGACACCCGCTATTGCGGAGATGGCGCTACAAATGCATGGCGGCATGGGTTTCACTTGGGATGTACCAGCGCATATCTATTTGCGCCGAATCCGAGCACAAATTAGTAGTATTGGTCTCGCTGAAACACGAGAGAAAGTGGCTGATAGAGCCATTACTAAAGCATTGCAGATCCATGCAATTTAAATATCAGGATAAAACACTATCTCTTAGCGCGTCTGCAAGAACAGCAGGACTTTGTACGGCCATAAAATGCCCCCCCTCGAGAATTTTAAAGTTGCGATCTTTAATCGACGACGTTAGCTTTTCCACAATCTCGGGGGTCCCAAATGGGTCATGTCGTCCGGCTAATACCATGACCGGAATATTTATGCTGGCAAGGTCATCCGTCAAATCTACGGCTATCAGCATACGATAGACTGCCGCATAACCTTGCGGATCAGCGCCCAACCAACGAGCCACGGCACGAGCCTTTTCATTTTCGTTAATCCAGAGCTCTTCCGGAAAGGCTTTAGGCAAGACAACATCAGCCACTTGGCGTAATCCATCACGGTCAATGCGGTCGCATAGTTCATATGCCACTCCTTTTCGTTCCGCCGGAATACCAAGCGCTGGAGCCACCAAAACAAGCTGCGAGCAACGTTCCGGTTTAAGTGCCGCAAACCTGGTAGCAATAGCTGCGCCTACAGCAGCACCGACGACAAGGACAGGCTCAGTCACTCCAAGATGATCCAATAATGCTGCAGCATCATTTACCACTACATCAATGTCTAATGTTCCGGTGATCTTCTCCGACATCCCAGCTCCTCGCATATCGAAGCGAATAATGCGAACATTTTCTGGTAAGATTTGCACGAGCCCATCCCAACTATTCATACTGCCTGCAAGTTCATGAATAAGTAAAAGTGTTTTTGGGCCCTTGCCAGATACGGCATAACGGATGGCGACACTGTTGATTATAACCCAGTCATTATGCATTTTTTCGCTCCCAATTTTAGTTTAATCTTCTAACCTGCGCTGGAATAGTGCATCTAGCGCGATGCCACCAGTCGATTTCGCAAGAAAAGGGTTTATTTCTATAGTTGCGATTTGATCTGAATTTGCTGCGGCAATTTGAGATACGTTAATGATGGCGTTAGCGAGTGAATCAATATCCACAGGTGGGATGCCTCGAGTGCCCATCGTCAACAATTGGTGTGCGTTTATTGAATTGATCATCTCGATTGCACCTAAACGATTAACAGGCGCCAGTCTAAAGACCACATCCTTGAACGCCTCTATGTAAACTCCACCTAGGCCAAACATCACAAGCGGTCCGAAGGCAGGATCGTTGTAGCTCCCTATCACCGTCTCAATTCCGCCACCTACCATACATGTAACAAGTGCACCCGAAAGCTTAGCCTCTGGAACCGAATGCGCTACCCTCTTCATCATGGCCTCATAGGCGGTCGTGACATCGACTGCGCTATTTAGACCGAGCACTACACCGCCAATATCGGACTTATGGGGGATATCGGACGAAATTACCTTAAGCGCCACAGGAAAGCCAATTTTTGTGGCTATCATTCCTGCCTCTTCTGCACCCATTGCCACGCCTGAAGGCGGAAATGATATTCCATATTTTGATAGCAATTGCATTGACTCTGCTTCGTCAAAAGTTTCATCGGTCAATACAAGCCGTGAGCTCATATCTACTGGCACATCGGGTTTAGGCTCCTGCCAGAGATGGCACATTCCGGCGGCAACATGTAAAGCCTGCGTAGGCTCGTCATAAACAAGAAAGCCTGCATCACGGAGTTTCTTCTTCGTCTCGGGAGTCGTGAATGTTGAAATGATGAAAACCGTTTTAGGGTAGCGCTGACGCATCGCAGTCAGTGGAGGGATCAATTGGTCCATGATTCCCTTATTGCGTCCCATATGAACAAGAAAGGAGATCATTATATCATACCGCCCACCCTCCATCATGAGGTCGTGGATGCGTGACATCAGAGACATGTCGTTGACTACCTGTGCCGTAGTGTCTACGGGATTGGTCGGGTTTGCAAAAGGCACCAATGCAAGTATCTGTTGCTGTGTCCCAACTGGTAACGGTGGCATCAAAAGACCTGCTTCTTGTGCTTGGTCTGTAAGCATAATTCCAACACCGCCGGACGGTGTAATAACTCCAAGCCTTTTTCCTTTCGGAGGCGGCCCTGCAACAGCAGCTTCTGTGATATCAACAACTTCAGCCATCGATTTTGCCTGATAGGCCGCAGCTTCCGCAAACACCGCACTAAATGCCGATGAGGACCCAGCTAGGCTACCTGTATGCGACGCCACAGCCTTGGCCCCTGCTTCTGAATTACCAACCTTCAAAACAATTACAGGCTTACCCAAACGACGAGCTTTCAAAAGAGCAGCACGCAGGGCAACCCCATTTTTTACACCTTCAATATAAACAATGATTACAGTCGTTTCTGGGTCATCAGCAAACCAATCTATACAATCGGCTGTATCAACATCACCCTCATTTCCCGTTGCAACAAATCGGCTAATACCGAGTTCTCGCTCATGCAACATTGCGTAAATGAAAGAACCTACCGCCCCGCTTTGACTGACGATGGCGATTTTTCCCTTGATTGGCCAAGTATGCTGTAATGAAGCTGAGAAAGTGGTAAAGATACCTCCATAAGGGCTAAAAATACCAAGCGAATTGGGCCCAAGCATGCGAGCCCCTCCTGCCCGGCATGTTGCAACTATTTCAGCCTGCAGTGCCTTTCCCTCTTCTGACACCTCGCCAAGTCCAGAAGTGAACATCACTATTCCACGCACACCTTTAGAAAGACAATCCTTTACGCTTTGAAGGGCAGATTTGGCCGCCAATGCAACGATTGCGATATCGACATCTTCTGGAACATCCAAAATCGATGGATAAGCAGGTAAATCCTGCACCATAGTCTGGTTAGGGTTTACGGGCAGGATCCTTCCAGAAAAGTTGGCGCGTTTCAACGCAGCAATAGGAACGCCTCCGATCTTGTTAGGATCTGTAGAGGCGCCGAGGATTGCTATAGACCGCGGTTTAAAAAAAACTCCAAGATCGCTCTTCGTATTATTTAACTTCGTTTTCATTGTGGTATCCACTGTCATCCCTGTTTTGTTTTAAGGGGACTCATTGGTAGAATTTTTTTCATCAATGTCTGCGTGTTAATTATTCCGCCTTCATAAATGTATGGACGTTCATTCATTAATGTCCAGCTCCATTATGCTTGGTCTTGCTTTGCTCTCTCTATAGTTTAGGGGATGAATGGCCGATTTTCTTCCTGCGCTCGATTGCTGAGGGGTGCCTTCTGCCATGCATAATAGCCGCTAGGATAAACACGCAGACAACAGCACATCACCCGAACAGAATAATGCAAATGATGCTTTGCAATAAACGCGTATCTCACTTGTTATCACTAGCGAAATATCCTCGACCCTTGATCAAAGATTATGTAATAGCGGTCTATGGTCATTTGGCCTTGCCCCTTTTCGCGACCCTAGGAAAGCGTCATAATTTTTGTCGACTAACTACATCTAATTCCGTAATTTATACTGGTCGTATTGGCGGCTGGTGCCAGAAGACCGATACATGCGCGTTTCGATCTCGATGTGCTGGAGTAAGCACTTCAGATCGGCAACCTGTTCATCGCGGCTGGCTAATTCACTACTCGGATCGAGGCAGCTAATATTTATCGATAAAATACATTTAATGCCTGGCGGAGGTTGATATTGAACCGTGTGTAGGCAACATTGGAGTTTCATATGACAATGCTTTCACTGAGACCATCAACGGGCTTTATAAGGCCGAGGTCATTCAACGGCGTGGGCCTTGGAAATCATTTGATGCCATCGCGTATGCAACGCATCGCTTGTCTCGCGATCAGGAAGATGTCGCGGCCCTTTTCAAGGCACTCAATTTCAGCGGTATCAAACTGATGACCTTGACCGAGGGCGAGATCAACGAACTGCATGTCGGCCTTAAAGGCA
>Ga0214921_10005057_pt1 | contig 18903 bp, 19 predicted proteins | sample LL1505_MetaG_FD_177992 | JGI IMG/M metagenome (GOLD analysis project Ga0214921, IMG submission 177992) | Freshwater microbial communities from Lake Lanier, Atlanta, Georgia, United States - LL-1505 | ecosystem: Environmental > Aquatic > Freshwater > Lake | place: USA: Georgia | collected... | reverse complement strand
AGCTCGCCAAGTTCCATCAGGTGGAGTTGGCTGGCCATGCCCATCGCTCGGCCCTGGGCAAACCGCGCCGCTGACAAGGCCGGCGCCACCGCAGCCATGTCTACCTGGAATGCGGGCCAGTGCGGGGATTGCCAAATGTACATGTTGAAGCACAGTTTAGCCTTTTCCGCATCAAAAATGAAGCGTAAAAGCCTAATTTACGCTTCACGTCGTCAAAATTGGCGCCTCAGCGCACGCCGTACCGATCCCGGTAAGCCTGCACCGCCGCCAGGTGGCTGTGCGGCGCATCGCCCGCTGTGGCGGCCAAATAGGCCAGCAGGTCGGACAACTCGGCAATGGCGCACACCTGCAGGCCAAGCTGCTGGCGCACGTACTGCACAGCGCTGTAAGGCACATCCAGGGTGCTGCCGTCGGGCTGCTTTTCGGTGGCCATCTCCTGCCGGTCCAGCGCAATCACCACCGCGTGCGGCGTGGCGCCGGCGGCCTGGATCAGCGCAATCGACTCGCGCACGGCGGTGCCGGCGCTCATCACATCGTCCACGATCAGCACCCGGCCCTGCAGCGGGGCACCCACCAGGCTGCCGCCCTCGCCGTGGTCTTTGGCCTCTTTGCGGTTGTAGGCAAAGGGCACGTTGTGCCCCAGCCGCGCCAGCTCTACCGCCAGTGCCACACCCAGCGGAATGCCCTTGTAGGCCGGGCCGAAGATCATGTCAAACTGCAGCCCGCTGGACAGCAGGCGCCGGGCATAGAATGCCGCGAGCCGGCCCATTTTGGCGCCATCATCAAACAGGCCGGCATTGAAAAAATAGGGGCTCAATCGGCCGGCCTTGGTCTTGAACTGGCCAAAGCGCAACACGCCACATTCGAGCGCAAACTTGACAAAATCCTGCGCCAGCGCGTCCTGGGCCTCTTCAGGGCGCGAACTGGCGGCAACAGGCTCTGACATGGGGAATTTCCTTGTTTAAACTGACCAGTCTCAACCTCAACGGCATCCGCTCTGCCAGCAGCAAGGGGCTGGAAGCCTGGCTGGCCAAAACCGCGCCCGATTGTATGGGCGTGCAAGAGGTGAAAGCCCAGGCCGAAGACGTGCAGGGCCGCTTCGAGCAGCTGGCCGGGCTGCAGGGCTACTTTCATTTCGCCGAGAAAAAAGGCTACTCGGGCGTGGGCCTGTACACCCGGCTGGAACCCAGCGAGGTGCGTACCGGCTACGGCTCGGGCGAGTTTGACGCCGAGGGCCGTTACATCGAACTGCGCTTTGACACGCCGCATGCCAAGCACAGCATCATCAGCGCCTATTTTCCCAGTGGCTCGTCGGGCGAAGATCGGCAGCAGGCCAAGTTCCGCTTTCTGGATGAGTTCTACCCGCACCTGCTGCGGCTCAAGGCCGAGCGTGACTTTATTCTGGTGGGCGACGTGAACATTGCGCACCAGGAGATCGACCTGAAGAACTGGAAAGGCAACCGCAAAAACTCCGGCTTTCTGCCCGAAGAGCGCGCCTGGATGACGCGCCTGCTGAGCGAGGCCGGCCTGGTGGATGTGTACCGCCACCTCCACCCCACCGCCACCGACGAGGCTTACACGTGGTGGAGCAACCGCGGCCAGGCCTACGCCAAGAACGTAGGCTGGCGGCTGGACTACCACCTGGCCACACCGGCACTGGCCGCTGGGGCTCGCAACGTGGACATCTACAAGGGCGAGAAGTTTTCAGACCATGCGCCGGTGACGGTGGCGTATGACTGGGTGGCGTGACGGGATGCGGGCATTGATTTCATGGTGGGGCTAAGGCTGCTTTGGGCCAGAAACGGTCACCGGCCAAGGACTGGTTTCCGGCGGTCAAACTATGCATCACCAGTGACCCGGACGCCAACTTCGTGGTAGGTCGGGTGGTAGGGGCGCATTCCTTCCTGGTCTTGCCATCTTCTTCGTCGTATCTGCCTTCAATCTGCTGGGCGACGCTTGCCGCGACCGCACCTATGTTGACGGGCCCGCGAAACTCGCGCAGCGGTCTGCGCTGGCCGACGGCATCAAGCACCTGAAATGCGTGGCGAGGCAATCATGATTCAACGGCGCTGCCACGGCACATGATCACGGGTCATTCCGGCTTGACATTCGCCGCCTTGACGGCGCGCGACCAACGCGGGTACTCCTTCGCAAGCAGTTCAGCAAATTCTGCGGTGGTCCCTTGAGGTAGCTCGCCGGTCTCGGCGATGCGATCCCGTACTTCAGGTGCCTGCAACGAGCGACGCAAGGCATCAGACAGCTTGGCGACGATATCCGGCGGCGTACCAGTCCGCAAGATCAGTCCGAACCATCCAGACACATCGTAACCTTGGACACCAGACTCGGCGAAGGTTGGCAGATCGGGCATCGAGGAGGGGCGCTTCAGAGTCGTGGTGGCCACACCCACAATCTTTCCGCTTTTGATGTGCTGGTTCACTTCTACAGGCGACAGAAATGCGCTTTTGACTTGCCCACTGATCAGGTCGATGATGGATTGACCGCCACCCCTGTACGGCACTGGCACGATATCAGCGCCTGTCTGCAACTTCAGAAGCTCCCCTACCATGTGCGTGACACTGCCACTTCCCGAGGTCGCATAGGTGATCTGCCCTGGCCTGGCCTTGGCAGCCTGGATGTACTCCGATGGCGTTTTGACGTTCAGGGACGGGTGCACAACCAGTACCAAGGGAGCTGTTTGAAGCAGGCCGAGCGGGATGAAATCCCTGGATCCGTCGTAGGCAAGATTCGGGAACACGAACTGGGTGATGACAAAGGGCACCGCAACGAAAGTGATCGTGTATCCGTCCGCAGGCGCTTTGAATCCCTCCGTGGTGCCGATCGTGCCAGAGCCACCAGGCTTGTTTTCAACAATGACAGGCTGGCCAAGTATCTCCCCCATCTTCTTGCCGACATTTCGCGCCAAGGTGTCGCCTGCTCCGCCAGGCGCATAGGGCACGATGATGCGGACCGGTTTGGTTGGCCAGGCCTGCGCGGTGGCCGATGCTGCGGCGCAGAGGGCTAAGGCCGCCCCGAGAACAGTGCGCCTGGCAATTTTCGAGATCATTTTCATGGTGGGATACTCCAATTGAACAAAGAAAAGACAGCGAGGGGCTTGCCCTACACGCTGTACGGGGCCAGCAATACGGCAACCTCCTGCCGTGTTGCGGATATCTCCGACTCGCCGCCAAGCAGGGCGTGCAATGTGTCGGCAAGTCGGCTTTGCACCGAGTGAAAGGCGACGTCGGTGGGACGCAGCCAGGCAGCATCCATCAATTCCAGCCCTCTGGAATAGAAATCGTGAGTTACAGCATTCAATGTGGCGGACAGCCAAGCTCGTCGATCCGCCGGCTGGCCCAGGCAAACGCCGAAAAATGTGGATTGGCACTCCCTGGAAGTCAACCAGCGCAACAGGGCCAACGCCTGCGCAGGCGCCTTGGACTGCGCAGACACCGCTATCCCAGCGCCACCCAAGACCCCATGCCAGGCAGCGACATTCGGCAGCCTCGGGTGTGGCCCAAAGCGCAATGCATTGGTGAGCATGTCAGTGCGCGCGAAACAGGAATATGGATACGCGAAGGGTACGATGGCCACCGGCGTAGTGGGCTGCATCGCCAGCTTGAGAACATCGATGCTCCCCAGCCGAAAATCGTAGCCACCATGACTGACCTTGTGGAGTTCGCGCAGCCTGGTCAGTGCTTCTTCGAAGCTCGCGCAATCGAGCTTTTGCGGGCCTTGGTTGCTCAGACTGACCGCGATCGAAAGAAAAATCGCAGTTGTTGTCATTCTTGAGAAAGGCTGCACCACTTGGCCGGGATGATCGGCCGCCAGGCGGATCAAGGCATCCCACGAAACCGGTGGTTCGAGAGAGATCGCATCCAGTTTCGCAGGGTTCCACGCGCTCATCGTCGCCGCAGCGTCAACGGGAACGCCCCATTGGTGCCCCCCACAGGCGTAACTGGCGAAGGAGTGCCCCGAACTTGCCGACTTGCGGTCTGATAACTCCTCTGCAGAGAGGTGTTCGTCCAACGCAAGGAACATTCGGCTGTCGGCGACGTGGCCTGCGTGCGGATGGTCGAAGCAGACCAGGTCGAATTCCGCGGCCAATGGCTCCAGCGGCCCCTCTCCAAACTGACGTGCCGAGTGGGTGCACCACACAGCAGGCACGCCCCCCTGGACATCCGCGTGCCACTGGCTTGCCGCGGAGAGTGGGGCAATCGCGCGCGTGTGCGCCCAGGTTGTTCCACACAGCTCTGGCATGCCGGTGGTCTTCATGCGACACCACCTTTGGCAGCACGCACGGCGTGCAGCATTCCCTTGAGATAACCGATGGTGTATGCGCGCGCGCGATAACCGCCCATGGGGTGGTTGTATGGCGTGTACTGGGAGGACTCAGGCGTTCTCCATTCGACGTCGCCCTCGGTCTGAGGCACGTGGCCGGGGATCATTACACCGGTGCACCCGGCGTCGTCGAATGCCCGCAGAATCTCGTACGCGTCGTAATCGGCCGTGTCGATGAAGGTCTCGTGGAAAACGGGCACTTTTCCTGTTACGGCCTGAAAGTGCACGTAGAACAACTTCTTCTGCTCGCCCCAGTATTTGATTGTCTCCACCAGCGGCGCGCCCATCTCAGTCCAGTTGCCAAGGCAGTAGATCAGGCCATGGTTCGGGCTGGGGTGCAACTCCATGCCTTTCTTGAACGTTGCAAGGTCACGGAACAGGAACGGAAACCCTCCGATCTTTTCCACTGGTGGGTCGTTCGGATGTAGCGCCAGGCTCACGCCTTCGGCTTCTGCGACCGGCAGGATTTCGTCCAGGAACCAGGCGTAGTTGTCCCAGATCTCCTGCTCCGAGAAGTCCCGCCCGTGCGTGTTCGGAACACCCATGGCATCACGCATGTCAAAGCCCGTTCCCTTGGCGCCACCGCGCAGTTCATAGCTGAACGATGTCCGCCACACGCCGCTGACGATCCAGTTGTAGCCGAGGATGGGAATGCCGACCCGGCCCATCGCGCGCACGGTGTTCTTCATGTGTTCCATCTGGACCTCCTTGCCCGGCAGGCCAAGGATGATCTTGTCGTAGAAGCTCAGTGGCACGTTCTCGATGGCGAAGAATCGCAGCCCGTAGGACTCAATTCTGTTGCGCAGCGATACCAGCTCCTTGAAAGTAAGCTCTGGCGGGCCGCTGGCCGCGCCAGGCGCTAGCACGGATGGCGCCCTGAAAGTGTTGCCCCAGATAATGACGTCGTCCACCCCGAGCTGCTTGATGAATCGCAGCCTCTCTTCGGTCGGCAGCGCGAAAGTGGCAAGTGCGGTGCGCAAAGGCAACTGCTTGAAATCGTTGCGCCGGGCCTCGCCTGACGAAGTGATGCCATCCATTTCCATCTTGATCAATCCTTGTTAGTGTTGAAAATCAGCCGAGTGACAACCCGCCGTCCACGAACAAGCTGGCGCCAGTCATGAACCGGGAATCGTCACCCGCAAGAAACGCAGCCGCGCAGCCAATGTCGGCCGGTTCACCTAGTCGCCGCAGCGGCGTGCGTGCGAGAACCACCTCACGGCGTTCGGGGTGCTGCACCAGGTGCGCATGGTTCATGGGCGTGTCGATCGCGCCGGGACACAGCAGGTTCACCCGTACGCCGACGGGCCCCAGACTGGCTGCAAGTGCCCTGCCCCATTGCCGCAGACCGCCCTTAGACGCACAGTAGTGCGCCTGCTCCGCGATCACGCGATCCTCGTTGACGGAACTCACGATGACGATAGAGCCACCACCTGCCCGGGTCATCGCCTTCGCAGCTTCCTGCGTCAGGACCATGGTCGCCAGCAGGTTTACACCGACAACACGGTGCATATCCTCGTCTGTCAGGTCAAGGGCGGCCTTGCGTTGCGAAATCCCAGCGCTGGCCACCACGATATCGAGACGACCCAGGCAGTCATGCGCGTTCTGGACAAGCAAGCGCGCAGCAGACATCGACGAGAAGTCGGCCACCAGCGCAAACACGCGCACTCCCAGCCCATGGAGCAATACCGCGGTCTGATCGGCCATTTCCCTGGTGCGGTCATGCACCACCACATCCGCGCCCCGGCGTGCCAGCTCCAGCGCAATGGCACGCCCGATACCTGCCGTCCCGGCCCCTGTCACCAGGGCACACTTTCCGTGCAGTTGTGTTGTCGTGTTCATTCTTACTCTCCAGAAGCTGCAACCATGGCATGGGGGTAACTGTCCACTGCCCCAGGTCGCGTGACGGACGTGGCCGCCGCGCGGTTGGCATTGACCACCGCATGGTGCAGTGTCTGACCCGCCAGCAGATGGGCCAGCAAAGTGCCCACAAAACAGTCTCCAGCGCCACTGGTGTCGATCGCATCCACCACCGGCGCACGCAGCAACTCCAGTTCACTGCCACCTTCTTGCCATACCCATGCACCCCGGGCACCATCCTTGAGCACGACACAATGCGCACCCTGTGCCACGCACCAGGCGATTTGTCTGGCGATGTCTTCGATACCGGTCAACATCGCAAGGTCTTCTCGGCTTGGCAGAAAGAGGTCGGACATGCCGGCCATCTGGCGCACATAGGCAATGGCCCGCTGCGCCGAGCACAGGCTGGGGCGGAAATTGGTGTCGTAACTGATCCGCACGCCGGCTGCACGCGCACACGTAACGGCGTGGAATGCGGCCTCACAGGCGCTCACGCTGATGCACTGGGTGATGCTGGAGAGGTGCAACCAGGCCACGTCGCTCCAGTTCACCTCGTCGATATCCTTGCGTGTAATGCGTGAGGCGGCAGAGCCGACGCGGCGGTACTCATATTGGCGGGTGCCGTCCGCCCGAGCAGCATAGGAGAAGTAGATGCCCGTGGGCGCGTCGGGATCGACCGTTACCGTCCGTGAATCCACCTGCTCGCGGTCCCACAACGCGCGCAGGTCCTGCCCAAACCTGTCGCTGCCGACGCGGCTGATGTAGCGGGTTCGCGCCCCTTGCCGGGCGGCAGCCACCAAGACGTTGGAAGTGTCACCTCCAGGCCCGGCGCAGAACGTCTCGCCCGGGCCTTGCCGCAGTTCGATCATTGCTTCGCCGAGGGCCGTGATCACGTCGCGCGCCTGTCGGCGGACTGTTTGCGGTGCCATCGTGTCGCTCATTCAAATGGAATTCCCTGGCCCTTGAGAAGGCCTTTCAGGTAACCCACTGCGAAGAGCCTACCCATGGTTTCATAGCCCACGGCCAAGGCGCTACCTGCAGTTCCGGTGGTCAGGGCGCCCGCAGCAACATGTTCGCCTTCCATGGCCGGGACATGGTCCACCCGCAGAAACGCATCGATGCCGGCGTCTTCATAGGTTTTCAACAACGCGCCCATGTCGGTAGGCCCATCGTCATGAAAAACCTCATGGAACTTGGAGGCGGTGCCGACGACATCACGCCAATGGATGAATGGAATGCGGCCTGCGCGCCCCCACTTCGTGGCAAGCGCGGCCACGTTGTCGTGAACCAGGCCGAACGTGGCCTGACAGAAGGTTACCCCATGCGTGGGTACATCCAGCAGCCCGAGCGCACGCTCGAACCCCGCGACGCTCCCGAATATGCGCCCCACCCCGCGGATGCTTGCCACGGGCGGGTCGTCGGGATGCAAACCCATCTTGACGCCGTGCTCCGCCGCCACCGGACCCACTCGCTCGATGAAATAGGCGTAGTTCTCCCAAACCTGCTCCGCCGGGATCACTCCGACGCCGTCCATCGGGGAGTCGTCGTGCATCTTTGACTGGTCAAAGCCGCTGGCCAGTGCACCGCCCCGGATGGGAACATCTGCCCGGGTTCTGCCCCAGTTCATGCCGACCATGAAGTTGTAGCACAGCAACCGGATGTCCAGGCGCCCCATGTTCTCCAGCATGCGCTTGTATGCATCGATGTCCGCGTCCCGGCCGGGCAGCCCTTGCTTGATGCGGCGCATGTCCATCTGGTCGCCTTCCAGGCCGGAGAGCGTCAGACCCTGCTGCGCGAAATGACTTTTGGCCGCTTGCAACGTTCCCAAATCGGATGGTGGCGGCGCAGATGTGATCTCTGGGTTAAGTTTGCAGATCGCATGGCGTACGCCCAGTTGGCGAGCCAGTGCCCAACGCCTGTCCACCAACGCCGGCAACATGTCACAGATGCGGATGGTCATGTGGCAAGCAGGTCAAATGCCCGACCCGTTTGCGGTTCGAACAGGTGCAGATGTCCGACATCCGCATGCAGTTGAAGGGTTTGCGCTGCCGCAAGCCCAGCCCGCGGCGCACATCTCGCGATCAGGGCTTGTTGGCCCAACCTGGCATGCACCAGCGTGTCCGCGCCTAGCGGCTCCACCAAGCGCACGTCGACGCGCAGAGACGTCAGCGCGGCATTGGCGGCACGCTCTTCTGCCAGGTGCTCAGGACGCAAGCCCACTGTTACCTCGCCGCCCTGCCGCAAACGCGCTGCGGCGTGAAATCGATCCGGCAGGGGGAGTCGCTGCCCGTCCGGCAACACTGCAACCAGTTCGCCGTCGCCAGCGATCCGGGCATGCAAGAAGTTCATCGGCGGGGAGCCGATGAAACCCGCCACGAAGGTATTGGCGGGCCTGGCGTAAAGCGTATATGGCGAACCCTGCTGCGAAATGCGGCCACCTTCCAGGCAGATGATGCGGTCGGCGAGCGTCATAGCCTCGACCTGGTCGTGGGTGACGTAAATCGTCGTGACACCGGTGGTGCGGTGAAACTGCTTGATCTCGGCCCGCATCGTCGCACGCAGTTTGGCATCCAGGTTAGACAGCGGCTCGTCGAAGAGGAATGCATCGGCGCTTCGGACCAGGCAGCGCCCCATGGCCACCCGCTGCCGCTGGCCGCCCGAGAGCGCTGCGGGCCTGCGGTCCAGCAACGACTCGATCTCCAGCATGCGTGCGGCCTTGGTCACACCACTGGCGATGTCCTGGGCCGACATGCCTCGGATTTTCAGGCCGAACCCGATGTTGTCGCGTACCGTCATGTGCGGATAGAGGGCATAGTCCTGGAACACCATCGCGACATTGCGGTCCTTCGGTGCGGCGAATGTCACATCGCGCGTACCAATGGAGATCTGCCCGTCGGTCACCGGCTCTAGCCCGGCAATCATCCGCAACAGCGTGCTCTTTCCGCAGCCTGACGGCCCGACCAGAACGACAAACTCGCCGTCCTGGATGCCAATGTCGATGCCATGCACGACCCAGGTGGCGCCAAAGCGCTTCTGAACCTTGTGAAGGTTTACGCTGGCCATGATGCAGTATTCATCACACGATACGCGCGCATCAGAAGTACCCGCCCTTGCTGGTCATCTGTTCGACCGTTTCGCCGGCCGCGACCCAGGAGAAGATCTTCTTTTCATTGGACAGGATCTCCTCGGCGCGCAGCAGCACTTCGTAGGCAATGCCGCGCGGAACGACTACCACGCCGTCGATGTCGCCCACAACTACATCGCCAGGACGGATGAAAACCCGGCCGATCTTGATGGGAATCTGGTAGTCGGTGATAAGGCAGCGCCCAAGGCTGCCGTTGGGACTGCGGTAGCGGTAGAAAACCGGGAAATCTTTCTCCATGATCTGGTGTGTATCTCGGATGCCGCCGTCAATCACGGCACCGCGTACACCCCTGGCGACAACGGTGGCCGTCATGACGCCACCCCACATCGTGGCATCGGAATCACCCGAAGCATCCCAGCACACCAGCGCATTGCGCGGCATCTCATCAAGCATCTGGCCACGGTAGGTGAGTTCGCCATTGACCTTGGTGCTGGGCGCACTCTTGACCGTGAATGCGAAGCCGGCAACGCTGCGCTCGGGACGCAGAGGCTGAAGGTACCCTGGCAGCGACTGATCAAGCAGGACCCACTCGCGCAGCACGTCGCTCAGGGCGCCCGCGTAGATGTTCTCGAAGCGGGCCAGCAGCTCTTCGTCCGTAACGGGGAAGGTGACCTGCGGGACCACCTCGCGTGCCTGGATCAGTTTCTCCAGTTTCATCATCTTTGCTTCCCGCTGCAATCCTGTCTCTTCCTTTTTGGCCATCGAACTTCCTTTGGTTGGTTGAATAAAGTGAGCAGTCAGCCTTTGATGGCCCCTGCGGTCATGCCGGCAGCGATATGGCGCTGCAAGGCAAATGTGGCGATCAACACAGGCGCCAGTGCGATCGTCGAAGCAGCCATGATCTGGGGCCACTCGATCCCGGTGTCTCCGATGAATTCGGCAATGACCGTCGGAAGTGTTCGGGCCGATTTGGAGGTCAGCGTGATGGCGAAGAGGAATTCGTTCCATGCGCCCACGAAGACAAATACGCTCGTTGCCGCGATCCCCGGAGCGATCAGGGGTACGGTCACCCGCGTGGCAGCCTGCCAGCGGCTGGCACCATCGACCATGGCGCAGTTCTCCAGGTCTGGCGGAATGGCGTCGAAGTAACCCTTGAGCATCCAGATGGCCAAGGGTGTGTTCATGGCCACGTACGCAAGCACCAGTGCGAACTTGCTGTCCTGCAAGCCGAGCCACTGCATGTTCAGGTAGTAGGGAATCACCAACGCCACGGGCGGAAAGATCCTTGTTGCAAGAGCCGCAAACAGGATCGTGTTCGCGCCCTTGAACCGATAGCGGGACAGTGCGTAACCTGCAAGTAGCCCGACCGTCAGGCAAACGACCAGAGTGGCGGAGCTGACGATCAGGCTGTTTAGCAAAGCCGGCACGAAGCCCGCACGCGACCAGACGGCACTGTAGGCGTCAAACACAGGCCGGAACCAGAGATCCGGGGGTAACGTGAGCGCGTCCCTGTGTGATTTCAGGGAGAGCATCAGCATCCACACGATCGGGAACAGGGTTGCGGCAGCCGCAGCACCGGCCACAATGGTCAGCATGATCCGCGTCATGCTTTGCTTGATGCCAATCATGTCGGTTTCCCGTAAAGGTTGCGGATCAACAGCCATGCGAAAAAGGCTGTCAGTACCAGAAGAATGACGGACAGCGCCGCGGCACCGGCAGCGTCGAAGTATTCGAAGGCGGAGCGGTACAGCAGGATAGAGATGGTTTCGGTCGCTCCATTCGGCCCACCGCGGGTGAGCACGAATATCTCGTCGAAGACGCGGATGGCGAAAACCACCCTGAACAGCAGTGCGACGAGTATGGCTGGACGCAGCATCGGCAGGGCGATGTAGCGGGCTCGTTGCAACCATGTAGCTCCCTCGACCTGCGCAGCCTCGAAAGGCGAGCGCGGCAACATCTGCAGGGCCCCGAGCAGGACGAGAAATACGAAGGACGTGTTGTGCCAGATCTCGACCGAGAGCACGGCCACCAGCGCCGGCACCGGCTCCGCCAGCCAGGCGACCGGCGCGATGCCGACTTGTGCAAGACCGTAGTTCACGATACCGAGCTGCGAATTCCACATCAGCTTGAAGACCAGCGCAGCCACCAGTGGAGTGGCCATGATGGGGGCCACCAGCAAGGTCCTGATCAGGCGGCCTGCATGGATATCCTCGTTGACCAGAAATGCCAACGCAATTCCGAGCATGAACTCGATCAGGACAGCCACAACAGTGAACACGACCGTGATGCGCAATGCGCTCCAGAAACTTGACTCCTGGAGTACCTTGTGCAAGGTGTCGAAGGCCACGAATGCCTGCGGCGTCTGCGACTCCAGCATGTTCCACCGGTGCATGGCTGCAAACAGGTTGAACCCGATCGGATACATGACCGTCAGCAGAAGCACCAGCAAGGCTGGCGCGACCAGCACGTAAGGCCACGCTGTCTGCATTCGCGGGCGCCTGGAGGGCAGGCATGCGACAGGCTGCCCTCCAGCTCTGATGGGTACCACGTGGTTCATGTGAACAACGCATTGACCTCTGTTTCGGCCTGCTTCAGCGCATCGGCAGGCCTGGCGGAGCCGCTCAGCGCCGCGCCCAGGTGACGGCTCAGGGTGTCGTACATGCGCGGCAACTGCGGCGTGCTGGGCATCATCTTCGCGTAGCGCTGGGTGCTTGCCAAGGCGGCCGATATCGGTACCTTGGCCTTGAATTCCGCATCCGACAGGACCGAGAGCCGTGTCACTGCGTTGCCCTTGTTCGTGCCCATCCACTTTTGCTGTGGTGCGTCGCTGATGAAGCGCATGAACTCCCAAGCCATCTCTTTCTTCTGGGACACCGCATTGATCGCAAGACCCCACCCGCGCGCCGGATAGGCCTGTGTCACCCCGTCTGCACGCATGGGCGACGCGTACCCGATCTGTCCCGCAACTTTGGATTGTTTGACGTCCTCAAATCGGGGCCAGTACGCGGAGAACATCACACTCATTGCCGCCTTGCCCTGGCTGATGGCCGTGATGGCGTCGTCAAATCCATAGGAAATGCAACCCTTGTCGGCAATTCCTTCGGCGATGAACTGCCGTCGCTGCTCCAGCGCCGCGACGCCCGCAGGGGTATTGAAAGCCGCTCTGCGCTGCTCCGGCATTCTCAGGAAGTCAACGCCGAATGGAGCTGCGTGCTCGTACCAATCCAGCACCGCTACCTGCCCCTGAGCGCCCTGGATCACTACGCCATTGACACCGTCACGAGTCATCGCTTTCGCGAGCCTTCCAAAGTCCTCCAGGGTCTTCGGCAACGGCAATCCGGTCGCCGCCACCAAATCCTTGCGGTAGTACAGCAGGCTCACCGACATGCGCAGCGGAATCGCCATGACGGCACCTGTGCTGGCCTGCGGCAACCGGAAGAAATCGACCATTCCCGGGGAGAAATCCTCCAATCCGCCGTTGGGCAATGGGGCTTTCTTGATCATGTCGTCCAGCGGCTCGAGAAACCGGGCAAACGTGGGAGACCAGAACGCGTCGGCAACGTTCATCACATCAAATGCCGGACTGCGTGCGACAAATTCGGACTGCAACCGCTGCGCCAGCGTCTCCGTGGGAAACGTTACAACCTCAACCTTGATGCCGGTCTTGGCCTCGAACTGCCTGAGCAGTTCACCGTCGCCCGTTGCTCCAAAGATGGCTGGGTGGGTGACCCAGGTGATGCTGCGGTTCTGTGCTCGTACGATTGCCGGAAACGCCAGTGCGCTTGCGGTTGCGCCTGCGGACGCGAGAAAGCGCCGTCTGTCTTGCATGCTGTTCTCCTTTAAAAAAGACTTGTTCATATTTGAATTGTCGGTTAGTATTTGAATTGTATTGTTTGGCAACCAAACTTTTATTAGGGAGAACCCTTATGTCGGACCATCGAATCCCGGCTGTTGATCGCGCCATAGAGGTGCTGGATTTCATGGGGCGCGCGGCGCGTCCTGTCGGCTTGCGCGAGTTGGCGGAGGAACTCGGTGTCCCCCGATCCACGGTCTACCGACTGATCAATTCGTTGGAAGCTGGCGAGATGGTCGTGAAAGCGGGTGAGCAGGTCTATGTTCTTGGCTCTGCCATCAAGCGCCTGGCCCAGGCAGTGCCGCAGGGCTTTGACCTGGTCACCTTGGCACGTCCAACGCTAGATGCTCTGGCGATCGAGCTCCAGCTCAGCGCGAAGCTGTCTGTTCTCGACCAGGGAAGCGCGTTGGTGGTGCTGAGTGCCGTAGCGCCCACCTCCTACACGGTATCTACACAGGTGGGTCGTCGGTTCCCGCTCCATGCCGGCGCAGCCAGCAAGGTGCTTGCCGCCTTCATGGACGCTGCCGCGCTCGCTGCTGCCTTGCCAGCACAGTTGGAACGGCACACCGATCAGACCATCACAAGCAGGAGCAGACTCAAGGCAGAACTGCTGGCTGTGCGCAAGACCGGGTATGCCAGTGACAAGGGTGAGTTCGCCACTGGTATCGAGGCTGTTGCGGCGCCGGTCTTCGGACCAGATGGCAGTTGCGTGGCGGCGCTCAGCGTGCCCTACTTCATGGATGAGGCCCAGGGGAAACGAGAGGCAATCCTAGTAGGCGTCCTCAGGGCTGCCAGCGCGGTGAGTGCCAAGCTTGGCGCGCCGATGACGGGTACCGGAGCAGCTTCATGAAAGTCGCGCAGCAGTTGAGCCCTCGCTTGGAGCGCGTTTTTGAATGCAATACACAAGTCGGCGAGAGCCCCTTGTGGGATGCGACCAACCGAAGGCTCTATTGGGTCGACATCCCCGCGGGCCTGGTCTTCTGCGGCGACCCGGCAACAGGCAAGTATGTAACGCGCTGCTCCACCGACCCGGTGGGCTCGCTCGCCTTGTGCAGAACGGGCGGACTGCTTGTCGCAACAGGGCAGCGACTCGAGCAATGGTCAATGGATTTAGCCGTATCTGATGCGGCATACCTTGCAACCATGACCCCACGCCCGGTACCGAGCCGATTCAACGACGGAAAGGGCGGACCGGACGGGAGATTCTGGGTAGGGAGCGTGGACCCACGACCGGAACGTGGTGCGACTGGCGCAATACATGGCATGGGACTTGGAAAACAACCTGCATTGTTGGCAGAGCATCTGCGGGTACCGAATGGAATCGCGTGGTCGCCAGCGGGGGATCGGATGATCTTTTCGGACTCCGGGCAAGGTGCCGTCTGGTCGGTGCCGTTTGATCCAGTTATCGGCCCCCTCGGTGAGCCCAGGCCTTGGTTGGACTGGCGCGCGGATTCCATGGGGATGCCCGACGGTGCCGCCATGGACGAGGAAGGGTGCTACTGGAGTTGCGGCATCTTTGCGGGGGCGATCCATCGGTTTGATCCCTCGGGCATTCACCTGGAAAGCTACCTCCTGCCCATCAGCCAGCCTACGATGTGCTGCTTTGGCGGTGAAGACATGCGGACCCTGTTCGTCACCTCCATGACCGTCAAGCTGGATAACCATCAGCGGTCCTTGCAGCCTTTGGCTGGATCCGTCATTGCATTCTGCGTCGGAGTGGGTGGTGCACCAGTGGGGACATACGGATGACGCCTGATCCATCCGTGTCGATCAAGAGTGGCAAGGTGCAGGCCAGGATCGCATTGCGCGGCGCGGAGTTGAAATCCCTGCAATTCGCTGGCCGCGAGTACCTCTGGCAGGGAGACCCTGGGTGGTGGTCCTCCAGCGCACCGTTGTTGTTTCCTGTCATCGGTCGGCTACCTGATCAGAAGATCAACCACCAGGGAAGGACGCTGCATCTGCCGCCCCACGGCTTTGCGCGCGATCTCCCGTTCAGGCTGGAGGATGCTGGACCAACGCATGCAGAGTTGAGTCTGCGCGCCTCCCCTGCCACGCTGGATATGTACCCCTTCCTGTTCGAGTTGCGTGTACGTTTCCAGCTTGGGGATGATGGCTTGTACCAGAACGTGCGGGTTACCAATGCCGGTGCGGAGGTGATGCCTGCAAGCTTCGGATTCCACCCTGCCTTCTATTGGCCTGCGCGCCAATCGCTGCGGGCGGGGCACAGTGTCCGATTCACGCATCCGGAATCGTCTGCAGCCTATCGTGTGGACAAGACCGGGTGCCTGGTGCCCAGCACACTTCATTCGGATGTGCATGACTGCACGCTGTTGCTCGACGACGCGCTGTTTGACCAGGGTGCCATCGTGATCAACCCTGTGGCGAGCACCGGGCTGGAGTATCGGGACCAGGATGGCGGTTTGGTGGCGATTGGATGGTCGGGCTGCAGACAATTCGGTCTTTGGACGCTGCCCGGCGCGCCGTTCATATGTTTCGAACCATGGCATGGTCATCCGAGTCCCTGTGATTTCAAGGGAGAATTGAGCGAGAAACCTGGCGGGTTTCAGTTGCAGCCGGGTCAAGCAAAAGCATTCCAGCTTTCGGTCACTTTCTGAAATCACCTCAAGGCGAGCACTGGCAACTTAATGTCTGCTTTTCTGCAGCCAATTCAGTTCCTGCTACGTCCGCCTAGGGTCGCAAGCAGACACCCGACCGTATCTGCCTTGTTCCCGCTAACACGCCCCATGGCTCGGGTATCCTGCCGGTGCCGCGTGCGCCGCAGCACTGCCAGCCCTGGGGTCCATTGGGTCAGCGTGCCGGCAAGCTCATCCATCGTTCTTCTGAAGCTCTTAAAAACATAGCAACAAAGTCAATCGGGACAAGGCCTGCGCCGCCGATTGGAATGCGGTGCATGCGGCGGTCGGCTCTTTCTCAGACGCCGGCTCAGCCCATCTGGTACAGCCAGACCGGCCGGCCCTGAGCACCCTCTAGCCGCCCGGTTGGTGGCACACCGTCCACCGCAAACTCCAGGCTGACCAGCCAGGCGCCGGGCTGCAGCTCGGCGCGGGCTTTGGCCAGTGCGCGCGCCATGCTCTCGGGCCGCTGGAAAAGGTACACCAGTTGGTAGCCCGACCAGTCAGCCCGCCAGATGTCGCCCTGGGCCACCTGGGCCCAGGAGCAGCGCCAGCCGCACAGCAGGCGCAGCGGCCGGCTCCACTCCAGGCCATGCAGCTCGGCCAGCGGGTAAGCGCGGCGCAGCGCCTGCAGGCCCTGGCCCAGGCCACAGCCGGCGTCGAGCACCCGGGCGCCGGGCGGCAGGGGCGCCACGTCGGGCAGGTCATCCAAGGCGCCCTCTGGCGTGGGAAACAGCGGCGCGTCGCGCCAGGCATTGAGGGGGTACACCAGCAGCAACAGCGCCAGCGGCAGCAACCACACCCAGGCCGGTACCGCCAGCCCGCCCGACAGCACCCCCGACAGTGCCAATGACAGCGGAAAGCCCAGGCCGATCAGGCCACGGCGCCACCAACTGCCCCCCCAGACACTGCCAAGCACCCCCAGTAGCGTGCCACCCAGCAGGGCCATCAGCACCGGGGCGCCCGCAGCGCGCAGCCCCAAAAACAAGGCCCAGGCCGCGCCCCAGGCCAGCAGGGCTGGCAGAGGCCAGCGCAAGTTCACGCCGCGCTGTTCCCGCGCAGGCGCTCGATCAGGCCGTTGAGCTCGTCCAGCGAACCAAACTGGATGCTGAGCTCGCCCATCTCCTCCATGCGGCCGGCGCGCTTGACACGCTTCTTAACCCGCACCTCTACTTGGGCCGCCAACAGATCGGACAACTCTTCTTCCACCCGTTTAAGGTCGCGAGACTTGTCTTTTTTGGGCTTGGTCGATGTCAGGGTGAACTCGGCGCTGAGCTTCTTCACCAGGCTCTCGGCCTCGCGTACCGACATTTTGCGGGCGCTGATCTGGCTGGCGGCGGTGATCTGCGTGGCGCGGTCCAAGGCCAACAGTGCACGGGCGTGCCCCATGTCCAGGTCACCCGCCATCAGCATGGTCTGCACCGGCTCGGCCAGGTTGAGCAGGCGCAGCAGGTTAGAAGCCGCGCTGCGCGAGCGGCCCACCGCTTGCGCTGCCAGCTCGTGCGTGAGCCCAAACTCTTTGATCAGGCGTTGCAGGCCCTGGGCCTCTTCCAAGGGGTTGAGGTCTTCGCGCTGGATGTTTTCGATCAGCGCCATGGCGGCAGCGGCTTCGTTGGGCACGTCGCGCACCAACACCGGCACGCTGTCCAGGCCGGCAAGGCGCGCTGCCCGGAACCGCCGCTCGCCGGCAATGATTTCGTACAGGCCCTGGTTGGCGCCGTCTTTGAGCTGGCGCACCAGGATGGGCTGCATGATGCCTTGCGCCTTGATCGACTCCGCCAGCTCGTACAGGGCGCCCTCGTCCATGTGGGTGCGCGGCTGGTACATGCCGGGCACCAAATCCACCAAACGCAAAGAGGCCGGCAGCCCCGGGCTGGCGCTGCTGGTGGCCGAGTCGTCGGCGGCGTTTTCGCTGACCTTGGGGCCAAGCAAGGCCTCCAGGCCACGGCCCAGTCCTTTGAGTTTTTTAGTGACCATGGGGCTTGTCCTTGTCGGGGCTAAGGGTTGGGGGATGGTGCGGCGGCCGCTTCGGCCTGCACTTGGCGCAGTAACTGATGGCCTTCGGGCCAATCGCCCAGACCGGAATCGGCATTGAGGTGGCCGCATTCGCCGAGCAGCAAAAAGCGGGCACCCCAGTCGTGGCCAAACTGCTGGGCCCGGGCCAGGCTGCAATAGGGGTCATTGCTGCTGGCCACCAGCAGTGCCGGAAACGGTAGCCGCACTTGCTGAACCGGCGCCCAGCTGTGCAGCGCCGGGCGCAGCGTCGGCAGCTCGGGGTCACCGGGCGCCACCAACAAAGCGCCCGCCACCCGGGCGGTCTGGCGCGAATGGGCGGCCCAGGCGGCCACCAGCAGGCAGCCCAGGCTGTGGCCCACCAGCCAGACCGGGGTGGCACGGGCCAGCAACACCTCTTCCAGCCGGGCGATCCAGTCGCCACGCAAGGGCCGCAGCCAGTCGTGCTGCTCAAGCCGCTCATAACCATACAGCGCCTGCCAGCGGCTTTGCCAATGCAGTGGCCCAGAGCTTTGCCAGCCCGGCAGGATCAGCACATCAGAATCGGTCATTACTATTTTTTTAGGAGCAACAAAGGCAATCAGCACAATGGCTTCAGCCGGTTTTGCTTACATGGTTTTGATGCGCTCCACCATCTCCTGGGCAAAGCTGACAAAGGCCTGGGCACCTTTGCTGGACGGGTCAAACACCACGCCGGGCAGCCCATAGCTGGGCGCCTCGGCCAGGCGCACATTGCGCGGAATCATGGTATCGAACACCTTGTTGCCAAAGCGGGTCTTAAGTTGCTCGCTGACCTGCTGCTGCAGCATGATGCGCGGGTCAAACATCACGCGCAGCAGGCCAATGATCTTCAGGTCGCGGTTCAGGTTGGCATGCACTTGCTTGATGGTGTTGACCAAGTCGGTCAAGCCCTCCAGGGCAAAGTATTCGCATTGCATGGGCACGATCACCCCATGGGCGCAGCACAAGCCGTTGAGGGTCAGCATGGACAGGGACGGCGGGCAGTCGATCAACACGAAATCGTATTCGGCGTCGACGGCGGCCAGGGCTTGTTTGAGGCGGTTTTCGCGCCGCTCCAAACCCACCAACTCCACTTCGGCGCCAGCGAGTTCGCGGCTCGCACC
>Ga0214921_10005056_pt1 | contig 18905 bp, 28 predicted proteins | sample LL1505_MetaG_FD_177992 | JGI IMG/M metagenome (GOLD analysis project Ga0214921, IMG submission 177992) | Freshwater microbial communities from Lake Lanier, Atlanta, Georgia, United States - LL-1505 | ecosystem: Environmental > Aquatic > Freshwater > Lake | place: USA: Georgia | collected... | reverse complement strand
GGTGGTGTTTCAGAGCTGCGTGCTTAACGCGCTTTTGATTTGAGAGGTGATTGCTAGAATCATCCGTAGACGAGCAGCATTTCAAGCGGAGAAGTGGCAGAGTGGTCGAATGTACCTGACTCGAAATACGAGTGCATTCGTCTCTATGCCTTATAAACACTAGGTTTTAGGTGTTTTTGGGTACCAACACAGAGACTACACAAACTACACAAAATAATGTAAGATTAGTTTGCGAGTAAAAAGCAAACAAAATGACTACAAAAGAACCGTTACCAACTTTTACCGTCTTAGAGGGTAAGGTTCATGTCTTCAAGAGAGATGGCAGTCCTTTTTGGTGGGTAGGTTTTCACTACAAAGGTAAGTACCTCAGGAAGACTTCAAAGCAAACTGATGAGGGTGCTGCAAAAGCATTTGCTCACGATTGGTATTTCAAAAAACAAACTGAAATCGCATCGGGCGACATTGCTGGACCCAAATATCAATTTGATGCAGTCCAAAAATTAGCAATCAAACATTACAAGTCATTGGTAGCACGTGGACTTAGAAGTCAAAAGACTTTAGATGGCATTGAAAGTATTCTTGAATCTAGAGTAACACCATACTTTAAGAAATTCTCTGTTACATCAATTGACAACACCACTTGGCAAAGATTCAAAGACAAGATGGTCGAGGATCATCCAAAAATAACCAGAGGAACTCTCCATCAGTATAAAAATGCAGTTCGAACAGTACTGAATGAAGCGTTTCGACAAGGTTATATAAAAGTACTGCCAGTATTCAAAGATGAATACAACACTAAGAAGAATGAAATGTCTCGACCTTGGTTTAATCCAATCGAATACAGGAGATTACATCGCTCGATTGCTGCCCATGCAAACAAACTAAAAAAGAAAGACAAACTTCAGTTCAGTTATGCAATGGAACTTTATGACTATGTGATGATTGCCACCAATACAGGTATGCGTGTAGGCGAACTAAGAAGTTGCAAAATATCAGATGTAAAAATCGAGATTGAAAAAGAGACTGGAAAGGAATACCTTGTAATACGCAATATCGTAGGAAAGCGAGGAACAGGTGTATGTCAAAGTTACTACGGTGCAGTTGAACCATTTAGACGAATAATTGAAAGAAGAAATATCAAGAATTCAACTGAATGCGATGAACCACTATTCTTGATTCATCATCGTGTGATGTTCAATAAAATTCTAGAAAAAAGTGGATTGAAATATTCCAAAACAACTCCGCCAGCAAAGCGTGACTTTGTGTCTTTAAGAGCAACTTATATTTGTTTTCGTTTGATGAATGGTGTACCTGTTTACGATGTCGCTAAAAATTGCCGAACATCAGTTGCAATGATTGAACAGGCATACACAAAGCATTTGAGTGGTCTTGCTTTAACAGGAATCAATAGAACCTTGGGTTGGGATTATTGATACTGATGGCGGGCGAGGAGGGATTCGAACCCTCGATAGACGTTAATCTATGCTTGATTTCGAGTCAAGTACATTCAACCACTCTGCCACCCGCCCGCATCTACAAAACAATTCTACCAAGGCAACTATTTGGGAAACTAAATCAATTGCATTGATGAGACTCCCACGAAAACCCGCACCAAACCGACACGAAAAACTGTTACAAATACGATAAAGACAAAGAAATCTGTCGCAAAGAAAGTCTAGGACGGATGGGGATGTTTTAAGGACTGTCTGGAGACTGTGTCCAAGACCGTTCTAAAAGTAACAGAGTAGATTGATGTGTTCTTACCTAAGAACAAAAGGGAAACAGTTATGAAAAAAATATTATTTCTTGCGACTGCTTTAATGCTCAATCCGTTGTTTGCTCAAAAGAATGACTTAGCAGTTTCAACACAAATAGCAACACAAATGTATGAAGATGGTGTTGTAGATGATTCAAGAATTTTCATATTTGAATACAGTTATGGACCTGGATACTGCGATGTAACTTCTATAACAGTCAACAATAAAAACTGCTCAAGAGAGGAAATGGGGGGAAACAAAGGTTTTTGGTTAAAACCAGAATACGCTAGTAGAGAAACTCATGGAAATAAATTTACCTGCAAATTGTCAAAAATTAATTCAGATAGTTACGAGTTAGTGGTAGATGAACCTGTTGGCGTTTCGGGAAAAATAATTCACAGATTGATACTTCAGGATAAAAAAATACTGATGCAAAAAATTAAAGACTTCTCAGCAGTTTTGACAAAGTTTTCCAACATAACAAACAAAACAGAGACGGTAACTTACAAACCAATCATTAAGAGTGGTTACAACAACTGGGTAGGTATAGACGTTGGTTGCAAATCAATGGTTGTACCAGTACTAACGAAATGAAATTATTAAGATATTTTTTTCTAATTTCATTTCTAATCTTCATAGAAGGTTGCAAAAGAAATGAAGTTGTAATTGAAAGTCCACTTTACTTAAATTGCAATGGTCAAATAGACAGAGGAATTATTGACAAATCGAGAATTCGTCAATCTGTCGAACTAGTAAACAGTAATGTGACACTAACCATTCACAAAAATTTGATTGATATGAAAGGTGATGGAACGCAAGTTGAATTTGCCTCGATTAAAACAGTTTGCTCCAACAACGAAGAAATAAGGTTTGATTCGAACAATTGCGAAGACCCGTCAAGTCAAATAGATAGACTTATGTTGGTTTATAAAAACGATACAGATAAAGTACTAAAAGCAAAGCAATATGAGGATCACCATAAGGTGTTTGGAACTTACAACAAGATTAGTAAGTCTTTATTCGTTGAGGCAGAAGATTCATCTTGCAACGAAGATAAAAAATCAAATATGAATTCTTGTGGTAACTACACGACTGGAAAATACAAATGTGAAAGTGTAGAAATTAAATGACCACTTGGCACCGAGCAAACATCAGATTTCAATACTCACCAAAAAGTGACTTGAATCACCGTTCTATTACATCCGTAACTACACAGGTCTATGGCAACACAGAGAGTGCAGCGTTGGAAGCACTTCGTAAGTTGTATCGTAGTTGGGACAACTTTGTGATTCTTAGTATTGAGTGGAAGAATTGATTCAGTAATGAGTAAACATGAAACGCCTCTAACACGAAAGTATTGGAATGAAATTGGTGGGACTCTGATTGAAGAATTTCCTGCAGTAATCAAAGGTGATAACCATAGTCAACGACTAATAGATGGCATCATTCTTTTAGGCGAACAAACGAAAATTGAAAGTTGGAAAAATATAGAAATCAAAAATAAAGACATTGTTGTAATTCAAACTAAAGCAAGTCGGTTAGGAATGAATGTTATGGGTCAGGCATTTTTTTCAATTGAACTCATGAAAAAATACCATCCAAAAAGTATCAAATCAGTTATCGTTTGCAATAAAGATGATGAAGTTCTAAGACCAATTGCTGAAATGTATGGATTACGAATTAAGGTTTACATCTAGTGAAAAAAACACTTGACTTACTCTTTTCGTCTGATGCTGAACTGCGTCCGTTCACAACATCAAACATCAGTCACATTCCAGAATACGGTTCAATAATTTATACCGTGTTCCTTGACCAAAAAGAGTTCATCTATGTTGGCATAGGAGGACTATCAGGCAAATCAGTGAAAGAACGAAACCCAAGGTCACGGATTATTCAACATGCACAAGGCAGACGAAGTGGAGACCAGTTCTGCATATACATCCAAGACTTTTATGTGATTCCAACAATCATCAACAAATCTTATGAACCGAAGAAGGGTTATCTTGACACTCTTACAAAAGAATTCATTCAATCAAGATTGACATACAGATACCTTGTTGATCAAACTGATGATTCAGATAAGGTAGTTAGAAGACTTGAACGAGAAATACAAAATAATGATCACGGACATGGAGTACCTAAATTAAATGGAGTTCTAAAATGAACAAAATTATTGTAATTATTTTTTTAGGATTTTTTTCTAATGTATTGAATGCACAAACAAATTATCTTTGTATTACTGAAAAAAGTTCAGGTTTTAATTACAGCAAATCTAGAAAAAATTGGGACTCAGTTCAATTCAATAATAGAGGAAAATACGTAATAAAAAATTCATCCACTGATTGGGATGTTAGAAAAATGGGGGAGCAAACATCAATGCTGATGACATGTACCAAATCAAAACCCAATACGATCGTATATTGCAATTCTGTTGCTGAGCATTTTACTTTTAACCCTGTTGAGTTGAAATTCTCATACTATTTTGCAGGCGGATATTCATTACCAGCAGTTTTTCCCGACCCGCTAGTTATAGAAATAGGTTTATGTTCGCCTCTGTAATATGACCTACCAAGAACTCAGAACTTTCATTACACAAGGCATGCAGATGCAACATGTCTATCAACCGGTGATGTTGATGGAGTTGCTCAAGAAAAAAGGTGAAGCAACAGAAGAACAAATTGCAAAAGCAATTCTTGACTTTGATCCTGTTCAGAAGAAATACTACGAAGACAAAGTTCGAAACATGGTCGGTAAAGTTCTTAAAAAAAACGGCATTACTGACAGGCAGAAATCTACTCACACCCTACTAGGTTACCAAGAACTCACTAATGCGCAAGTTCAAGAACTAATCGAACTACTGGGAAACAAACTAAGCGATGAAGTAAATGCACGAGGAGATGAATTCTGGAAGCATCGTGCAACAGATAGAGAAGAAATCTCTGGTTCTGTTCGCTATGAGGTTCTTAAACGAGCAAAAGGTCGTTGCGAGTGTTGTGGCATTTCTAAAGAAGATAGACCACTAGATGTTGACCACATAGTTCCTGTCAGCAAAAAGGGTAAGAACGATATTTCAAATTACCAAGCACTCTGTTGGTTGTGCAACACGAATAAAGGTAATCGTGACAAGACTGATTTTCGTAACTTAGAGAACTTCTATGCGGAAAGGACAAAAGATTGCTTGTTTTGCGATGTTCAAACGATAGACAGAAAACGCATCATTGCAGAGAACTCACTTGCGTATGCTATTCGTGATGGGTTTCCCGTTACAGAAGGTCACACTCTATTCATCCCTAAAAGACACACGATTGATTACTTTGGTCTTGTGCCAGCAGAAGTATCTGCAATCAATCAGTTGATGGAAGCACAGAGAAAGTTTCTACTTGAGTCTGATCCAACTATCGGTGGTTTCAACATTGGAATGAACTGCGGTGAGATTGCAGGTCAGTCTGTATGGCATTGCCATGTTCACTTGATACCGAGACGCAAAGGTGATGTTGAGTTCCCGAAAGGTGGCGTTCGACATGTCATACCATATAAAGGTAACTATGAGGATTTAAGATGAAGAAATGTATTGCAATTTTTCTTTTACAACTTTCCTTCACTGTGAACGCTGAGTGGGTCAAAATAATTTGTGAAGACCCAAAAGATACTTTAAAAGATGGTTTTTCATTGACAATTGAATTCGATGAGAAACGTCAAAAAGTAAAGGTATCTGGAATTGAGATGAATGCTTCAATAAATGAAGACAATATCTCTTTCATGCAAAAACTAGGAAATGAAAGTTATTTCCATAAGTTAAACCGACAGACAGGTATCCTTGCTATCCAACAGACTGGAACAGAAATTTCATTAATCCCACATAAGTGTAGTAAATTTGACGCTAGGAAAAACAAATTCTAATTATTTTCATATTTAATTACGAACCGTGCGTTTAATGTCACGTGTACAACACTTAAAACACAGGAATGATAAGGAATACTTTTAAGGTGGTGTTCGTCATGTCATCCCGTACAAAGGCAACTACGAGGATTTGAGATGAAGAAATTGTTTTTCACATTAATTTTCCCTCTAATTTTTACAAATGCATATTCAGAATCAACTAATTTAATTTGTAAAGAAAAAACAAATTATGGTGAATTTATTGTCAAAGTAAAAATAGATTCAATAAACAAGACGCTTGAATATCAAACTTCTAAAACTAATTTAAATTTTAAAGTTGCAGTTAACTCAAAGACAGAAATTCATGCTATTTGGGTGCGAGAAGATTCTCATATTTTAATTGCAGTGATAGATAAAATTGAAAAGACAATGAAACTTGTCAGAACAAATTCTGGAGTTGATGTTTCAAAGTTTAAATGCGGTCTTGATATGTGAAATAGATTTAAGGATTAAAAATTTCATTTTGCACATAACCCCTTTTCATCTTTTGACCTATCAATGAATGTTCCATGTTCTCGGTGAGTTGATGAATTAGAAAAAATACCGTCAATCATTTTTATGTTGTTCGTATAATTGATTGCAGTTAATTCAGTACTATTTGAACAATCCCAGTTTGAATCATTAAATATCTTGCAGTTTTCATGCAATATTGACCCTGCCATTTCATCATTAAAGTAAATTTTCTGCATAACATTTTTCTCACTTTTATTGATTAGAAATGTATATTTCATTTTTTCATTTTTCTCGCATGTTTTTGTGCATGACTCAGCAAATCCTTTAGAAGTGCATTGATATAGCGTTAACTTCTTTTCACCGCATGCTGAAAGTATGCATACCAAAATGCATAGATTTATAAATTTTGAAATATCGTTTTTTAAAATCATGGGAAATTATTCTTTCTCTTTCAACATCTCTGTGAATAATGCTTCTTCATCTCTGTCTCTTTTCCAGAAGTCGTAAAGAAAGTATGGATAAAGTATAAGTATGCCTGCTCTGATGCAAGTCTCAAGCGCAATGATTTTCCATCTAGGTATCGATTCAATTTCATTGACTGAAATCACCTTCATCATTTCCCATGGAAGTGCTCTTGCAAGTCTTCCATAAAAGTTGAAGAACAGACCTAAAGTGAAGTAAATATACAGAATGTATAGAAAATAATCCATTTGATTCCTTAGATGTAAGTTTTATCAAGTCCCCAGTGACTTGCAAGTTGTTCAAGATAGTCATTGAATCGAAACCCCGTACCAGTCATTTCTGATGTGATATCAAACCCGAAGTGTTCAATCACTACCGACAACACATGAGGTGGATAAATGCCCGCCTTGCCCCACTCAGGTTCTACAAGATGCACCTTCACACCATCAATGAATAGACAGTCGTTCTCGCTATCCTCTGTAACTGGTAATCCACACTCAGACAGTCTCATCGTCATGTCGTTGAGATAAAACATAGAGTGCGCACCCATGTCATGCATAAGTTCTAAGAACTTATCTTTTTGCTCTATTGTTAAATCCCAAGTCATGGGGTAGATTTACCACATCTACATGCGTTGTCAAGTGGGATGAGAAAAATAATTGATTTAGTCTTGTTGTGTATATCTTTAAATAAAAAATTCTTAAACAAAAGGAATATTTAAGATGACTGCAAATAGCATTTGCAATGGTAACTAGAAGGATCTGCGGTGAATCTTGAACTGTTCTATGTATTGATTGCACTCATCATGGTATTTTTCTTTTATAGAAGAAACTTGCTATTCCTTTTGCATGATAAAAAAGAAACAATGCAAATGCTTCTTATATTTGTAATAGTCGTTTGCATTGTTTATGTAATTAGTGACTATTTGTTGGATGTAGTCCCGAACAACATTAGAAATACAAAACGGGTTATTCCATTAACTGAACTTAACGATGTATCAAAAAAGGTATAAAGTGACTGGTGAACACATTGAACTCATCGTTGAATTTAGTGTGATTTTGCTTGCACCAATCATTCATACTTACTATCTATGGAAAGTGAAGAAGGTTGAATCAGCAGTCATTCATCAGAATATCAAAATCTTTACTTTTCTCTATGTATTAGTCGGAATGGGCATTGTTCTTTTACTGACAACATCGAATGCTCAAGCAAACGACTCTCATTGCTACTCAATAAAGAACTCTGACCAAAAAAACTACTGCCTTGCACTTGCTAAACATCAAGACTCATACTGCTATTCAATTCAAGAGTCTGACTCTAAAAATCTATGTCTTGCTCAGGTAAAGAATCAGAAAAGTTATTGTTACAGTATCAAGGTAAGTGACTCAAAGAATCAATGTCTTGCTCAAGTTAAATAGGAATTTAGATGAACAAATCTGAACTCATCCGTGAAATCCATGAACGTATGGATAAAAAGATAACGCTGAAAGACATTGACTCTATGGTAGAAGTGATGCTTAAGGTCATATCAGAGAAATTGAAGTTAGGTGAAGAAGTTCAACTTGCACAATTTGGAACATTTAGTCTTCCAACATCTGTTTTGAAATCAGTTGTTGATGCTCAAAATTACAGTTTAAAGAAGAAAAATGAACAACTTAAAAAGCAAACATCAACAAGAATTTGATGAGTGGTTAAAAAAACAACCAAAAAGATTGAGTGCTAATCAAATTAAGTTGCACACACAGTCAATCAGAAAACTTGTGTCTGATGACCTTTCGCCACAACTTGCTTCAAATGTAAAAGACAATACGCTATTTCATAAGTATCACGAACTACAAGATTGGTTGCCCAAGCAAGACGAGCAATTGATTGAAGAAGTTAAAAATAATATTTGGAAACCCACAGGTAAGTCTGATTACCGTAGATTGAAACCTGAGTTGGTGCTAGTTGATAGTCACTATGAATTTCAATCAATGAATATCTGGGGCGAACCAAAAACTGAGGTTTATGATCCAATTGACCCACTTGCAAAGCACTGGGAAATTCTTCGTGTTCTCGTTTCACGTGCAAGGTATGACAGATTCCCAGGTCGAACATTAAATTTCTTGGTGAGTGATGAGGTTACAAAAAAGTATTTGGGTGTTATCTCTATAACTTCAGATATGTTGGATCTGACTGATAGAAATAAGTCTATTGGTGCAGACATTACCCGATTTAATCGTGATGGAAATCCGTTCAACATAACTGCTAACGGTCAAACAATTGTTCCAACACAACCCTTTGGTTCTGCATTTTTAGGTGGGAAGTTGCTTTCGCTTCTTTGCTTATCTAACGTAGTGATGGAAGCATGGAAAAAAACTTATGGTGAAACGATAGTTGGAGTTACCACTACATCACTCTACGGTGATTCAGGCAAAGATGGGCGAACGCAATACGATGGACTAACTCCGTATTGGAAGAAGGTTGGTCAAAGCAAAGGCACTACGCCGACTAAGATGACTGATTCAGTTTATGAAGAAATAAAAGAATGGATCCGACTTTGCTTTCCTGAGCAATATTTTCAAATGAACATCCAATCCAGAAAAGATTCTAAAAATAAATTACAGAAGTTTGCATATCAGCAACTTGGACTTTCAGTTGGTGCCAAGTCTGAACATAAACGTAACGTTTACTTCTCTCGCCTATTTACAAATACTGACGAATACATTCAGCGACACATCCAATCACACTACAACCAATCAATCAAACCAATGGACGTTGCAGAATTGAAACCAGCATTTGATAATTCAATCGAAGAATTAACAAAGCACTGGATGTTTGGTTATGCTGGTGACACAACAACATCGCCGCCAGAAGTTGTTAAAAAACACGGCAAAGATATTCGCAGATTAACCAAGGGGCGTATTGATAAAAATTTCAAAGACAAAAAAATACCAACAACTGGTTCAGACGTTGACTGGTATGAAAGTCTTGGACGTATTAAAAGTTGGGAACAGGTGCAAAAACAATATCCGAACCAACTAATGGACTCGTAAAAGATACAAAGGGTTCTTGATTCTCTTGGTTACGCAACAAAAATTGTGTGTTCAATTTAGTTGAGGCAAATGCACAAATTGAGTTATCGCCTACTCGAACCATGTAATCATCATTAGGCAATTTGCTGAATGAACTTGATTTCATCGTGAAACTGAATTCTTCTAAGTGAACAATTTCAAAATCTAGGTAATGAACCTGAAGTGATTCATCCCTAACTACTCGTAACTTTGGATCATTCATTCTGCAATCAAAGATTAAGAATCTTAGTTTTCCATCATAAGGAAGTATTCTTATATGAGTAGAAGACCAAGCATCTATTGCATCTTTAATCAGTTTCATTTGACGCTTGTTTAGATTGAATTGAGCAACTGCATTAGAGTAAGTCAGCGATTCAACACGATCCATCAATTTTTCTAATTCATCAGTTGGAATCTTTTGCGCTACACCAGACTTGATTAGTGAGGTCTTTGCTGGGCGAGAATTTTTTTGTTCGACTACTAAATCATCATTGGGTGCATCACCAAACACAACTTGCTTGGTTTTGGTTGTCAAAACAAATGAACCTATGCTTGAAATGGATTGTGGCATTTGCAAACTTCCTACATCTCAATGATTGCATTTTTATCATGTTCTTTGATAGTTTTCTTAAACTCATTGAATTGAGTTTTCACAACTGAATTTATGTTCTTTGCTTCAGATGAAACTTTTATCTTGATTGTGTAGTGAAGAAATTTTGTTTTACGTTGGGCAGGTTCAGTTTTTGTTCTATGTTTGTTCTTTAGTTCATTCGACTTTTCCACAGTCAATCCATCATGAACTTGTTTCTTTTCAATCAATTTAACAAGTTCATTTTCATCAATCTGAGTGAGAGGGTAAAGTTGTGAATACCCAATTGGTAACTTATCCCAGTAATCTTCATTCATCAAAATTGGATTTGAACCAATACGCATCAATTTCTTCCTGACAGATTCAGACACAATTTTGTCTTTATCAAGAATTTTTTCAATTTGTCCCCATTCCTTTTTGGCATTCCATTTCTGCAATGTTTTTGCCAATTTCAATACTGCCGTTCTTGCATCTGATGAGGCATTTCGGATTTCATTAACTGCGACTTGAACCACATTGTTTTTAGTTGCAGGAAGGATTTCATCAACTTGCACTTTTTTAACTTGATTCATATAAATCCTAAAAAGTTCTAGATTAGAACTTCAAGAATACCATTATTCTTTCGGTAAACATGCATTCAACTGGTTGCGCAGGATTCTAGGACTCGTACCATGGACAGTATTGATTGATACAGTTTTTCAATCAAGTGGAGATATAGATGCACTCCAATTTATATGCATCATTTAAGGAGAATCATTATGTCAAAAGACAAATATTTTTACAACCCAGAAATCAATTACTACTTTCTATCTGTTAGTTATGTAGGTCAATCCCCTGCATGGATAAGACGACCATATCAAACGAAAGATGAAATCGATAATTTCATTTTGAACGAATATTTGATTAATCCTGACAAGTATAAAAATCTTGAAGTTTTAGATGAGTCACTTTTAAGAGAAAAAATTCATGTCAAAAATTCTAATGATGAGTTAGTTGAAATTGATATGAGTAGTTGGATATTTGGTGAGCATTACAGTTCACAGTCTGACTATATGAAAATGGTTTTCAGTGGAAAGAGAGGTTTTGGATATAAACAAGGTTATCGAGAATTTATTGAATCAGAAGTAACTTAAAACATTTGGAACGAAACACACCTAGGAACACCTTTTCGGTAACTTTCCTTTAGAGTGAGATGAGCATCGTTGGTTGAGGGGTTTACAGAACACCACTTCCACGGTGCTTTCTTTCATGTTTGCCACAACTATTTGCGGTAATCATGTATCTTGAGCATTCAAGATGTATAAATACTATTGTCAGTTGATTAAAAGTCCCAAGTCACTACCCCCTACAGGCGCCACCGAGCGGTCAAGGTAGAAAGACCAAGACACCTATTACATAATGAAATGCACCTAAGTGACTATAGGGGGTGCATCAAATAAACAACCTGCACAAGATGATGCTCTGTGATAACCCACAACATCAAAGTCTTCCGAAGTCGTTTGTCATGGCGTGGAAGATTGCCGTTAGGTCTACGAAGATTGTGATTGAGTTACACAGTAGGTACTAGACAAGGCAGGGGATAAGCGGAGGCGACGACTAACCACCCGCACCAAGCAATTGGTCACCCTATGACATAGTGTCTGAGAGAAATGACGCAGATTCCCACACCTTGACCTGAGATGGCAAGGTGTGCCTTCCAGAAACCCGCAGTTAATAGGTTCTAGGTAACACCTAAACAATTCATTCTCGCTTCGCTCCAATGAATGCTCACCTTGTTCGCTAATCCTATTATTTAAGTCTTATGTCTCCACCCAGAGAAGGCGAAGCATCATCTGAACGAAGTGAAGATGATTACATTAAGACCAATGTCATATGGTTAATCCCAATCCAGTAACTTACCAAATCAGTATCATTTGATCCAAGTTCTATTGAGGATTTACCAATGAGAATTCTTGCCTTAATCCTGTTGCTGATTACTTCCCATGTATTTGCTGAAGTAATTCCAATTAAACCCCTAGAGACTTGTTTTAGTTGTAGTTCCAAACCTACTATGACTATGTATTGGAAAGGTAAAGACTCCAAAGCAGTTGTTATCTTCATTCCAGGTGGCGAAGGTTACATTGGTCTTAAAGAAGGTGAACTGGATCATCCATATCAATTCTTTCAGACACTTAAGAAACTTACCAATCCAAATCTAACAAGCGGTAAGTTTGATGTGGTTCTGCTAGATAGTCCTGCTGAACTATCACCAAGACAGTACTACCCGTCTGATAGAGGTGCCTTTGACCACATGATTCGCATTGAAAGTGCAATCAGGTACTACAAAGAAAAGACTGGTCTGCCAGTTTGGTTGATGGGTCACAGCAACGGTGGCATTTCACTTACCGAGTTCTTCAAATATGCCAAGAAGAACAACAAGACTGATTTGATTGCTGGATTTATAGCAAGTGGTGTTCGTTCAGAGTCTTACTTCGAACCACCATATACGTTTCCAATGTTGTTCATTCATCACGAGAAAGATGGATGTTCACACACACTACCAGACGCATCATTCAAGAATTATGAGAAAGTGAAAGCAGTCAATCAATTTCCAACAGAGTTCGTGTATGTCACTAGCGGTATAAGTGAACCTAGAGATCCATGCAGAAGCGGTCATCACATGTTCTACGCTGCAGGTGAAGAAGCAGCAAAAGACATTGATACATTTTTAACGAAGATTTATCCTTAGATTCTTGAATTAATTATTTGGAATTTTTATAAAAAAAATTTTCTTAATTGTATTTCTTGGGGTTATCAATACAAGCACCTTCGCCCAGAATTGGGTCTTTATAACTGGTAATAGTAATGCTGCTGATTATTATGTTGATGTTGAATCTATAAAGAAAATCGATACAAATTATCGTGTTTGGATTCTTCAGGACTTAAAAAAGAAAACTGCTACTGGCGGTTTGTCTGCTCGCTCTTTAAGGGAAATTGACTGTAATGAGGAAAAATACAGAACATTTCAGTATTCTTTTTATTCTGAAAAAATGCTCACTGGAAAGTTGATACACACAACCCAAGTTTCACCAGAATGGGAATTTATCGCTCCCGGAACTATGAATCGAGATGTAATGGATTTTATTTGTAAAAAATAAATGTTACTAATTTTTAACTTGCCATTCTCGCCCCCATCCATACCATCCAAATCCTCATTAACAACCCTTATGAGGATTTATCCATGTCAGCACTTGAGACCAGCACCGCACTTACGCAACTACGTAAAGTAATCGCATCACTTCAGAAAGAGGAGATGGCACAACTTCAAAAGTCATCTGGCGATGCATTGAAACAGATTGTGACCATCGCAAGAGAACACTCTCTGACTTCAGAACATATTGCCTTTGCGTTGAAATCGAAAGTGCAAAGAGAGAAGAAGATTCGTGTTCCGAAGAAGAACAAGTTCACACAGATTGCTACTGAACCGAAACTGACACAGTAACAGTTCAACTCTGAACTAATAAGAACCTACCCTAGCGGTAGGTTTTTTTTTGCATAAAAAAACTAATTAATTATTTCTGTTTTCCAAGGACCCCAAGTTCGCTTAATTGGATGGACTAGACATATTGGTTTATAGATAAGTTTTGATATCGCTGGAATAGCAATTGACTCATCTAAATAAAAAATTTGCCCCTCATAGGATTTAGCAATCAGGGAGTCATTGAATAATTTTGAAAATGAATCAATACAAGATGATTTCAAATCATCATCACTTTTGCAATCCGTTTGTAGTAAGAATTGAGGTTCTAGTGATATGTGCCAAGCATCAAAAGACCGATCTTTTTCCTCTCTAAATGAAAAACAGTTGCTCCAGTAGTAACGCATGGCAAGAACTTTGGAATTGGTTTTACCTTGGTAAAAAATTAAAAATGAACCTGTCTGTTCATCATCCATAAACGACTCCTTCGAACTTGCTTATGTTAGCAATTTTCATATTAGTAAAACAAATGGTAAACATAGTCACCTTGTACTTTCAGATGACATAAATAAACCATACGACTCGCTGATTAAGTTAGTTTTCACACACATATCGCACACCATTCGCTGAACTACATAGTCGAGTGAGTCTTAGTTAACTATCTAGATTAAGGAACTATCCATGACAGACTTCAATACAGAAGATAAACCGAGAATTCAAATACCGATTCGGGTTAATCATTCACTCTACAAAAAATTTAATCACATATCAAACAACTCTCACGTGCCAAAGAGTGTGATTGCTCGTCTTGCTCTTAAATCATTCCTCGAAGACATAGAACATCGAGGCATCACTACTGTTCTTCAAGAAAGTGATTCATAAGTATGAATCAATTACATCCTTTATCAGATATGAAGAATACTGACGACATAAATCTGATTTCACATTATCCGATTGAGTACGCAAGAGAGGCATTTGTACTGATAAGACGACTTGCTTTTCTCAAGTTGATGACACAGAACGTACCACCATCACAAACAGAAGTTTTTGACGATGTTAGAGATTTACAAGATTTAGTTACGAATCTTATCAAGTCAAAAGGCATGTCAGTCGCTGAATACATAAAGTTTTATCATCCACAGATTTCACTCGAATCAAGACCGTTTGAAGTGGAAGATGAGGATGAGTAATCAGTTGCATTTTTTATTTCAACTTAGAAATTTCAGAATACCACTTGCCTGCAATTTCATCTAGTCTTGCTGATGTTTCATCATCAATGTCTTCTACGTTAAAGAACATGAATACTTCATCAACTTCAGATTCTGCAATCTTGCCGTTACTTAGAAGTACTCGATAACCAAAGCAATGTATTACAGAGTCTGCACAACCTTGATGCTCGAGTTCTAGTACTTCCTCGTCTTGTTCAACGGTTTCAATAACTTTACTGCCTTTTAATTTTTTATAGTTCACTACGATTGGTTCATCTTCTAAGTAATCAAATTCGACTGATGAATCACGTGATATGTAAAAGGAATAAAGAAGTAATTGATTATCTTTAGGTGTTGGAATGAATTCACCGAGTTTTTTGTATTTGACTTTTAATGAATTTGACTCATCATCTCTAAATGATGGATCTATCTGATAAGTTTCTCTGTTTCCACTAAAAGTGATACAGAATTCTTTCAACACGTTTAATAAATTATTTTTCGATTTCAATGACTTCAATTGAATCGACTCTTTGTAAAAGTCTAAGTCATAGCAATCAACGATGCAATGGGAGGTATCTGAATCCGACATGCGATTCTCCATTAAATATTAACTTAGAAAGAACTATAACAATGCCACAAAATCTAGATAAAAACAAAATTCGTGACTCAATACAGAAAGCACGACCACAAGACTTACTTTACTTAACTATTAATCCAACAGACAAAGACTCAAAGAAGAGAGTGATTGCAGAGATTGAGAAGTTTATTGGCAAAGGTGGTGGTGATGTGGTGGTTTCAAGAACTGCTTAGTCATTTAATGGTGTAAATTTATTACTGTTTATAAATTGCTGAATCATTTTTGCAACAATCATTGCAGACGAATCGTCATCTTTCATTTGTTTTTTTACATCTAACCCAAAGTAAGTTTCTAATTCATTATTTATTTTTCCAACTTCTTTTTTAGTCAACTTTAATTTGTTTATTTTTCCGTCAAGTTGATTGATTTTTGTTGCATTCAACATTGCGTAAGTTAATGCCATTGCGGACTTTTGATATCCATCCCAACTATTAGTTATTTCATTTGAAATCTCACTTCTCTCTCGTAGAAAAGTCCCTTGTTTTTCAATTATTTGCTTATCGTTTAAATTTAAATATTTCTCTGATAAATCTATACTCTTTTGATAATTTCTGCCTTGGATCAAATATTCGTCAAAAAGTAGTTTTGATGAGTTAGCAATTAATTCATCGTTTGACGTTTTAAATTTTTCAATTTTGTTTCTTGCAGTTTTTAAAGAGTTCCTAATTGATATTGAAGATTGCATTCCATTCATCAAGATTTCTCTTAATTCTTGATTTTGACTCAATGTTTTCTTTTTTTCTTTCGTAACAATCATTTGAATTTCTGCAATACCTTCAACAACACTGTTTATGTAGTCGTATCCTTCTGTTGCATTTGAAAATCCTGATAAAAATATTAAAAAACAAAAAACTATTTTTCTCACAAATTATTCCTTCGCTTGTATCTTTCAAGCATCTGCTTAGTCACATCAGTCTTGTAACAAATCGGGTCATATCCACCTGGTTTTGAATAAGCACTTCTCGCACCGCACATTGAACCATTTCTCGCTACGCTGTATGGACAAGCACAGACTGATGGATACGATGCAATTGATTCGTTAATGATGAGTTGCTTGATTTGGTCATCAGTTAAGGACTCCCTTGCACTTGCTTGTGAATGGCAAACAAGGGTTAAAAATAAAAATGACAAAAAAGTTCGAAACATTACATCGTAGTTTTTAACGACTTATGAATCCATATTTTCCGTTTTCTGTACCTCCAATTAGAACTGGAGCGAGTCCTTCTTTAAACGTACCGCTAAGAAAGTATAAATCGGCAAAAAGTATTTCTTTATCAAACTGAGGTGTTATTACTACATTTCCCTTAGTGTCTATGTATCCATACTTTTCATTATTTGAATTATTAATGGGCAAAACTGCAGCAATTCCTTGTGAGAATTTTTCTGATTCACTAAATTGAGGGTTGATCACCATCTTTCCTTGTTTATCAATAAAACCCCACTTGCCAGTTTTTGTGTCTCCAATTCTTACTTGTGCGAGTCCTTCAGAAAAAGAATTTGCATAATCAAACTGAGGGTTGATCACCATCTTTCCTTGTTTATCAATGAACCCCCATTTTGCCGTTTCATCATTTCCAATTTTTACTGCGGCAAGTCCTTCTGAAAATCCGGATGCATAATCAAAAACAGGATTTATGATCATTCTTCCTTGTTTTTCAATAAAACCAGATTTTCCAGTCTGATAATCACCGACCCTGACATCAGCAAGTCCTTCTAAAAAAACATTTGCATAATAGAACTGCGGTTCAATCACCAGTTTGCCCTGTTTATCGATGAACCCCCATTTCCCGTTTTTATCTTTTCCAATTTTTACTGCGGCAAGTCCTTCAGAAAAATTATTAACAGAATCAAAAACAGGATTGACAATCATTTTCCCTTGTTTGTCAATAAAACCAGATTTTCCCGACTTATAGTCTCCAATTCTCACTTCTGCAAGTCCTTCAAAAAAACTATTTGCTGAATCGAATTGTGTTGGTATGACCATTTTTCCTTGTTTATCAATGAAACCCCATTTGCTTGTGATGTCTTTTCCAATTTTTACTGCTGCAAGACCTTCTGAAAAAGAGATTGAATAATCAAACTGGGGGTTGATCACCATCTTTCCTTGTTTATCAATAAAACCCCACTTGCCAGTTTTTGTGTCTCCAATTCTTACTTGTGCGAGTCCTTCAGAAAAAGAATTTGCATAATCAAACTGGGGGTTGATAACAAACTTACCTGTTTTTTCACTTATTAATGTTGATACCTCAGTTTTATTATTTACACTTTTTTGCTCTTGTTTGTTATCGCAACCAAGAAACAAACTAGATAGTCCAATAATCACCAGCAATTTTTTTATCATTTCCTAACTACCTTGTAATAAGTCGCTGAACCAATACCAAGTTGGCGACAAGTCTCACGCACTCCGACACCTTTATCGGCAAGTATCTTGATTGCATTGCGAACACCATCATTCATCGTGGTCGGTCTGCCCAATTTCTTGCCATTTTGCCGACATTTATCAAGACCCGCAATGACTCTTTCCCGAATCATTTCTCTCTCGAATGATGCGACTGATGAGATGATGTGAAAAAACATTTTTCCGACAGAAGTTTGCGTATCTATTGCACTTTGATGAAAGTAAAGATTTACACCTAATTGATTCATCTCATCCACAAATCCACAGAGATGACTCATATTTCTGCCAACTCTATCAATAGACCACGCAAGAATCATTGAGAACTTCCTTCGTCTTGCATCGAGAACCATCATGTCTAGTGATGGTCGTGAACTCTTTACCCCAGACACACCTTTGTCTTCATAGATGCCAACGACTTCGTAACCGCATCGTTGTGCGTATTCTTTAAGTGGTTGAAGTTGGTTGTCTGTGTCTTGTGACTTTGTTGAGACACGAACGTAGATTGCACACTTTATTGACATATTTGAACTCCTGAAATAATGGTGTTCGAGGAGGGTATAAGACCGAATGTTTTTGGCAACCTGTAAGTCGTTATCTGTCCATTATTTGAAGTCAAATAGTAATACTAAAGTTAATTAAACAATACCGTTATTCTCTACACACTAACTACACAAAATAATCTATATGTCAGAAAACCCAATACCAGAAAGGGATACAGAACGGTGTGACACGTTCTCGAAATCAGGCGTAGGGGCGACCCTACCGAGGGTTCGAATCCCTCCTTCTCCGCCAAGCGATTGCACACGCTACCCAGCGTAGTATTTACGAAACTTATCTAGACTGGTAGTACTCTACCAATTGCGAAATTGCAATCCGCCAGCCTTGCTCAAAACCCATTTCTTCATGCTTGATTTTTCCCTCGGCATCAGAGTGCATAACGATGGCATGGAAT
>Ga0214921_10005055_pt1 | contig 18905 bp, 12 predicted proteins | sample LL1505_MetaG_FD_177992 | JGI IMG/M metagenome (GOLD analysis project Ga0214921, IMG submission 177992) | Freshwater microbial communities from Lake Lanier, Atlanta, Georgia, United States - LL-1505 | ecosystem: Environmental > Aquatic > Freshwater > Lake | place: USA: Georgia | collected... | reverse complement strand
GGCCCTGTTTTGGTAAGTGGATTTAATGAAGCACCTTCCGAATTTGGACCGATGACATATTTTCATGAATCGCTTGCTGACACAATTCATCGATTCGGTAGGGCAATGTTAATCATTGGGAAGTATAGAGATGTCACGCTGTTTTATTTGCATCCCAGAAGCAACGGAAAAAACAAGCGTGATATTAAGAACGAGACATTAAACCTGGCATCGCCATTCATTGCCTGTCCCTTCAGGCTGATACATGTCTTAACCTCGTCAAAAAATACTATAGGTTTTTTCCCGGATCAAACCTCGCGGTGTATTGAGTACCCTTGGTTTATTGAAAAAATCGAAAATCTGAAACCCCGTTCTTTGGTAGATGTAGGATCTGGGGTAAGCGTTGTCCCCATTCTTTCTGCTCGGTTGGGTTGTAGCGTGACGACGATTGACAATCATCCGATGAAAAGAACACAGGAAAGTAAAAACGAATGGGATGAATGGGGATTTCTGGACTATTCGCTTTTTCATCAGGCTATTCAATCTTTAAGGCTTTCATTTGAACAAATAAATCCAGCAGAGAAGGCAGACATGGTTATCAGCATTAGCGTCATTGAGCACATTCCTGCTGATCTGCGCAAGACTTGGATCAAGCACGCCTACCAAATTCTAAAGAATCATGGGGTTTTGTTGCTATCGATAGACACTGTTCCGTTTTCCCAAAAACTCTGGAATCGATCACAGGGGCTTCTTGTTGAGGATGAAAAACTGCATGGGACGATACAAGATCTTGTTAATGAACTTGAGGATACCGGGTTCTTAGTTGAGGAAAAAGTATATCATGAGCAACTGCCATCCAGCAAAACGGGGTTGCTTATGATGATGCTAAGAAAAACTAGTGAAGGCTAACTCCCCAATCCCCGCAGGGATTACAGGACAAATGCCAAGCCTCACTCCAAACAAAAGATGTCGGCACAGTTTTCTTAAAGGAGCAACAAATCAAATACCATCCCTTAAAGGACAGTTCGGCATACAGCTTTTCAATCTCATATTTGTTAGCACTTGCTAAATTAATAAAAAAATCGAAAGAGTATCCAAAGAACCCGTGAGTCGGATGTCGTTTTTCCATCGGAACCCAATGCGTCATGCGTCCTGAAGATAAATTGTGAATGTTTTGAAAGCAGATCTTTTGATTTAGCACATGTTCGGAAGTGCCAATATTTGCCACCATTTCCCGTGGGGGCAGGTTTAATTCGGAACTCAGATCCAGCGGTAGGCTTCCGTCGAGGCCATTGAGGTCAATGGAATCATAAACAATCTTCTTTTTCGCAAAAAAGTCGCGGTATGGGATTCCGTTTGTCTTTTTATTGCCTAGGTCATACATAGACAGGAAGCCAATCGGCTCTAATAGTTTCAGCACCTCGGCGGGAATAATTTCTGTTGTCATATGAAAAATATTTAGGAGAGTTTATTTGACGGCTTCGACATATAAGGAAAAGAGGGAGTATTCTGGGTGATCTTTGCCCCTAAAAACCTCGGAACATCGTGCAAGAGTTTTTTTATCAACGCGCGTAAAGCCGGCCTCTCTCAAGAAAGATCTCATAGCGTTGAAGTCCCACGCTGTTTTATGGCCCGGCACGCCGTTTGCTTTGTTTGTCTCTGTGTAAAACCAGGAAGAAAGCCTTGTCATGTCGGTGTCTGGAACATTCGAATTGAGCCTAGGCATGAGGGGTTGTCTCAACATCCATGGGGCAAAGAAATAGTAAAAAACCCCCTTTTTAAAACTTGGGACGACAATTCTTACCTTTCCGCCCTTTTTTAGCACGCGAAAAAAATCTGAAAATATAAACCTCAGTCGGCAGGGTTCGAGATGCTCAAGGCAGTGAGATGAGTAAATATTGTCAACTCCAGCATCGGGAAAGGGCAAAGATTCAGTTTCAAGATTGACCCTATGGTCGGCGCCTTCAAGCAAATCTAAAACTATCCATTTCTTTGACTGGTCGTTCCGATTTAATTGTCCGCCGATATCAAGATTGAGCTGATGGGAATTCATTATTGCATGAATATATCAATTTTCACAAAAACAAATAAAAAATAACTAAGCAGATCATCCGCAGTCTGCCGGATGCCCAATCGGGCCCTTGCAGTAAACAGCTTAATTCGTGAGGAAGGTAAATCAAAAAGATTGCTCTCTTATATCAAGGTAAGGTATAAAAAATCTTCATGAAACGGGGAATAACTTATCCCATGGTTCTTGTCACCTGCTTGGCTTATCCCGTTTGCTGTTTGCCCCAAAACAACAACTCTGGAACTGGCAGCGCGATCTCAGGCGGTAGCAATAATACGACCACTGCAGGAAGTTTTTATAACTTTATTGGTGCGGGTGCTCTCAATACCAATTCGGCAAATAACTCTTTTATTGGCAGTGGCGTGTATAATAAGGTGCAGTCGCCAAGATCGGCAATCGTTGCCGGAACTTCTAATCAGTCTATAAGTTCGGTTAATTCTTTTATTGGGGGAGGGGAGCAAAATCTGATTTCAAATGGCTCCTCTAACAGTCTCATTGGGGCTGGTTGGAGCAACCAAATTTTGGAAAGCGCGCCTTTGTCGTTTATAGGGGCAGGAAAATACAACAGAATCGGAATAAATGGAGGGCCACTGGGATATTCCGGCGACAGTTCTTTTATCGGGGCAGGTTACAGCAACGCAATCAGCGCTTCTGTCGTCAACTCGGGTATCGTTTCGGGTTCGTTGAATCAAGTATACAATCCCAATTCCGTTTACACCAATAGCAACAACTTCATCGGTGGCGGCTATAGCAATGTGATTTCGAACGTCAGCTTCTCGACGATTGTCGGTGGGCGGAAAAACTGGATCGACGAAAATCGTTCGTTCATCGGGGGAGGGGAGTCAAATATTGTTAGTGGCTCTAATAGCGTCATCGGAGGGGGGCGCGGGAATCTGGTGGATTATCGTTCCGATCACAGCGCCATTTTGGGTGGTTTTGACAATACCATACAAAGCTTTCGGAGTTACGGAACGATTGGGGGTGGATGGAGCAATGTGATCGGAGGTGGATCCACGGCTCAAGGCCAAGTGGTGGCGGGTGGGGCGCAAAACACCAATGTTCATGCCTACGGGGTCATTGGGGGTGGGTACGGTAACAACCTCTATTTGGGGGACAGCAACAACTACTCCGTTATCGCGGGTGGGCTAAATAACCAAATCGGACATGAGTCTGGTGCCATTGGGGGTGGGGAGGGAAACAGTGTGGCGGGCCGCTGGGGGGTGATACCGGGCGGTTACTTGTCTCGGGCCTATGGACAGTTGTCTTTTGCCGCTGGATACCGGGCGTATGCCACGAACGACGGATCATTTGTCTGGAACGGAAGCACGCAAATTACCGCTTCTACCAATGACTTCTCTTTTACCGTGCGTTGCCTTGGCGGTGCCCGCTTTATCACATCAACCTACACCAACGGATTCCCAGGGGTAACTAATGGAGTGATTCTTGCGGCTGGCGGGAGCAGTTGGGCTTCGCTCAGCGATCGAAATTCGAAGACCAACTTCCACCCTATCCAGCCACGGGTGGTTCTGGCCAAACTCGCAGATATGCCAGTCTCTATGTGGGAATATAAGGGAAGTCCGGGGCGGACGTACATCGGCCCGACGGCACAGGATTTTCATCAAGCTTTTGGTCTGGGGCAGGACGATAAGTCGATAAGCACCTTGGACACAGACGGGGTGATGTACGCGGCCATCCAAGGATTAGTGGAGGAGCTGAAGGAACGAGACCAGATGATGGCCTTGCAGAGGTTGGAAAACGCTTCGGCTTTGGTCCAGCGGGACGGGGAGATCGAAAGCCTTAAAAAAGACATCAGGGTGCTGAAGGATAGGATAGATTCGATGTTGCCTCCAAGTACGGTAAAAAAATAGCATTCCCAAATTAGAAGATTTCTGGGGCATCGATTGGGGACGGAGGGCTAAAGAACCAGATTTCTTTTTCTGGAATAATAATAACACTTCGCTAATCATCCAATTTAGTGAACAAGCGGATTGAAAGAGATGAGGCGAATAAAGGTGGGGTAAATGGCAAAAAGAATTATCCCAAAAGGGATAAAACACAGTATTCTGGTGGGATGCGGTTTGATGTTGTTGTTGTTTTAGGAATGCATCGCAGCGGAACCAGTGCCCTGACCAAAGCGCTGGAAGTCTTCGGGATCAAACTGGGTAAAAAACTAATGCCCGCCCAGCCCGAAAATTCAAAAGGTTATTTTGAAGATCTGGACTTGGTTGCCATCAACGAATCTATTTTGGAAAAAATGTGCAACCACTGGGCAAGTTTACTTCCAATAGAAGCAAATGATTTCATTAGTCCACTTTTTTCCGCAGAACGTGAGAAAGCACAAAAAATGGTAAAAAATAAAATTTCAGAGGGGGTGCCTTTCGGCCTGAAAGACCCCCGCATGTGCAAGACGATGCCGTTTTGGCAAGAGTTGTTAAAAAAAGAAAGCCTAAGGGTTGGTTATATTCTTGCGGTGCGCAATCCCGACGAAGTCGCATCTTCACTTGAAAGAAACCGCAATATTCCAAAGTCATATGGCGTACAATTATGGGCTAGTTATTCCGCAAATGCTGTACGAAATCTGTGTGGCCAAAAATGGATAAGCTTGGCTTACCGCAGCCTTTTAGAAGAGCCGGAAAGGGAGCTTTGTCGCTTAGCTAACTTTCTCGGATTGCAGTTGGACTTGTACAGAGAACCTGCCAAAGATTTTTTCTCGGAATTCTTAAACAAAACATTGTGTCATGAGAAAAGTACACAGTCTTTTCATTCCAACAATTTAGCAATCCAGAAACTAGCCGAAGCATTCGAAAAGAGCTCCAGCAGCACAGAGGAACAAACCGCGCTCCAGCTCCAAATGGCGGGTACCGAAGTTTTGGTTGATCTTGGTAAGACCAGTAGCGTCTTGGCGACAAACAACCGACTCTTATTTCAATATTTTGACGCTTTACAAAGCGAGGCTAAGGAATCTGCGAGCCTTCTGGTGGAAAGGACAAAGTGGGCGCAAAGCTTGGATCGAGAGCTTGAGGAAAGCCGTAAAAACGCCTCGGTGGCTCACGAATCGCTGAGCCATGCGCAAGCGAGGTATGAAGAAATTTCACAGAGGGTGGCATTTCTCCAGAAACATCTAGAGCTAGTCGAACAGCTTAAAGTTGAATTCGTCGCGCACCGAAAAGCCCAGCAGGAGGCGGCGGCTCGGGGCCGAGAGGCCGTGGAGAAATCCATCGGCGAGTTGAAGAGCGAGCTGGCTCAGCAGCAAAAATCCCAACAGGAGGCGGTCGAGAAATCGGTCGGGGGTCTCAAAGAGGAGCTGGCTCAGCAGCGAAAAGCCCAGCAGGAGGCGGTCGAGAAATCGGTCGGGGGTCTCAAAGAGGAGCTGGCTCAGCAGCGAAAAGCCCAGCAGGAGGCGGTCGAGAAATCGGTGGTAGAAGTAAAGAAGGAAATAGTCGCGGAAATTCAGTCTTTGATTGCAAATTTAGTGGCGCAGGAAAAGAAGAACCGGCTTGAGGTATCGGCACGGATTGACGCTGTGAAGGATGACATGGAAGGGCGCATAATTGAGTTGGGCGAATACGCTGCGAAAATACAAAAGGCAGTGGTAGCCCCATCCAGTTATCTGATTCCAACCCCTTTTTCTTGGTACAGTTTTCTGTATAAAATGTTGAGAATTCGGAAACCCATTTGGCTAAATATAGAAAAGGAACCGGGAGAGGCGCCCAAACGCCCTGGATTTTGGCGGAGGCTCGAACGCAGTATCCGGAAGAGAAGAAAGAGATGGATCGGTCGAATCGGTTTTGATCGGGAATGGTATTTGAAAGAATACCCAGATATCGCACGTGCAGGAATCGACCCACTCAATCATTATATACAGTTTGGAATTCAGGAAGGCAGGTGGAAATCCAAAAAGGACAAGCAAAATAGGCCTAACCCACACAAAAAAAGGGCTCTCGAACTCCTTTTGTTGGGTGAGCTGGGGAAACATATTCGTAAACAGCTTTGGCTCCTCTGGTCTTACCCGCGTGTAAAAGCCCAACTGAAATTAAGCTTTAGGTTGTTGGAAAAAAACTTTCCCTTTGACCCAATCTGGTACCAAGTTAAGTATCCCGATGTGAAGGGCACCTCTATGCCGCCTTTCATGCACTTTATCGAGCATGGGGCCCGGGAGGGGCGTTTGCCAAATCGCCGGTTTAGCCAGGAATGTTATCTGGCGCTTGCACCGGAAGTCGCCTCAGGCGGAATTCCTGCGTCTCTGCATTTTTTAATGCAAGGATGGGAAGAAGGCCGCCTAACGAACTGGTTGGATCGGTATGTAGAGCAAAGCTTTGATCGTGAAATTCGCGAGCGGATCAGCGGCCTTTTGGATTTGCTTTTGGCTGAGGAGGATCCTGAAGATCTATCCGGGGCAAGAGAACGCAAGATCAGCCTATTAAGGAATCGGTTTTCCTTGGCCTTGCGCAACCGGGCTTCTTTAACTGAGGAGCCTAAAGTCAGTATCATCATTCCAGTGTACAATCAGGCGGCCTACACCTTGGCTTGTGTGACTTCCCTTTATGAGAGTAATCCATCGACGACATTTGAAGTCATTATCGCGGACGATTGTTCCAATGATGGCACAAGAGAGATCTTTAAAGAGTTTAGTCCATGGATAAAGATGGTGCGGGCCTCAGGAAATCTAGGATTTTTACGCAACTGCAACCATGCGGCAAAAACGGCCAAGGGTGAGTTTATCGTCTTTTTGAATAATGACATGCTTCTCCTGCCCGAGTGGCTGGACTTCCTCGTTTCTACTATCGTTGCTGATCCAGAATGCGGAATGGTCGGTTCTAAGCTTTTAAATCTTGATGGTACGCTGCAAGAAGCCGGCGGGATTTTTTGGAATGATGGCTCGGCGTGGAACTACGGCCGCGGCCAGAACCCCATGGCGCCCGAGTTTAATTACAAAAAAGAGGTCGACTACTGCTCTGGAGCCTCCATCTGCCTGCGCAAAGAAGTCTGGGATGCCGTCGGCGGTTTCGATGAGATCTATGCTCCCGCCTATTGCGAGGAATCCGATCTCGCCTTCCGCCTTCGCTCTCGGGGACTCAAAACAATTTATCAACCCCGCTCAGTTGGAATCCATCTCGAAGGTGTTACTCATGGCACAGACATCAAAAATGGCATAAAGACAAACCAAGTTAAGAACCTAAAAAAACTTCAAGACAGATGGTCAGATATCTTGAAAAAGGAGCACTTTCCTAACGCAGAGCAGGTGTTTTTAGCCAGAGATAGAAGTGCAAAAAAGCGCCATATGCTTTTTGTTGATCATTATCTACCACGGCCCGATTTTGATGCCGGATCAAAACAAATGGCAACATACCTTCAATTATTTGTTGAGATGGGGTTTCAAATTTCATTTTGGCCTGATAACTTAGGCTACGACAAGGAATACGCTCTACCATTAGAGGAATTAGGAATCGAAGTTATAAGCTGCAATGGCGGTTTGATCACATTTGAGCAATGGATCAAAAAAAATGGACAGCATCTTGATGTGGCATTCTTGGTTCGACCTAATATAGCTTTAAAATATATCAATGGGCTTAAAGAAAACTCCAACGCCTCCATAGTTTATTATGGCGTTGATATTCATTTTATAAGAACTAAAGGGGAATTGATTTTAAATCCCACTGACCAGGCGCTCATAGCAAGAGTTGCAAATGAGGAAAGTGTGGAAACCGAGTGTTGGGAAAACGCCGACCTAACTTTGTATCCTTCGTTTGAAGAATGCCAATACATAAGAGAGCATTTCCCAACTACAAAAACTGACTTGTTGCCGTTATATTGCAAATCAGACGAAGAAATATCGACCGCCAAGACAACAACGGAATTCTCTAAGCGTAGCGGAATCTTATTCGTAGGAGGATTTGACCACTCTCCCAACAAAGATGGTATCTTATGGTTTTACAATGAGATTTTGCCATTGATCCGCGAAATATTGCCTAATTTATGTCTCACAATTGCTGGGTCAAATCCCCCCGCAGAGGTAAGGCGTTTAGAATCCAAGTTTATTAAAGTAACAGGGCGTGTGTCGGATAAGCAATTATCTACTTTTTACGAAAATCATCGAGTAGCCATAGCTCCACTGCGATTCGGTGGAGGCGTCAAGGGCAAGGTTGTTGAAAGTCTACTCAAGGGTTTACCTATTGTAACTACTAGCATTGGTTCGCAAGGTTTATGTAATCCGGGTAAAGCGCTCTCCATTGGTTACAGCGAACAAGATTTTTGTGAAAAAGTTATAGCCTTACAGCAAATTGAAAATAAATGGATCGAACAGAGGAAATCTGGGATCAAATATTTTGAAGATAACTTTTCATCACGATGTATAATTCCAAATCTAACAAAACTCTTGGGGAATAAAAAAGTAAATACAAGCGTAAAGCAATTTCTTTAATATATAAAAATCTGCAATCATTACGGGCATCTCAGGGCAAGTTGGGGCTTATTTTTCCGAGTTGCACTTGAGTAAGGGCTACAAGGTCTATGGACCATATCGACGCACAAGTTCTGTCAACTTCTGGCCCGTTGAAGAGTTAGGTTTTTCGGGTCATTCCGATCTCCACTTGGTGGAGTTTGATCCTGCGGATTCATGGGGATCGGCTTGGAGAAAATTGAATTCCGAAAGCATCACCTGCTGATGCTTTTGAGCCTTACGATCAACTTTTGGCAAGATCAGGGAGGATTCTGCGAAAGTTCTGGGAGTGCAACTCCTGGAATCTGGAGATCTGGCGCAATTGAGAAAAAAGGTAGGAGGGCTCGCTCGGTTGGTGGTCGTATCCGTATGTTTTGGAGGCATTTCAAAGTCGCTGCGCGGTGGGGCAGCGAAGCAGTGGGCTCTGATGGGTGACCTTATTCACAAAACAGCTGAAGCTCTTAATTTATCAAATTGTGTCACTTTAATAACTGGGATTTAATAATCTGATGCCTGCTAGGCGCGCTCTGATCACTGGTATTACCGGCCAAGACGGTTCCTATCTGGCTGAACTTCTTCTTTCTAAGGGATATGAGATCCACGGAATCATTCGGCGCTCTTCCAGCTTTAATACAGAAAGGATTGATCCCATCTACAAGGACCGCCATGAGAAAGGTGCCAAGATTACTCTCCATCACGGGGATCTGAGTGATCCGAGTTCACTGATCAAAATTCTGGGGGAAGCCCAACCGGATGAGATTTATAATTTAGCTGCACAAAGCCACGTTCGGGTGAGCTTTGATATTCCGGAGTTTACGGCTGACGTAACGGGGATCGGCACAGTGCGTTTGCTAGATGCGATGCGACAGGTCACCCCAAAGGCGCGGTTTTATCAGGCCTCCAGTTCTGAGATGTATGGCTTGGTGCAAGAGGTGCCCCAGAAGGAGACCACCGCGTTTTATCCCCGCAGTCCCTATGCCGTGGCAAAACTGTACAGTCACTGGATCACGGTGAACTATCGGGAGAGCTATGGATTGCACGCCAGCAGCGGAATCCTTTTTAATCACGAAAGTCCGAGGCGCGGAGAGACCTTTGTCACCCGCAAGATCACCCGAGCGGTGGCCCGAATTAAGGCAGGCCTCCAAGAAAAACTGTTTTTGGGGAATCTGGAATCAAAGAGGGACTGGGGATACGCACCTGAGTATGTGGAGGCGATGTGGCGGATGTTGCAACAGGACAAGCCGGACGATTATGTGGTAGCCACGGGGGAGACCCACACCGTGCAGAAATTTTTGGATGTGGCCTTTGCCCGGGCGGGTCTGGATTCCAAAAAACACGTGTCGTTTGACGAGCGGTACTTACGCCCGGCCGAGGTGGATCTGCTGATTGGGGATGCTAGCAAGGCCAAGAGGAAACTAGGCTGGGAGCCCAAAGTGAAATTTAAGCAACTCGCCGAAATCATGGTGGATGCGGATATTGGGCAGCTTCAAAAGGAGATGGAGGGGAGACACATTCGGAGTTAGGATTGGAATTTCATGGCTGTCTCCCCAAAATTAAAAAAAGCCCTCATCATCGGGGTTTCCGGCCAAGACGGGGCCTATTTAGCGAAGCTTTTGCTGGAGAAGGGTTACTCGGTGTATGGCACTTCCCGGGATCATGAGGTCTCTCCCTTTTCCAATTTGGTGAAGCTAGGAATCCGGGATCGGGTAAAGACTATGTCGATGGTGACATCTGACTTCCGCAGTGTGTTGACCGCGTTGCAGCGGGCGGAGGCGGACGAGGTTTATAACCTTGCTGGGCAGACTTCGGTAGGAATGTCGTTTGACTACCCGGTGGAGACCTTTGACAGCATCCTGATCGGGACGATGAATTTGCTCGAGTGCTTGCGATTGTTCCGGCATCCGGGTCGGTTCTACAACGCGGGCTCGAGCGAGGTGTTCGGAAACACCAAAAAACCGGCTACGGAGGCTACGCCATTCCATCCAAGGAGTCCCTATGCGGCAGCCAAGGCTGCAGCTCACTATGCAGTCGCGAACTATCGCGAGGCGTACGGGTTGTTTGCCTGTACAGGCATCTTGTTCAACCACGAGTCGCCCCTGCGCCCAGCCCGGTTTGTCACGCAGAAGATCGTTTCCACAGCGGTTCGGATTGCGAACGGATCCAAGGAAAAGTTAACCTTGGGCCGGGTGGATGTCCGCCGAGACTGGGGTTGGGCGCCGGAGTATGTGGAGGCGATGTGGCGGATGTTGCAGCAGAAGAAGCCGGATGACTACGTGGTAGCCACTGGAGAGGAGCATTCCCTTCAACAGTTTGTGGCCGAAACGTTCCGACAGCTCGGGCTAGATTGGAGAAAGCATGTGGTCTCCGATCGAAAGCTCTTCCGCCCGTCTGACATTGAGCGAAGCTGCGGCAACGCGTCGAAGGCACGGCACAAACTCAGGTTCAGAACAAAGATCGGACTCAAAAAAATAATTTCCATCCTGATCCAGCAAGATCAGATTTGCCGATGAGCAACATTTCTCATGACGAGGCGGAAAACTCCTCAGCAAAATCACATTTCAATTGCCCGCCTCCGCTTGGAGGAGAAGATAATTTGGTAGCAACCAGAAGCAGGTCTATGATTGTCCGAAAGGCGATATGATTAGTAGACCAATTTTCATTATTGGAGCGCCACGTTCTGGAACCAGCATCCTTACGTGGGCTCTTGGTCAACATTCAAATATTCAACCGCTTGAAGAAACAAACTGGATTGCCCATTTGGGTGTCAGCCTAGGTAAGGTGTGGAAATTAGGCACATGTAATAAGAATTTTAGTCATCTCGGATCTTTAGGATGGAGTGAGGATAACTTTTATCAAATAATCGGACAAAAAGTGAATGAAATAATCGTAGAATCATTAATAGATCAAGTCATACATCGACACAATGAATCTTGTGGTCCTACAAATCATCAACAAAAAGTCGAATACGGTAGTAAAAGTAAAGAATTTGCTTTTTCTCTAAATGATGAGAATTCAAAATTAAAAATACTCCGATCACCCAATGACCCTAAAAAAAGATGGATCGACGGAACTCCAGAAAACACCTTCTATGCCTACACATTGTTGAGGCTCTTTCCGAATGCACGATTCATACATCTACTTCGCCATCCGGATGATGTGTGTGCATCTTTAATGAATTTCGCAAAAGTAGGGGGGGGCGCCACTAACTTTTCTGTTGAATCTTCATATATCAATTGGACAAGATATGTTTCAAGTGCCTATCTCCTAGAAAAGGCACTAGGTAGAGATAGTATTTGTCGAATTAGATTTGAAGACATGATCAAGTCTCCAGTGATGGTAATTAAAGACATCTTAACTTGGCTTGGGGAGGAATTTGAAAAAACCTGCATTGAGCCATTCGGAGAAAAGATAAATTCATCCAAAGTCAATTCATTCGAAATAAAACCTTCAGATCTACGGGATAATTCACTAAGCTTGTTATCAGAAATCTTGCAATATGATGTCGGAGTTCCAGATCCCTCTGCGAGAAAAGAACTGATAGCAAATGATGAGAAAATCATCAACATTTTCACTAATAAAAAAACTGAATCTGTAGTAAATATTGAAGACTGGGGACCTCGTGAAACAAATGAAAAGACAAGATTCAATATTCAGCATGCTGGAGTATCCGCCATTTGGGTAAAAGCACATGGCTTATCAAAAAATGCTGAGACACATGTTTTATTTGATGGAAAAAAGATAAGCAACTCCGATATTGATTCTGATAACAATTTGTTTAGTTTCTATGTTAGAGATGAACTCATCGAAAAATCTGGAAATTACGAAATTAGAATTATCACAGGCAACCTTACTAACGAGATAAAACTAGGAACTTTTGTAGTTAAGCCGATTAGCGAAAGCAAGAAAATAAACTCATTTCAAAATATTAAAACCACTTGTCGAAATTGCGGGTCATTTTGTAACTTTTATTCAATATATAATGATGAAAAGATCTTAAAATGCTCTAAATGTAGAGCATACCAATGGGTGGGAAGTGTTCCAAGTTTCGCAAAATTATACACCCAAGATTATTTTAATGGGGACGAGTATGTTGCATATGAGAAGTCAGCTAAAATCTACAGATTAAATCTGGATCGCAAACTGCAAACTGTTTTACGCTCACCTTATTTTGATAACAAAACACCTGAGGATTATCTGAATGAGCGTATTTTCGAACTAGGGTCTGCGACGGGTGAATTTTTAAAGATCTTACATAAACGAAAATTCACTAAACTTCTCGGTTCTGAGATCTCGAGCTTTTGTCGTGAAGTCGCAGAACAGAATGGCTTTCAGCTATTGAATCCACTTTCTGAGGACCACATGAAAAGCATCAAAGCCTTCAATCCAACAATTCTTTGCGCTTGGGATGTTTGGGAGCATCTTGAAATTCCATATAGCATCTTTAATGATATATTAAAGTTCAATCAAGATATTAAACTAGTCGCCCTTTCAACTGTTGATAGCGGGGCTAGTATTCCGAGGATTAAAGGAAAACGGTGGCGTCAATTTCATCCGCCGACCCATATGAATTATCCAACCAGGAAAAGTTTTAAAACCTTTTTTGAAAGCATTGGATTTTCAGTTAAAATACTGAAGAGTTTTGGTTACTATAGGCCGCTTGCCGACTATTTATCAGTTTTTCTAGGTCGTAAGACAGTATCTTTATTTCCATTTCTTTTCAAAATTCCTTTATACCTAAACCTTTATGATATCCAAATTATTGTTGCGGAAAGAAAAAAATAAACATCTCACAATAAAACTTCGTCAAAACATCAAATACAAATGAAACTCTCTGGAAAAAAAATATTAGTTACTGGAGCTGATGGCTTTATTGGAAGTCACCTTACCCAAGTCCTGCTTGATCGCGGATGTGATGTTCGTGCTTTTGTATACTACAACTCGTTTAATTCTTGGGGATGGCTTGATGCAATGCCAACTAATTCAAGCCGTTTGTTAGATGTTTTTCCCGGCGATATACGAGATCCCAATGGTGTTGCAAAAGCAGTAGAAGGTTGTGATGTTGTGTTTCATCTTGCAGCGTTGATTGCAATTCCATTTTCTTACCATTCCCCAGATTCATACATCGATACAAACATTAAAGGAACATTAAATGTCCTGCAGGCTGCTCGCCGTTTTTCCACTAAGCGTGTTGTAGTAACATCTACCTCGGAGGTCTATGGCACAGCTCAATACGCTCCAATTGACGAAAAGCATCCTTTTCAAGGGCAGTCACCTTATAGTGCCACAAAAATTGGCGCTGACCGATTAGCCGAGTCTTTCTTTCGCTCGTTCGAAACTCCGGTCTTAATCGCCCGCCCCTTTAACACATATGGTCCGCGGCAGTCGGCGCGAGCAGTAATTCCTGCAGTAATTACCCAACTGCTTTCAGGTGCAACTAGTCTTAACCTTGGTTCATTGAGTCCAACGCGGGACTTCAACTTTGTCTTAGATACGGTAGCTGGTTTTATTGCGCTCGCTGAGTGTGATGCAGCAATTGGCGAAGAGGTTAATATAGCAACTGGCGTTGAGCACAAGATCGCTGATGTTGCGAATTTTCTCATTTCCGAACTCAATCCTAACGCAAAAATCGTTACCGATGAACAGCGCCTTCGCCCTGAAGCCTCTGAAGTCTTTCGCCTAATTGGCGACAATTCTAAAATTACTTCGCTTACTAATTGGAAACCGGCGCATGATCTGCATGCTGGTTTATCGAAAACGATCGAATGGTTTCGACAGCCAGACAATCTTCAAAAATATAAAGCACTTTTATACAATATATAAAATGAGAGCTATTATTCTCGCTGGTGGCAAAGGCGCTCGTCTTCGCCCTTACACAACACTAATCCCGAAACCACTTGTTCCGTTAGGTGGTCGGTATTCTATTTTAGAAATTATTATTTTGCAGCTCAGCAAGGCTGGTTTTACGCACATCACGCTGGCTGTAAATCATCTCTCAAATCTGATTATGGCCTATTTTGGCGATGGATCACGTTTGGGTGTACGCATCGATTATTCGTTTGAAGAAGCCGAACTCAGCACAATTGGCCCATTGACTCTAATTGACGACTTGCCGGCTACGTTTCTTGTCATGAATGGCGATATTCTTTGTGACCTTGACTACAAAAAATTCTACGATGCCCACGTTTCTAATGGGGGTGAAATTACGGTTTCAGCTTTTCGGAGGCATGTAAAAATTGATTTTGGCGTTTTGCGTTATGACAAAACTGGCTTGTTAGAATCCTTTCAAGAGAAACCTGAATATGATTTTGATGTAAGTATGGGCATTTACTGCATAAGTCGTTCTTTGATCGAGTCATTGACTCGTGGTAAGAAATATGGCTTTGACAATTTAATGGTCGATAGGCTTGCCAATAAACTAAAAGTAAACATACGTCCATTTGGTGGCTACTGGCTCGATATTGGTCGCCCAGATGATTACGAATACGCGGATGCCAATTTTGGAGAGCTTGCAATTCGTCTCGGAATATCGAATGAGTAGGAGATTGTTAATCATTGGGGGCTCTGCGGCATTGGGGCAAGAGCTTGTAAGACATCTGGTAACTAATCCCAAAGACTTTGTTGTTTTTGTTACCAGTCGACATAAACCTGATCCGTTAGATTTGCGCAACAAAGATCACATCTTCAGCTATATTGAGCGCACTCGGCCTGACATGATTATTAGCCTAGCGGCGACATTCGCTAACGAATTCGACGAAGCATATTCTATCAATGTAAATGCGTCGCGGCTTATTCTTACAGCCATAAAAGAATTGCGTCTTTCGACCCGCGTTGTTTTGGTCGGATCTGCCGCAGAATACGGTATAATTACACCTGATGAGAATCCAGTTTTTGAACAGCGCGTTTTGCGCCCGGTATCGATTTATGGAATGTCCAAGGCGTGGCAGACAGAGCTTGCCTGTATGTATGCGCGCCAAGGTTCTGATGTTGTTATTGCGCGTGTATTCAATTTGCTTGGTCCTGGTCTATCAGAGCGTTTGTTTGTGGGGCGCTTGCATAAGCAAATTTCCGAATTTCTCTGCGGACAAAGGGAAAGAATCGAAGTTGGCCCGCTTTCGGCTATTCGAGACTATATTTCATTGGACCATGCTGTTAATCAACTGATGGCTATTGCAGAGCATGGTAGTGCAGGTGAAGTTTATCATATTGCAAGTGGAACGCCTGTTACAATGCGCGAGCTGCTTGCACGTGAACTTGCTCGCTATGGATTGCGCGACTCTATCGTAGTTGAGGCAGCAGCTCTTTCGAACAGATATGGCTATGATGTACCATCTATCTACGCCGATATTGGTAAAACCACTGCACTACTTTAAAAATAGAGAATCTATGCCCGCCATTAAGCTAACTATTATTAGTCCCGTGTTTAATGAACAGGAGGTCATTGAAAGTTTTCATGCTCGCCTTACTAAAACACTGTCTTCACTAACCGAGGTTGAAGCGAAAGTCGTATATGTTGTAGACCGATGCACTGACAATACACTTGAGGTTCTGCGCTCCGTGGCAATGAGCGATCCTCGCGCCAAAGTTATCGCGTTGTCTTCACGCTTTGGGCACCAGATGTCATTAGTTGCAGGAATTGATGCCTCTCTTGACTCTGAAGTGATTATCATGATGGATAGCGATCTTCAGCACCCTCCGGAATTAATCCCTGAAATGATCAATAACTTCCGACGAGGCTTTGAAGTTGTCTATACCATTCGCCAAGACACCGAGGACATCAACCCTTTTCGCAAGTTGCTAGGCAACCTGTTTTACTACACTCTAGCTAAGATATCCCGCATTCCAATGAACGCAAACGCAGCTGATTTTCGGTTGATCTCAGGCAGGGTTGCTAATATTCTTTCAACCGAGTTCAACGAGCGAAATATGTTTCTCCGCGGAATATTTGCATTTATCGGTTTCGATCAAATTGGTGTTGAGTATGTTGCACGTAAGAGAGAAGGCGGCCATTCAAAGTATTCACTCTCAAAAATGTTTCAACTGGCCACGGCCGGTATTATTTCATTCAGCACCAAGCCACTGAAACTTGGTATTTTTATTGGGGTTGGTTTTTCATTGTTTGCGTTTATCATTGCAATATGGACTGTTCTAGAGTTCTTTCTCGATAAATCTTTACCCAGCGGATGGACGACACTGGTAGTGCTTCTATTATTGTTTAGCGGAATTCAATTGATTGTTTTAGGAATCATCGGTTTATACATCGGTGGTATTTTCGAGGAGGTTAAAGGTCGCCCGCGCTACATCATTAATGAAATTGTTTCTTACAAAAAATAAAATCTGTATGAGATACGACTAGACGGCTAATTTGAAACAATTAGTCCACCATCTTAGGAAATCCGAAAATTCGCATGAAATTCATGTAAAGATACTCTTCCAAGGCACACCTTGCCTTAGACAAAAATGTAGGCTCTTACAACTCTTTTATTATGACAAATAACTTTCTAAGCTCGGTGACAAAATATTTAAAAGTCGCAACACTAGGCCAGACTTTCATGCCAGGCTTTCCCTTTTTGCGGAATATAATAGCTGTGGCATCACTTGTGGGGATATGGTTCGTGCTTCTTTGGCGCGCATTTAACCCCGCACATTCTTTTGCTATATTCATGGATAATGAATTTCTGATTGGACCTGTTCTATCAGGGATGTCTAGTGCCTTCAGAAGTGGTGAATGGCCACTACGATTGACAACTGCGTTAGGTGGCGTGCCTATATATAATTTAGCCCAATTTTCTTCATTTTATCCTTTTTATTTCTATCCTTTTGAAATATTCAGAACACCACTTGAGGCAGCAATTTCAATTCATTGGATTACATTGCTGCATGTTTTGCTTAGCTCTATTAATATGTTTATACTTCTTAGAGTCATAGGGGCTTCGCGTCTGGCAGCAATTGCAGGGGCTTCAGTTGTTTCATACGGAACTAATAGTATGGCTTACGCAGTGTGGATAAATATTACTGCACCTTATGCGTGGCTGCCTTTATATCTGGCCGGCCTCATTGGTGTTCTCGAGAACCGAAAATCTGCAAAGTATCCCGCGATGGCCATATGCGGTATTGTATTTCTTATATTTGCTTCACCTTCGCAACCACTAATTCATGCATTATTTGTGTCTGTTGTTTTTACACTAGTCTACTTTTGGCGAAATAAGGCGGATCTTTTATCTAACGCATCAATTTCAATTCTTTTAAGGCTCGCAGCGATATCCCTAGTGTCATTTCTTCTTACGGCCCCTGTACTTCTCCCCGTAGCAACCGAATTTAGGGACATGATCCGCTGGGTGGGGCCCTTTCCCCCCGTTCATGGCCTGCAAAAAATCCCTTATAATGCCTTTTTGACCGATCAATTATCAATTGCAGAACTAGGTAGCCTATTGATAAATATTTCTCGAAAAGCTGTTGGTGGTGTTTTTGTTGGTCCTGTAGTAATGATTCTTGCATTGTTTGCACTTTTTTCGCGTTCACGCACGTGGGTTGTGGCAGCGATGGGCCTAATAGCTGTTTATGCGTTAGTTTCCTCGACCGGTAATAATTTGGGTCTCGCCCGTGTTAACTATGCTCTCCCACTGATCAACAAAATTCGCGAGCCATCTCGCTTTCTGTATTTATTTCATTTAGGACTAGGCGTACTGGTTGCGATTGGTTTGGATAAAATACGCGAATTGTATTTAGGTGGGCAGAACTTGATGTTGTGGCGTCGATTTGCGGTGATTGTGGCCGCCATCGGGACTGTATCTGTGTTTATATGGCTCCGTTATAGTGATGGAAAGATAATAACGCTAATGCCTGTCGGATTTCTTATTGTGTTGTTATTAATAAGTTTCTTCGTTGCGCGGGCCTCTTGGACTTTTAGAAGTGAGATTATTGGACTCGCATGGGTTGCGACACTTATCGCAGTTATTGCAACAAATGTGTCGTGGACTCCCCCTCCAATTTCAGCCTCCGATTATATTGCGAAGGATTGCGTTTCGCTAGATAAAGCTATAAATCGTGTTGCTGAATTAGACCCTGAACATAACTACCGGCTTGTATTTGATGGTAACATCGATAAACAGATGGCGGCTATGCTGGCTTCCTACAAAAATGTGAGAACGCTGAATTGTTATTTAAATCCAGCACCATTGCGGCAATTCGAAGAACTTTACAATCATGGTCCGAGAAATGATAACTACCTTCAAATTTTAGGAGCACGATATCTCATTTGTCCCAGTTCTGGTGAAGTGAAATACCAAGGCTTTGATTTTCTTGAAAGTGTAAGCGGTTACGATATCTATCGCGCACAATATGCGCTTCCATATTCATACATCGCGCAAAAGCTGAACGGAAGTTTCGAAAACATATCTGACTTTACTAATAAAGCTAAAG
>Ga0214921_10005054_pt1 | contig 18906 bp, 16 predicted proteins | sample LL1505_MetaG_FD_177992 | JGI IMG/M metagenome (GOLD analysis project Ga0214921, IMG submission 177992) | Freshwater microbial communities from Lake Lanier, Atlanta, Georgia, United States - LL-1505 | ecosystem: Environmental > Aquatic > Freshwater > Lake | place: USA: Georgia | collected... | reverse complement strand
AGTAGTGAGCGTGAAAGTCGAGCCAGAAGAAACGCTGCTGCTAGATACGTTGGAAGCAATGTTTGTAACAAACGTTGCAGCTGTTGCTTGTGAAATCACAGTGGCGATCTGTGCACGAGCAGAGGCTGCAGCTGCACCGCCTTGTGACAAGGCAAGGTTAGCAGCGCCATCGTTTGTCAGTTGGCTGGTGTAAGCCTCAACAGCGGTAAGCTTAGATTGTGTAGGAAGCTTGTACTGATCGGGAACGTTAGTTGCACCAAAATAACCGGCAAAAATGCCCCAAGCCAAAGTACCTGTAGTCAAGGTACCGTTTGTAATCAGATTGGACCATGCAGTTTGCTCGAAAGTAGTAGCTGCAACACCAAATAGATTCAAGAAAATCTTGTTTACCAATGTGGAGTTTGAGTCAGTTGTAGCGAATACACCTTCAGAAATTGCTGCGTTGTAAAAAGCCGTTTGCAATGCTGCACTAGGCTGATTACCGTTGAGCAGATTAGCAGTGGAAGAACGCCATGCCGCGTCAGCGGGACGACCCATGTAGGCAAGAAATAGCTGATTTGCAATTGTATTTGACATTGAATAACTCCATTTTAAAAAAAAAACTTCAACTTTTATTAACAGCATCCAACCTTAGTCCAGAGACTGTGTGGCCGAGATGATACCAAAAAGAGTTGCTCTTAGATGACGTTGAGATTATTAATGTAGGAACTGAACAACAATGTGACAAGCATCACATTTTTGAATTTAGTATTTGCGAGAACTAAAGTTGAGACGCTAGCTTACTAGCAGCCTGCTTCCAGTTGCAGACCGCCATGATTTCTCTACCAAATGCCAAGGACTCAGCTCGCAACTGTGGGGTTTTGTGCATGTGCAGCATAGCCTGCGCAATGCTGACTTCAGACGAGGGATCAAACTGGCAACTGGCTGGCGTTATCTCTGTGAGTGACGACACATTGGAGGCCAGCGCTGGCACACCGAAGTGGTAACTCTCCAACACCGGCAAACCCAAGCCTTCATATAAGGAGGGGAACACTGAGGCAAAGGCATTTCGGTAGCAGGTGGCTAAAACGGCATCGCTCACAAAACCAGTAATGATAATGTCTACACCAGGCTCAATATGCAAGCTGGCGGCCAGAACTGCGATTTCTTTGCGCTGCTCAGAGTTCAGGTTGCAGGCAATCAAAAGTGCTGGGCGATCTGGAGCATGCGGTAGTTCAGCCAATACAAGGGCAAAAGCACGTACCAAGCCCTGCAAGTTTTTGCGGAAGTCGCCACCGCCCACGTACAGCCAGTAAGGTTGGCGCAACACAAAGCATTCGCCTTGCTCGTTTTTGATCTCTAACGAGACTGCGTTTGAGGCAGAGGTCTGGGGCGCATCCCAGCGTGATTCATCGATACCACCATAAATATTGGTGACGCTTGAAAGAGGCAAATTTGCAACACGGGCAACGTCTTCTCGGGCACAGTTACTGATGGCAAATAAATGATTAACCGAGGGCAACAGGCTTAATTGGTAGGCGTAGCGCCGGGCCAAATAGGGGTCTGACAGGTATTGCTTAGGAAAAAGCCACGGAATAACGTCGTACACAATGGCACTGATATGTGGGCGAAAACGGCCTAACTCTGCTGGAAACAGTTCGTTTGCGTCTTTGTGGAGCTCAAAAATGCAACTCTGCAGGTAGTGGCTGACATGCCCCAACTCGCCGATCTCAGCGGTGCCGTGCACGATGCGACCGCGCGCCTGAAGTTCAGCCAAAGCATCTGGCATTGGTTGGTCTGGGTCAACTAGGTAGGCGATGTATGCGCCATTCAAGTGCCCAGGGAGCGCAAGCGCCAGAGCTGTGGCGTAGCGGGGTATGCCGCGCTCACGCATGCTGATTTGGGTTATGCGAACGTCCATCAGCACCAGGCGCCGCTGGACCAAATCTGCAGTCAGCTTTGTTGCCGGTTGCGCGCAGCTCACCCGGGCCAGATGCAGAGCACCTTCAAGCTTGAGCAATCGCAACTCAATGTCTGGGTTGGATGCGGACACATGGTCACGGCCTATCGTTGCATCACGGTAGCGCCAGTGGTGCCAAGGTGCCAGTATTCGGTGGACGACGAAGAGTTTGGCGCGCGGAAAAGGACGAAAAAGGGCTTTGGCCAATCGACGGAACCAAGAAATGCTGGCCATGGCGTTTATAAGCGGGGTTTCTGAGCTAGCAGGCCGTAGTCAAGCGGGCCATCTACGCTTGGGGAGACAGGTTCGTCGATGGTGGCGTGGTCAGGCCCATCGGTGCGCAGGTAAAAGCGGGCTGTACGCACAGGTGCAAAGCCAGCGCTTTCTACATAAAAGCGCAACATGGCTGGCGGCAGTGGACGAATGTGGGTGGGGTCGTACCAAAAGGTGCAGGCTCCGACCACCAGGTTTTCAGGGTTTGGGGTTTCCAATATCAGCAGCCCACCCGGCATGAGGGCGCGAAAGGCGGCGTCTACCAAAATAAGGGTTTGCTCAAATGGCAGGTGCTCTACCAAATGAAAGGCGCTGACCACGGAGAGGGAAGCTGGCTCTAGGCTGTCAAGATGGGCGACGGCATCTGCCAACACCACCTCTAGGCCTTGGGCTCGTGCAGCGTCTGCCATGGCAGGGTTCAGGTCTACGCCCGAGACAGTGAAGTTGTTGCGCTTGAGCTCCAACATCCACTCACCACGGCCGCAGCCTATGTCTAGCATGGGCTTTCGGCTTCCCAGCGCCATGATTTCACGCACGTGCGGTATGTACCAGCGTACCCGCTCTTCGACCTTCCAGCGACCACGAAATGCATCTTCAAACTTGATGTAGCTTTCGGGGGTGGCCAATCGGGCAATTCCGGACACCCCTGTAGATTCCGTGAGACCATTTTCCAGCAGCGTGCGGGTGGTTCTCTCAATAACACGGCTGTTTGTAGCCAAGGTGGCTTTCCACTCGTTGCGCTGGCTGGTCATGGCATGACTTATTTCACCGCGGAATGAAGTCATACCCATCTCGAGCCGGGCTTCGAATCGGGCCTCGAGTCGAGCCGCCAAATCCGAATTAGCTCTTGAAAAAGATTGCTCTAAATCAAGAACATGTTGATTGAGCTCAGTTTCGATCTTAAGAATACGTTGATTGAGCTCAGTTTCGGTCGCAAGAATGCGTTGATTGAGCTCAGTTTCGGTCGCAAGAATGCGTTGATTGAGCTCAGTTTCGATGCGCCCGATAGTAGCCAAGCGATGGATCAAGCGCAGAATTTTCCCCAGAATGGGAAACTGGTAAACACCTTGGTAATTTTTCATGCTGAAAACTTTATTTAGACCAGTGCTTTACGAACAACCAGACCAAATGAGGTGGTGACTTGCCCAGCCAAGCTCAGACGCAAGTGACGACGATCAGTGTAGGGTGCGACATCCACGTAGCGGTCTAAGTCATCGTCCCCCAGTGTGAAGTTTAGGGTGACATCGTGGCCTTCAGCCACCAACTCGGCAGCGAGCTTTTCAAAGTCTTTTCGGCGAAAGATGACGATGGGTCCGTTGTCCAGAGTTTCATCGTTTGAAAAACAGTTGAGCTCAGTGGTGTGAACCAACAGTCCGCCGGGCTTGATGCAGTTAAGAGAGTTTTTAACAAAGGCCAAACCTTTTTCAATGTTGCCCAGATGCTCAAAGGCACACAAAGACCAAGCAAAATCGTAGCCAGTAAGGTCAGGCGAAATTGCATTCATATCTTGAACGCGAAAGTTGACCAACTTGCCAAACGTATCGGGGGGGCAGATCCAGCGCTCATTCAAGTCCGCAAGGCTACCTGCATGTTGACCGGTAAGAACCCATTCTTGTTGTGCAGAGTCCATGTCAAGATCTGTTGCAGTTACTTGTACGCCGCGTGAGGCCAATACAGCTACAGAAGTTTCGCGCCCGACGCCAAAACCAACGCCTTTTCGCCCTGGAGCCATCATGCCTTCTGTTGACAAGACTTGGAGCAAGAAGCAGTACTCCCACAGCTTACGATGGTAACGAAACGGCTCGCGCACCTCTCGGCACCAGAACTGAAACTCAGGCGTATCAAACTGGGCCTGAGTGCAGGCTTGGGATACGGGGCTGGCAAAGGTAGGCGGAGTGGTTATTGAGGTTAAAGGCATGGGTATGTAAATAAATTAACTAAAAAATTTGGATTTGATTAAACAAACAAAATAGCTTTGTCGTTTTACGACATTAGGCTTACGTTTTAGAGATATCACATTATACTTTGAGTGTTAATGCTGTTGGGAAGAAAGAGCATGATTACGTTGATTAGTAAATGTAGCGCGGGGAAATGGCTGGCCTGGCTTGTAGCTGCAATTTTGACGCTGACTGCAATGCAGGCAATTGCCCAAGGTGCCGCCACGGTCATATATAAGCAGGGTGAAGCATTTATTGAGCGCGCGGGTGGTTTCGCACCCATTTCTGTGGGCGCCAGTGTGCCCGAGGGTGCCTTACTCAAAACTGGGGACACAGGGCACCTGTATTTACGTTTGGCAGATGATGGATTTTTTGTCCTCCGTCCTAAGACAACTGCACGCATAGCTCTTTATAAGCCGGTTCCTTCAAACCCGGAGCAAAGTGAATTTCAACTTGAACTTGTGAACGGGGTGGCTCGGGCCGTCACAGGGAAAGTTGCGGAGCAGGCCAAGCGACGGTTTCGCTTTAATACACCGGTGGCAGCTATTGGCGTGAAGGGTACTGACTTTGTTGTTTCTACTACGGCAGAGGTGACGTACATCTCTGTGAACTCAGGCGCTGTTGTGGCAAGTCCATTCACTACAAGTTGCACACGCACAAGTTTAGGTGCTTGCAGCTCTGCAGACGCTTCTACATTGTCAGCATCTTCAGACCTTCTACTTGCAGTCTCAACTGGTAATCTCGGTGTACAAACGCTTGACCTCAAAGCCAATCCAGCACTTCGGCAGTTTGTGCCAGACCAAACTGCCCCTCCGTTAAACAACGAGCGCCCGCTAACCACCAGCCGAACAAACACCTACGCACCAAATAGCATCGTTGTAGCCCTTGTCGAGAACCCAGCAGTAACTGCTGAGGTTCTGAAGAATTCATTTATACCTCCTGAGACGACTAGGACACCCTCTGAGACGACTAGGACGCCCTCTGAAACAACAATGCCGATTAGCGCCCAGCAAATTTATTGGGGTCGTTGGGCCGATGTGGCCAACTTAGGCAAAGGGGCAGACCTTGGAAATTTTGTAAAAGGTCTAGAACCTATTGGTATTTCTTGGCCCGGGTATGTTGTGGCGCGTAACAAGGACTCGCTTGCCATGCCTGGTGCAGGCGTGGCCAACTTCAACCTGAACTCGTTTGAGGCAGGTGTGTACCTTGGCAATAATCCTAGCTCAGCCATTGCGGCGCAAATTATCAATCCCACGTTGTCAGTGGACTTTGGTAATCGAACTTTTGCCACACAGTTGAGCGTGGCGGGAGGCGCTTACAAGGGTGACTTTGTTGCCAAAGGTAATGTCATGTCCAACGGGCTTTTTGAGTTTGATGCAGGTAAATCAAATATGGCGGTCATGGGCGGTCTTGCTGGTAATCCGGCCGACCAAGCTGCGTACATTTTCTCAGGCCGGATTGATGCAAATGCCATGACAGCGGGCGGAACTTTCTGGCGCAAAGCACCCTGAGCAAGGCCTGAATAAGGCAATTTCCGCGTTCTCTAGGCTTGGCAGCAATGTGCCATTGCCTCCAGGGCGTCTTTGTCTGAGGTGATGGCAGAGCGCGGTTAGCCTTGCACTGGCTCGCTCTTGCAAGCCCTACCCTCGCGAGGGAATTACATGGGTACTACAGAAGCGGTACGTTACGTAATGTCGTCTTGAAAATTGGCTGACAATCACAGTGCAACAGCTTCACTCAAACAATGAATTGATAAATGTCAAATACATCAGAAAACGAAACACTGCGGGCCTTGCTTGAGCTCAAATCAGTTCAGCTTGAGTTATTCACGCTGACCCACCGCAATTTGCACGCAGCTTTGAGTGCATTGCAGGATCAAGTTCGCTTCCTAGACCCACGGTTGCAAGATCCACGGGTCGTGACCTGTGCGCATGGGCAAGTCCATAGTCAAAACAACGAAGACGGGATCATTAGCGAGATCTTTAGGCGTATAGGTACCAAGAACCGTACCTTTGTTGAATTTGGCGTTGGAGATGGCCAACAAAACAATACCCGACTTCTCTTGGAGCTTGGATGGTCAGGCCGCTGGGTTGAGGGAGATACACAGTCAGCATCGGCGATACGTGATCAGTTTCGAGAGCAACTAAAAACTGGGCAGCTCGAACTCATTGAAACTATGGTCACGCGAGAAAATGCCAAGGGCTTGGCTCACCTTGATCAACATGGGGATGAACCCGACCTGTTATCCGTTGATGTTGATTTTCTGACTTCACACGTTTGGCGAGAGCTCTCAAACATCAAGCCCCGACTGGTATGTATTGAATACAACGCCCACTTTCCTGCCAGTGTGGCCCATGAGGTTCCTTACAAGCCAGAGCAGACCTGGAAGGGCGACACCCGTTTTGGCGCCAGCCTGAAGCAACTTGAGTTGATTGGCACTGAGCTTGGCTATGTGCTGGTTGGTTGCGATCTTATGGGTGTGAATGCATTTTTTGTGCGTGCGGACCTGGCTAGCACGGAGCATTTTCTCCAACCATTTACCTCAGAGAACCATTACCAGCCGCCACGCTTTTCCTTGGTTCACCATCGCGGGCACCCGTCAGCTCCGCCAATGGTTGCCGAGTAGTCGCGGCACCGGTGCCGCTGAGACTGCAATTGCTTGCCAGCTCTTATTCAGACCTCACCTAAACAGTAGCGTTGATGCTGCGGTCAATGGTCATGCGCGGTTTTAGCAGGGCCATGCCGATGCTAGGCGGGTAGTCACGGTTGACTAACTCAAACACCAGTGCACCGTCTTTCCAATCGTAAGTATGGCCAACGCCATCACTCGTGTCGATAAGGCCGAAGCTGATGGAGTAGCTGCCGGGCCCCAAATCCAGTGCCTGCTCGAACTCAAAGGTGATCGTTTCGCCGGCTATTAGATTACTAACTGTTTGCCCCAAAAGTTGGGTATTGGTCCCGAAAACAGGGTTTCCCACCTTGTCTCGAAACATGATGCCGACCGCCAGTGTCGGGGTGTCCTTGTAAACGCGGCAGATGAGCCGTAAAACACTGTTTTCACCACAATTGAGCAAAGAGCGTGCAAAGCCGTCACGCCCCAAAATCTCAATTTTCTCCACCAGTATCTCGCCGCCGCCAGAGCGAGTGGTTGTGCCGGACAGGCCGCCAGACTGCTGAATGATGCCGGCCTGGCGCTCACGGTCCAAGACGAGTGCGTGGTAAAAATCAAGCACTTGCGCAGGGTTGCCATCTTTGACTTTTTTACCGCTTTCGATCAGCACAACGCGATCACACAGGGCGCGTATAGCCCCAAAGTCATGCGAGACAAAAAGTAGCGTGGTGCCTAAATTGCGGTACTCGCGGATGCGGGCAAAGCTTTTGTGCTGGAAATAGGCGTCACCCACTGAAAGCACTTCATCAACAATAAGCACATCTGGGCGTACGGCGGTTGCGATGCTGAAAGCCAGCCGCGCCTGCATACCGCTGGAGTAGGTTCGCAAGGGCTCGTTAATTTGCTGAGCGAGCTCGGAAAAGGCCGCGATGCCTGGCAATGATGCTTCGACTTCGTCCCCCGACAGCCCCATGAGGCGCCCAGCCATGAGGATGTTTTGATAGCCCGTGAGCTCAGGGTGAAAGCCAATGCCAAGCTCTAGCATGGCGGCCAGGCGACCCTCTAATTGCACATGGCCTGTTGAGGGCGTAGTGGTACCCGCTATAAGTTTGAGCAGCGTGCTTTTGCCAGCGCCGTTGTACCCCAGTAACGCAACCGCCTCGCCGGCTGCCACAGACAAGTCAATGTCTTGCAAAACCCACTGTGCAGTATGGCGGCTTAAGAGGCCGAATGAGAAAATTTCTACAGCTTTATCTCGACTGCTTGAATAGCGTTTGTAAAACTTACCAACGCCACGCAAAGTAATGCTGCCCTTGGTCACAGCTCATCCGCAAATTCTGCAGCCTTGCTGCGGAACATGGCGTAGCCAAGGCAAAGGGTGAAAATGGAAAACAGCATTCCCCGAAATATACCCATCGGATCTAGGCTACCTGTGCCAAGAAACAAGCTGTGCATGGCCGCCACCATAGGCTCAAGCGGGTTTAAAGAAAGCCAATCACGCAGCGCAAGCGGAATCGCCTCGACTGGCCAGACAATAGGTGTGAGCCAAAACCAAAACTGCAGCAAAATAGCCTGAACTTGTGTCACGTCACGAAAGAAGATATTGAGAGTTCCCAGTGCCAATCCCAGCCCCACCGCAGGCAAGATGACCAATAAACTCAAAGGAATGCTGAGAAAGAAAGCAGACCAACTCAGACGCCCAACAATCAGCATAAAGAGAATAAAAATACCCATCAGCATAGCGAAATTAATCAGCGAAGACATAAGCACAATGGCCGGCAGGCAGACTCTTGGGAAGGCTGACTTTTTGATGAGGTTGCCGTACTCAACAAACATGTTGGTAGAGCGTGAGACGATTTCAGCAAAACAAGTCCAAGGAATCAGGCCCGCACAAAGATAGATGCTATAGCCCAACACATCATCAGCCTGCCCCGGCATGCGAGCACGCATGACTTGAGAAAAAATCAGCGTGTAAACGAGTATTTGTACAAAAGGATTTATGATGACCCACGACATACCTAACAATGAGCCAGCGTAGCGGCCCCGAAATTCTTGCAACACACTGTGAGCAATAAAGCCCCGGTACTGCCATAACTTCATTATCATGGGCATTGTGGTTCGTTGTTTGGAAGTAAAGAAATCCGAGTGTTTTGCACTTTTTTATGTTTTTAATTAACACAACATTATGGCTCAAGTCACTCTGTCTCTTGCTTGTAGTGTTGACTTTTGGATTGACGCCCCTGCAACTTGTCAATGCTGCCGAAGCGCTAGATTCCGACAATGCAGCCTACGGCAGTGCACTTAGCGACTTAGCGGCTGGCAGAACTCAAGCAGCGATACAAGGGTTCAGCACGATTGTGGCGCGCAACCCTAACCATCAAGGAGCTTTACTGGATTTGGCGTTGGCATATTGCCAAGAGGCCTTACCTGATAAAGCAGAGATACTCTTCGAGCGCATGCTTGCATCGCCTGATTTACCGCCAGCGATTCAAGAGATCATTAATTTTTATAGGATGGGAGCATGTCAAGCCCCTTCCCCAGTATGGCGCACCATGCTCGCCGCGGGATTTGGACGAGCCCAGAATTTGAATCAGGCACCTCAGAGTGGGCTTTTATACCTACCGACGCTTAACATCACACTTCAGTTGGCAGAAAAATCGCGCCCGCAGACAGACAACTTTTTAATAACTGAAGCTGTTTTACTTCGCCAGCCAGATAGCTCGGGCTGGGGCGGTGGGCTGTTTTTGCAGAACAGCACTTATGGCCAGCAAAGCACCTTTGACTACACACTAACAACGGGTTTGTTAACCCGTAAAACCCAATTGAGTACAGCGCAGGTTGAGCTTCAGGGCGTTTTGCTGAATCAGCAATATGGCGGGCACAACCACCTGAACTCAATGTCTCTTGCTGGATCCGCAATATGGGGTGAGCAGGCAGGGCTGATAGCATCAATTGCTACCTTCAATTACCCGAATTTGCCCGATTACCGGTCACGGCAGCTAGAACTTCGGGGACGTTGGCAAAGCCATAAAAATAATGCATTCAACTTGGTCGGGGATGTCGGCTGGAGCATTGACCAAGCACGGGCCGACCGACCTGGCGGCAACCGCGCAGGCCCACTTGCGCAGATCTCAGCACTGTGGGCATTTGCACCCAACCAGTCTCTGGAGATGGTTCACCGGATAGCCTGGAATCATGACTCCAAGCCCTACAGCGCCTTGTTCTTTGGCGATGTGCGTCGACAAAACCGCCAAATATCCACTTATGCCACTTGGAGATACCGTGTTTCAAAAAATTGGCAGTGGCGTGTGGAGGGCCGCCATTCGAACAGTACAGACACTTTGTCACTGTTTACCTACAGATCTTCTGCCCTATCGGCGATGCTGGTATGGGAGCCGCGATAGAGGGTTAAGCAGACTTGCGTGCTCCAAAAAAACGTTTTGCGTTTTGGCGGTGATTTCTGCGAAAAAGCCCCATTTTATGACTCCAGCGCAAAGAAATATGCTGTAACCAAAGGCGGATTCAACCCCCAGGCAAACGGCCTCGCATGATTTGAGAAAAAAATAACCATATAGACCACGATTAAGGCTAATGGGTTGATTACAGACCATGCCGCCCCTAGGGTGGATGTGCGGTGCTTAGATTGAAACTCGCGCTTTACAATACCCAATATAAACCCGGGGTATGCATGCAAACTGCGCAGTAGTGAAAGAATAAAAATCAAGTAACGCATTTTGAAAATTAGCGGTTAAGACAAGTACGCTAAACTGTAAAATTTATACATCTCCATAGTTCAGTTGCAAAATTAGTACCATCACATCGCTCAAAAACTAAGGCAACTTCCTAAGCGTACTCCTACGATGAATCAAGATAGAACCATAGCATCCAAACTCTTAATTGTGGGCGATAAAGGTTTTGTAGGTAAACATGCGCTAGCTCGGTGGCCACAATCAATGACCTTGATTGCAGCCGATGGAAAGAATATAGACATCTGCAAAAAACCAGCCTTACTCTCAGCACTGGCAGATAATTTGCCAGATACTGTGCTTCATTTGGCAGCCATCAGCTTTGTACCCGAATCGTTCAAATTCCCTGAAAAAACTTTTGATGTGAATTTTTTGGGTACTTTATGTTTGTTAGAGGCCTTAGCTGAAAGCGGCTTTTGCGGGCGTTTCTTGTTTGTAGGCACCGGTGATACCTACGGTAAAGTCTCGATTGACGAACAACCCATCCGAGAAGATCGGCCATTACGTCCTCTCAATCCTTATGCGGTAAGCAAGGTTGCGGCTGAGGCCCTGTGCTACCAATGGAGTCAAACTGGGCCATTTGAGGTAGTTATGGCAAGGCCGTTCAATCACATTGGTGCAGGGCAAGCACCTACCTTTGCTATTTCCAATTTTGCCCGACAAATTGCAGAAATTAGCGCTGGCAAGCGTCAACCCATACTACAGGTTGGTAACATAGACTTGACTCGGGACTTCACAGATGTCAAAGACGTTTTGAAAGCCTACGAACTGCTACTGATTAAAGCCCGTAACGGTGAGATCTACAACGTTTGTTCTGGTATTGAGCGCTCATTGCGGTCGCTGCTTGAACGACTATTGGAGCTAGCCTGTGTCAAAGCAGAAATTCAAAATGACCCGACGCTTTTTCGACCGTCTGAACAGCTGCGGGTGTGCGGTGACCATGCGAAACTATCTAGGGATACGGGATGGCAGCCTGAAGTGCCAATCGACGATACATTATTGAATCTTTACCGCTACTGGGAACATGAAATTGGCAACTCAACATAAAAATGTATTGATTACTGGCATTACGGGTCAGGATGGGGCTTATCTAGCCAAGCTTCTTCTCAACAAGGGTTACAGAGTCTATGGTTTACATGCCCGTCGTTCCACGGATTCGCTATGGCGACTGCGCCACCTCGGGGTTGAGAGCGATGTAAATTTGATACAAGGCGACTTAACCGACTTGTCGGCCGTGGTTCGGTGCTTGGAAAAATCGGCCGCTTCAGAGGTCTATAACCTGGGTGCTCAAAGCTTTGTTGGTAGCTCTTGGGACCAGCCAGTGCTGACCAGCAATGTTACTGGCCTCGGCGCCTTGAACGTGTTAGAGGCCGTTCGCATCGTCAACCCTAAAGCGCGCTTTTACCAAGCCTCCACCAGCGAGATGTTTGGCCTAATTCAGGAGTCTACACAAAGTGAGACCACTCCTTTTTACCCTCGCAGTCCGTATGGCGTAGCCAAGCTATACGCCCACTGGATGACTGTCAATTACCGCGAAAGCTTTGGTTTGCATGCATCTAGCGGTATTTTGTTCAATCATGAATCCCCTTTGCGAGGAATTGAATTTGTAACCAGAAAGGTAACAGACGCGGTCTCGCGTATCAAGCTTGGCAAGCAAAAGGAATTGCGTCTAGGTAATATTGATGCCAAACGTGACTGGGGGTTTGCCGGTGACTATGTTGAAGCCATGTGGCTGATGTTGCAACAAGATACACCTGAGGACTATGTGATTGCAACTGGCTTGACAACCACTGTGCGGGACATGTGTCGTATTGCTTTTAACCATGTCGGTTTAAATTACGAAGACCATGTCGTCATCGATCAGGCTTTATACCGTCCAGCCGAAGTGGAGGTACTGTTGGGCAATCCAGCCAAGGCAAAAGCCAAACTGGGCTGGGTAGCACAGACCAACTTACAAACTTTAATTTCGATGATGGTAGATGCAGATATGGTCCGTTTAAAACAAGAGTAACGGATGACCACAAAGTTTGCAACCGAAGCTTACAAAACGAAACAAACCTTAACGGTTCAGTCATTTAACATACCTTTACTTGAAGGCGTTGATGAAGACTACCTCAAGCAAGTAGGCGCTGATTTGCAAATTCAAACAGTCGAGCGCGGCAAGACTGTCTTGCACAAAGGCAGCATGGGTAACCATCTGATGTTTTTACTGACGGGTCGTCTTCAGGTGGTCGATATAACTCAAGGCGGGCAAGAGGTTGGCTTGAACTTCTTGTTTCCAGGCGACTATTTTGGCGAGTTGTCGATCATTGATGGTTTGCCACGGTCAGCGTCGGTTGTGGCGAGCGAAAAATCGTTGATCGCTTTGCTGCCACGCACCAAAGCACTGACACTGATTCACAACAACCCTCTGGTGTCCGAGCGAATGTTCAAAAAAATGGCGGCGAGCATTCGCTCTGCAGCCAATTACAGAGCTATTTTGGGCATACCTAGTGCCAGGCAGCGCGTTTTTGCATTACTGTACCAGTTTGCCAAATTGGCGCCCGGTGGATTGGTGGTGATCGAGAATATGCCAACCCAGCAGGAGATTGCAATCATGGTCAACACCAGCCGTGAAACAGTTTCACGCGCAATCCAGATCCTGTTACAAAAAGGAGTGGTGGAAAAAGACTTGCGCCGGCTCATCGTACGCCAGCCAGCGGAGCTGAGCAAGGTCGTCAACCAATCTATCAGCTCAACCCAACAAAACTAAAGTTTACTCTTTTTCCTAGACTATGGTTACCACTTGATGCCCTATTTTCTGCGCCAGTTTTTCATAGCCTTACCCTTCAAGCTACGTGAAGAGGACAAGATCAAACACATTGCTTGGAGTTTTTGTTTAACTCTCATGGCTTTGGCCGTCTTGTCGCCAGTGATGGCTTTTGGCGCCGTCTTTTTACTTGGTTTGGCCAAGGAGTGGTGGGATAAGTATTACGGTTCGGGCTTTTGCTTTTATGACATGACCGGCAATTTAATCGGGAGCCTGTCGGGGATTTTGTGTGTTTTTATTTTGCGTCTTCTGCTGACGGCCGCTTATAGCCTTTCATGAAAATCTTAGTCAACGCCATGCCATTGTTGATGCCTCTGACAGGGATTGGACAATACATTCGCAGCCTTTTCACCGCCATGGACACCATGCCTGGTGCTGATATCCGTATGTATTACGGTCTGCGCTGCGAAAAGGGCGTGCGCCCCATGGTTTCGGCATCCGCACAAAAAGTCACGGGTACCTTACGTGTGTTGCAAAACCTGATACCGCAGTCACGCACGTTGAGAAGAATGGCCGAAAAAGCTTTGTTCGCCCACCATACGCGCAGCTCGGTGGAGCAGACGCTCTACCACGAACCCAGCTATATGCCCCTGCCTTACAACGGGCCTCAAGTGGTTACTGTGTGTGATATGTCGTGTTTTGACATGCCTCAAACCCATCCAAAAGAACGGGTCGAGCAGATGCAGCGAAACTTGCCCGCAGCGATGGCCAAGGCAGACCACATCATTGTGATCTCTGAAGCCACAAGTAATGCACTTCAGCGTTGGTGTAATGTGGACAAATCGCGTATCACCAACACCTATTTGGCAGCAGACCCGCGGTTTCAGCCGCTGACTGCAGACGACTTAACACTGCCGCTTGCCAGTTTGGGACTGACGACACAAGCCTACGTCTTGTGCGTAGGGACATTAGAGCCCCGCAAGAATCTGACTACCTTGTTTATTGCATACAGCGGCCTACCTCAGGCTCTGCGCCAGCGTTACCCGCTCGTGGTAGCTGGCATGAGTGGCTGGAAAACCGAGGCATTGTTCAAGTCAGCTGAGGATTTGATTCGCCGTAATGAGTTGCGTCTGTTGGGCTATGTATCAGATGCCCTGATTCCATCGCTGTATGCTGGTGCTGCCGCTTTTTGCTACCCCTCGCGCTACGAAGGCTTTGGCTTACCAGCACTGGAGGCGATGGCCTCTGGCGTGCCAGTCATCACGAGCAATCAGACCTCACTACCCGAAGTTGTGGGCGATGCCGGTCTGATGTTTGACCCAGATGATGTGGACAGTCTGCGTGAGGAACTCCAGCGTTTGTTAGAAGACAGGGTGTTTGCTGACCTACTGGGCCAGAGGGGCCTGGCCAGATCCAAAATATTCAGTTGGGAGCGATGCGCCAGAGAGACCTTTGCGGTGTACGAAAAGGTGATGCTGCAACGCGGTGGCACATGATGAAAAACATCCCACCGCTTTGGCTAGCACGGCTTGGCATTGGCTTGGTGGCTTGCTTGCTAACCGTATCGGTAGAGTGGCTACGCCCAGGTTTTGTAGTCAGTTTTGATGAGGCCTTTCGCGACATAGCCCTGCAATTACGGGCCAAGCCTCAACCAGAGGAGAGGTTGGTGGTGGTCGACATCAACGAAGCAACGCTAAGCGACGTTGGTCCCTGGCCCTGGCCACGCAAGAAGGTGGCCGATTTAGTTGAAATTCTGCTGAGCACTTACCAAGCACGTGCCGTGGGGCTCGATATTGTCTTTACCGAGCCGGGTGATTCCCAAGGCGATACACGGTTGGCGTTACTGGCAGCGCATGCGCCCCTGACCCTAGCCCAGATTTTTGACTACACACAGCGCAGTTCCCCCATCATGCAAGGGCATCTCACCGGCGGCGTCCCTAGCTCTCAAGCTGTTTCTGGGGCCATCCATGCCTATGGCTATATTGCTAACCATGCTGGGTTATCTGGAGCGCGCTGCTTGGGCGATATAGGCTATCAGCCTGATGTCGATGGCGTGTTGCGTCGGTTACCGGCCCGCACCCGCTACCTAGACCAAGATTATCTTGACTTGGCCAGCGCCTTGTTGTTGTGCGCTAACCCCGCTATGCCGCTGGCGCATGGTGACTCGCTGGGCATGTGGCGCATCCCTTACAGCCATGAACAGTCTGCCTACACCGTTATTTCAGCGATTGACATTTTGCGTGAAACCGTCCCCGCAAACCTGATACAAGGGCGCTATGTATTGGTTGGCTCTTCGGCATTAGGACTGGGCGACCGGGTCAGTACGCCACTGGCACCTGTCAGTGCCGGCGTGATGGTGCATGCAGCCAGCCTAACTGGGCTGTTGGACTTGGCTGAAGGGCGTGCTCAAGCGCCTTGGTCTGGCCGGGTTTGGCTGCTACTATGGACTTTGCTGAGCATTGGCCTAGCCGTTTATTTCATCAGTAGTTTACCGGCTTGGGGGGCGCTGCTACTTCTGCTGGGAATGGTGATCAGTTGGCTGGGCCTGGCCTTTGCCGGTATAGCTCGACAAGCGGAGTGGTCAGTGACGGCACCACTATGGGCTTACTTTTTTTTGGTAGTGGTAGCTGTGCCGCATGAGTGGTGGCAGACACAACGTCAATCACGACGCCTGATGGCGACGTTTTCACATTACGTTGCGCAGCCGGTACTCGACGAAATTGTGCGTCTGGGGTTAAAGCACAGCCTGACCCCCACGCTGCGCGATGTGACGGTACTGATTGCAGACATGGAGGGCTATACCCGCGCAACCTCATCGATGTCACTTGGCGATGCAGCCACCTTGACCAAGGATTTTCTGGCATGCCTGACGCGCCCGGTCCTTCAGGGCCACGGCACGCTGGACAAGTACAGCGGTGATGGTTTGGTGGCTTTTTGGGGTGCACCCCTGCTCTGCCCTGACCAAGCTGACCGCGCAGTTTCCGCTGGCCTGGCCATTCTGGAGGAAGTTCGGGAATTCAACAACAAGCGGCAACGTGCTGGATTTGCACCGGTGCAGGTGCGCATAGGGATTGAAAGCGGGCAGGCGCTGGTGGGCGATCTAGGGACCGACTTCAGGAGCACTTATACCGCGGTAGGGGACTGTATCAATTTCGCCTCGCGCCTGGAGTCTGCTGCGCGGGACCTGCCGACCCAACTGCTGATCGGTGAGGCCACCAATGCTTTAATCAAGAAACACGCCACGCTCTCCTTGGGCGCAATCACACTGCGTGGAACGCAAACCACCATCGAGATCTTCACCGTTCAGACGCCCTAAACAGCGGTCTACATCAGGGCTGCAGCACTTGGTTAATGCTGCGCACGGCTTCAACATCGGCTGAACCGACCAGGGCCAAAAGGCGAATGTTGGAGATGAGGTAGATGTAGCGTGCCTGCGCCAGATCGCGCTGCACTAAGGTGCGTTTCTGTTCAGCATTCAAAACATCCACCACCGTGCGGCTGCCCGCCTGGAAAGACTTGCTGCTAGACAACACCAGCTGATCGGCGGAAATCAGGGCTTGCTCCAAGGCGCTGATTTTGGGAATGTTTTCGGTCAGGCTGCGAAACTCTTTGTGCACGCGCAAACCCAAATCACGTCGACCGGCCTCAAGTAACTGCTCAGCACGTTCAAGGGCTGCCAGCGCTTGACGAATGCTCGAAGTGACGCCTCCCCCGGCAAACAGCGGAACATTGAGCTGCAGACCGACACTGGTGTTGTTGTAACGGTTTTGGGTATTGGTAATGTTTTCGCTCTGGCTGCGTGAGAGTTGCGCGATGGCGTCTAGCGTTGGGTAGTGGCCAGACTTGTTTTTGTCGACTTCACGTCGGGCAACCTCAACCAGTGCTTTAAGGGATTTTATTTGCGGACTGTTTTGTTCAGCGCGGGTAATCCAATCCTGTAGATTGTTGGGCTGCGGGCCCTGCAGCTGCAGCTTGCTGACATTGAGCGTGGAGAGTTGGTCAATCGGTTGATTCACCAGAATCTCCAACTGGCGCAGGGTGAAGACCATGTTTTGGCGCGCCTCAATCTCTTCGGCAGCGTTTAAGTCCAGCTGCGCCTGCGCCGCATCAATGTCCGTGCGTGTGCCGGAGCCGGCCGCAAATGACTTGCGGGCGACATCCAGCTGCGTGATGTAAGACTTACGCTGAGCCAGCACCAAGCTGAGTTGCTCGTAGGTCAGCATGGCTTCAAAATAAGCGCCAACGACGCGTACCACAAGGGTTTGTTCTTCTTGGTTCAGTAGAGCATTGGCATCCTCAACCCGGGCGCCAGCTTGCTGGTATTGGGATTTCAGGAAGGGGCGATACAGGGGCTGTCGCAGCGTCAGCGTCTGGTTCTGGCTCGGGTAGTCTGTTTTTGTGGTCTGCTCTACGCCGAAAAAGTTTGGCGTGGTGCTGATCAAGTTGTTTTTGTTGTAGCCCACACTGGCCGAGATGTTGGGCAACAACTGAGCGAGCGCCTGCGGCAGGTTCTCGCGACCAGCTTGAGCGGTAGCTCGGGCAGCCAAAATGGTGGCATCTTGCAATTTGGCTGCCTCGTAGGCCTGCAACAAGTCCATTGACAGCACAGCTGTCGAACACGACAGCAACAGGCCACTCAACACCAACTTCTTGAAGGGTGCGCTTGAGACGAATCGGTTGAAACGGCGTGTCATGCGCTCACTCCTCTTTCATAGATGCGGCAAGCCGCTTGGTCAACGGACTCAATAAATAGGTCAGCATGGAGCGTTCACCGGTCAAGAAAATAACCTCGACTGGCATTCCGGGCTGAAGCTGGCGTTTGCCCAGTTGCGTGTAGCCTTTGGTTGTTACGCCCACACGGGCTAAGTAATATCCGGCGCCATTTTGCGGATCTGTCAGTAAATCGCCGGAAACTGAGACAACCTTGCCGTCCACCACCAATTGAGGTGTGTGGGCAAACGACGAGAAACGGACATCAACCGGCAGGTCGGCTTTGACGCGATCAATCAGGTGAGGAGCCACGCGGACTTCGACCAGCAAGGTCTGATCTTCGGGCACGATGTCCATTAACTTTTGCCCAGGACTGATGACGCTGCCGACGGTCTGAATGGCCAGACCCACGACCTGGCCAGCGGCCGGCGACTTGATCTCGGTGCGAGCTAGTTCTTCTTTGGTGGCGGTGTAACGTTCAGCATCACCATGCACTTCACGCGCGACATCAGTGAGTTGTGAATCGACTTCTTTGCGGTATTCCTGCTGGCGCACGATGGCGCGTTGGCGCAGCTCTGCCACAGCACGGGAGGCACGAATGATGTTGCCTTGCAACTCGGCAATACCTGAACTCATTTCTGCAGCCATGCGCTCGAGTTCGAGTTGGCGGTTGCGCGGGACATAGCCTTCTTTGACCAAGCCGCGCGTGTTGGTCAGCTCTTCATCAAGAAGAGCTTGCTGATTTTTTCGATTCACCAGCATGGATTCGTAGGATTGAATCAGACCTAGCTGACCTTGGATGGACTCTTCATTGGACTGCAAGTCAGCCCGCAGGGACGCCCGGCGCGAGGCCATAAGTTGCTCTTGCGTCATGACCACCTGGCGAATCTGCGGATCCTTGATGGATGCCTGCACATCAGGGTGAAAAACGATCTTGGCGC
>Ga0214921_10005052_pt1 | contig 18907 bp, 18 predicted proteins | sample LL1505_MetaG_FD_177992 | JGI IMG/M metagenome (GOLD analysis project Ga0214921, IMG submission 177992) | Freshwater microbial communities from Lake Lanier, Atlanta, Georgia, United States - LL-1505 | ecosystem: Environmental > Aquatic > Freshwater > Lake | place: USA: Georgia | collected... | reverse complement strand
TTATTATAACTTTATAAGGTGTTATAAGGTGTTATAAGGTGTTATAAGGTGTTATAAGGTGTTATAAGGTGTTATAAGGTGTTATAAGGTGTTATAAGGTGTTATAAGGTGTTATAAGGTGTTATAATTCCCTTATCTTATTGTATTCCATATCTTCGACGGATACCATACTATATTTTGCTAATTTGTTATCATTCGTCGCAGTTACCGCAATTTCTGAATTGAACCCTTTATTACTTAATGATGCAATTATGTCTTCATTAATAGCGTAATTATAATATTTTATATCTGCTATCTTTATTTGGTTTTCTTTATTTGGTTTGCCAAACGGGTTTTTAGTGGTATCAATAAATGATGCATCAATGTTGGGATTAATATAAAACGGCGAGCTATTATTTTTAAATGTAGCCGAATATATATTATTCATATATTTGGTCTCAACCTTTTTATCTAATAATTTAACACCATTAATATACATTTTACACGAAGCCTTATTTATAGATAAAAGATTATTACTATCGGCGACCTCTTTCATAACTATGGTAACCATAAACCATTTATTATTAAACTCTATATCATAAATACCAAGCATCTTTTTATTTCTCTCATTCCAATTCTTTGAATTTATTTCGTTGCAACTTTTATATGAAGCGCTCTGCTGGAATGAATCAGCCGTATATATATTATTATATTCGACTGCTATCTTTTTCCCGTCTCCTGATAACCTTACAAGAGGATTTTTAGTTATTATTACAGGATTGTGAGTTTTATCAACATTCGCGCAGTTATAATTGAATTTATCGCTCGCGTAAAGGTTCTTCTCTCCTTTTAGAAACAATATATAGTCCTTATTTTCAACACCACCTTGTGGTTGCAATTTTTCCTGATCAACAAATAACCAAAAATTATAAGAGTATTCTGCGCCACCTTCTTGATTTATAGAGGGCTTGATATTCTTATAATTTAATTGCGATTTATTTTGAGTGCTATATCTTACCTCGCTATTACTAAAATCATAAGTGCCGCTTAATATAGAGACCTCTTTGCGTATATCATTTTCTCCCTGAAACATATTTTGAAGCTCGATTAAATATATATTATATCCAATATATCCCATTAATAGCAATATAATCAAGGATATTATAACTTGAATTAAAGGGTTTATTTCCATTATAATTATTATACCTTATCTATTTTAAATATGGAAATTAAAAAAATTAATTATTCATTAATTGGCGGCTGGTATCCTCAATAAATACCTTGTATCTTAACTTATTAACTTATAGTATTTAGTTTATAGACGGGGTTTCTTAATCCATAACTGCCTATACCCATACTTGTTAATAATCCATTTAGCGGTCCTTTGTTGTATTCTTTGTATATATCATTCTTATTTAAATCATAGTTATATAGCGTGAATTTAGACATTAATCCAGAAAATCCCATCGTATCTACAACCGAATTTAATGCGCTACCACCGACATATAGATTTCCAGTATTCTCGAAATTAAGTTCGTGAAGATATAATTTATTTTCAAACTTTTTATTATCTTCGACATCCGATAATTCGCCATCAATATAGGTATATACAACACCGCTATTAGCATCGGATATAACAACTACGACGTGAACCCATCTTTGTATGGGAACATATTTAATAGTTATTCCACATCTTTTATTTCCATTATCATATTTAAGTAATTTATTGACATCCGCTCCTATATTATTTAATCTATCTGTAGTCGTTATTATTGTATCCTCTTTAGGAGCAAATCGGAAGTGTATTTGGTTAGTGGTTTTGTCTAAAAATATGTAAGGAGAAGCATTTTTGATATTCTCGTGCTTATCACCGACGTGTGCGATATGCCTGAAATTACCATTATATTTATTAATATCATTGATATAAATCCAGAACCCATATGAGCGCTTAATACCATTTGAATTTGTTAAGTTCCTGCTAATTTTAAACTCAGACAATTCATTACATATTATAGGAACTTCGGTGCCCGACACTTCAACCTTTTGTTGATATAGAACATTGTCGGTTATAATGTAGTATAGAGTGTAGCCTACAATTATCGTAATAATAACTAAGAATATTATTAAATAAAATATATTCTCATTAAAACTTAGCATATTAGTAATAGCAGCCTTCGCATTATCAACGGACGCGGAAGCTATAGCGGCTTTGGCGTTTTCGGAGGCAGATGCAGCGGCATTTGATACTGCAGAGGCAGCTGCAGAAGCGGCAGAACTGGCATTGGCAGAAGCATTTGCTGCAGCAGATACTGCGGCGTTCGCGGCATCGGCAGCATTCGCAGCGGTATTCGTCGCAGCAGGTTGCGAATTACTGATAGCATTTGACACCGAAGCCATTATACCTCCGTCATTAACATTTTTAGGCTCTACGTTTTTAACTGCTTCCATTTATTTTATTTTAATTATCTAATTAAAGGAAATAAATTTTCTATTACATAAACTAATATGATAATTTGATAATTGATATAAGGGCATATTCTTGATATTGTAGTTGTTCTTTATATTCTTCTTCTGTAGCGATAAATAACTTAGCATCTTCGTAAAATTACCAATGTTTGATGCGGCGTTCTTTTTGTATTTTAAAATAGATAGGAAATATACCTTTGATGCGAATAATTCGACGCAAAACTCTATATTCTCTTTGAACATATAATAATCATATATGCACATTATATACATAAAACTTTTGTAATATTCATTATATTTATTTAGCGATATATTGCGATTATTTAGATTTATTATTAAGTTCTCGTGAAACTTCAGAGGTATCATCCAAGGATCCTTAATAAGTATTTTCTTTGTCTGCGACCTATTAAAAGTATTACCATATAATATATTTATATCACTAGCATTCTCAATGCTATCGCTATATAATATATCATTGTTGTCATTATGAATATCTCTGAATAGTTTATTTAAATTGCCATTTGAATTAGAGCAAAGTTTATCAATATTATGAATATCCACATTTTTACATTGCAATATCTCAGTAATCTCTTTGTCGTTTGGCGTAGACAATGTATATATATTGCATACCTTTTTAATATCCCCTATTTTTTTTATAATATCATTATTTGACACGCATATTATAGGGATATTCTTTAGTTTGTTGTCCAGTAGTATTCTTAATAAAGTCAAGTTAATTGTTTTATCAGAAATGAAAAGCGAATCGAAGTTATCTATGATGATAACCTTCTTCTTAAAATTATTAGTAAGTATTTGGATAAACGAAGATGATGTAGATTTGTATATGATGTCTTTCAAATATTGCGAATTATAGCAGTTATTATTATCTATTAATGTAATCTCATAATTTAAGTAATTGCATATACTATTTATAGAGTAGGATTTACCGATACTTGTCGGTCCCGCGACAATTATACAACTTTGTGCAGAAATCTTAATGTCATAATTAAATGTTTTAAGCCATATCAAAATACTACTATAGATATTATGGTTTCCGCATAAAGTTCTTATAAAACTATTGTCTTCATTATTATGCACTAATATTTGCTGGGTATTGTCCGATGTATCCGTTATATTGCTCAAACCAGTTTCGGAATTCTTCGGTTCTTTAGGTTCTTTAGGTGCATTAGGTTCTTTGGGTTCTTTAGGTTCTTTGGGAACTCGTGGTGTTCTCGGTGCTTTAGGTGCTTTAGGTTCTTTAGGTTCTTTGGGAACTCGTGGTGTTCTCGGTGCCTTAGGTGCTGGTTCGCTTTGCATATTTAATTATAACATTATAACAATAATTATAATTTATGTATATATCATTTCAATAATTAGTATTACTAGATATGATAATATTGCAATGAAAGGAACAAATAATATTAGCGGTAAAATAGTATTTGCTTCGCCTGCTTCGCTATTATTTGTATCAAATCCAAAACATTTCATATTCCCTTCGTTATCAAAAAATAGTTTTGGCTGAATAGCAAATAATACTGCGAGTAATATTATGTATATTAAAAGAGTTATTATTTTTCTAGAAAGCATTCTTTATCTATTATTTTAATAAGGAAAGAAAAAAATGAATTCAGTATATATATCTTTGATACTTATATTAATTATTGCAGTAGTTATTATTATAAAATCTATACAGATATCTCCGATATCGGAGCATTTTATAAGCAAACAAATAATAATAACAGACAATTTATTAAATGTAAAGGATGCCTCCGAAAAAACCTTAGCGACAATAGCGGCTAATACAGGAGACGCAGCTAATGCGGGAGAAGAATATATGTTTGTAGATAGCAGAAATCTTGCGACCATTATAGACGATGTTAAGAGAACTAATATAATAGATAAAAATACTATAAAGAACATTAAAGGCTTTGAAGGGATTGAAGATACTGATGCGAATATACAATTATTAATAGACCCCTATATAAACTATTATGTGCTAAATAATAAGGCGGCTAATAGCACTTACAAAGAAGGCATATTTGTTTGCGCTAGCAATAAAGTATTGCGCAAAGAAGATTGCGTTTGGGATATCGAAGGCAAAGTAATCGCATATATGTCTATGAGCGATTATTTATTCATACAAGCATTCATCAAAGGATACAACTTAAATAGTAATAATATATATCTTAAAAAAATAACTGAGCGAGATTTTGAGAATACTGAGAAAATATTTGATTATCTATTCACATACGTGGTATTGAATAGCGAATATATGAACCTTATCTTCTTTCAGCGATATTATATTAATGGATTTAAGGACGTGGATATTCATAGAATTAAAGCATACTATCCATTCATCAAAGAGAACTATAATACAATTAAGTATTATTACACAAAGGACGGGGACACTAAAAACAATGACTTATATTTAAGCACTGAAACAAGCCTGTTGCCTATTATGAGATATGACCTAGTAAGCGCTGTAGAGAACTTTGTATCACGCTTAGAAATGCCTGTGGATTACTTAGAAGCCGTAAAAGAAGATTACGATAAAAGCAATAAAGGCGGTTTCTATGGGTGTTATGGGAATGGCGAGATTACGAATAAGTTTGAATGTGATTCGTATTATAATATCGATGGAACACCAAAAAATTATTATAGTTTTTGGGATAAGAAATGCGAGACCGACGAAGAATGCCCTTATTTCAAATCAAATACCAATTATCCCAATAATAGAGGTGGTTGTATAAAAGGGAACTATTGCGAATTCCCTGTTGGTGTAAAAAGATTGGGTTTTACAAAATACACGGACGTTAATTTAAATACCCCCTTGTGTCATAATTGCGAATACGATGAAAATGGTAAGAAACCCGAAAAGCCTGACTATGTTTTTGAGAATGATTTTGATGAAAGAGAAAAAAATAATTTAAATACAATAATTTCCTTATTAGATTATAGAGACTTATAGAATAATGAAAAATAATATGAATAATATGAATAATATGATTGATATTATGATTAATATTACGAAGGTTATATCAGTCATATTAATCATAGTAATCTTCAATATTATCATATATCAATATGTGAAGTTAACAATGACTATAGAGAAGCCTGTTAATATCGAAAAGTTCAACCAAAATACTGGAGAGATTGATTATGAAAACCAATTTAAATATAAGCCATATAATATTCGGCTAATGTATGAAAATACTGGCGAATATCCTTGGAATAGGCACACAATTAATTCAAGTATTCCCTATGATGTTAATATTAAAAAGGAGGCGGTCAATGTATATTACTATGAGTTTGATAACAAAACCTATAATGATAAGTTAAAAGAAGTGTTTAAAAGCAAATGCGAAGAACTTATTATAGCGGTTGAAGGGAGTGAATGGAATGACTGGCTTAATCCTAAAATATTGAGAGATAATAGCGAAAAGAACAAGTTGGTATCATATTATGATAAAATATTTGAATTTGCTATTAAAAGATTAAACAGCGATGCAATGGATTTGCCAAGTGAAGATAAAAAACAAAAAATACAAATTGTTCACGATATTATGCTGAGATACCGAACGCACAAAGTATATCCGTCGTATTATATGTTTGATATCGATATGATACTATACCGCGCTGGGAAGTTTCAAGGGAAGCACGTTAAACTTGTAGCGATAACAAATGGCGAAATCATTAATGTTATACTAGTGAAAATTGTTGGGGTTGTATCCGAAGACAATATTGTGATTTACCCATATACCTCATTCGACAAACTAAATATTACCGATTATCAGCAATTTATTCCGTCAAAATATGGGACAATTGAAAGTGATACTAAAAATAGTAGCGAGAATACCTTTAATGTTAGCGATACTTATATGAATAGCGAAATAGAAACTATTATGTATAAAAGGCTTTTAGAAGAAAATATCCCAGAGGATGTTGATATTAGCAATAACAATTTTTCACCGAAATCTGATGAATTAGTTAAGAAAAATAGATGTCTGCTATAGAAATGAAAAAGTTATATAAATATATGGTGCTATATATATTTATAAAATGAATAAATACGAAACTAACCCTACCAGTGTAAATGCGACTAGTGTTGCTGAACTTCCGCAATTTGCCTATTACCAACAACCTCAATATGTTCCCCAGCAACCTCAGTATGTTCCTCAACAGCCTTCGTATGTTCCTCAGCAGCCTTCGTATATTCCCCAGCAACCTTCATATTATCAATACCCGCAATATCAATACCCGCAATATCAATACCCGCAATATCAATACCCACAATATCAATACCCACAATATCAATACCCGCAATATCAATACCCGCAATATCAATATTATTCAGATGGTTCTTATTGCGAAATCCATTATGTATCCCCGCTAATTGTATCATCATCAAATAGTTCTCAATCATCTTCTAAATCAACTCCTCAAACATCTTCACAACCGCCTCAAACTCAACTATCTTGCTAGTAATAACACTGCTGCAGCGCGGTAAGATAATATCCTAATTTATTTTTTATAGTAATTATATGTTTGCGATATACATATAATTACACAAAGAAATATATACTATGTATATAACTAAAAAAAATGGTATTTTATAGTGGAGAACAATTTAGTCAAAAGGGACATATCAATAAAAAACTGCCTTCTAGTAATGAAACAAAACTTAATGAAATTATAGGTATAAAAGAAAAAAATGATTTAGAAGATATTATAAACACTGCGCTACCAACTATGACAACAAAACATAAATTAGGGCAATATTTTACAACCAATAATGAACTCAAAGAAAAGGTATTTAAGTTTATCTTGAATAGTCCATCTAATATATTAGAACCATCTATAGGGCAAGGTGATTTAATTACATTTATTACAGATAAAATACCAAGTATTACATTTGATATGTATGAAATTGATACAAATATTATATTATTGGATAAAATACAAAAAGACAAGGTTATTTATGGAGATTTTATGACACAAAAATTTACAAAAACATACAAAACCATAGTGGGAAACCCTCCTTATGTTCGGACTAAAAAAGGCAACCTGTATATTGATTTTACCGAAAAATGTTATAATTTACTTGAAGTAAATGGAGAATTGATATTTATTGTTCCATCTGATTTTCTTAAATTAACAAGTGCATCTAAATTATTAAATATAATGATGATAAATGGAACATTTACTCATATATTCCATCCTCATAATGAAAAAATGTTTGAGAATGCATCTATCGATATTATTGTTTTTAGATATTGTAAAAATAATTTAATTGATAAACGGATTTTATATAATGATAAACCACTTTATATTACAAACTGCAAAGGGCTAATTACTTTTGGAAAAGAAGAAAATAATAATAGTGTGATGTTTCAAGACTATTTTAATATTTATGTTGGTCTTGTTACTGGAAAAGAAGAAGTTTATAAAAATGAGGAAATTGGTAATATAGAAGTATTAAATGGCGCAGATAAAGTAGATAAATATATATATATTGAAAATTACCCTTGTGAAAATGAGAAAATTAACACATATTTATCACATCATAAAAAAGAACTTATTGAAAGGAGAATAAGGAAGTTTAATGAAAATAACTGGTTTGAATGGGGTGCGCCAAGAAATATCACTACAATACAAACAAATCGCGGTAAAGATTGTATTTATATTTATAATATAACAAGAAAGCATGATGTAGCATTTTTAGGTAATGTAAATTATTTTGGAGGAGGTTTAATAATGCTTATGCCAAAAAAAATATGTAATTTAAAAAATATAGTATCTTATATGAATAGTGATAAATTTAAGGATAATTTTATGTTTTCTGGAAGGTTCAAAATAGGGCATCGACAAATATGTAATTCTTACATTCCTAGTGAATATCTATAAATCCAATGTCCTTATATTTGACATAAAGGTTTCTTTCCAACTTGGTTTAGGTTTATGTAAGCAATATATAAATTGTTTTATTTTTTTATTTATATTTTCATATTTGAATGTCCTATTTTTATCCCAACAAACTTGAAAAGGTAAGTTATTTATATTTGGTGTTAATATTGTCAAACCCTTTACACTATTGACAATTACATCACTCGCATTTGTTTTATTTAACACTACGAAATAATAATCCTTTTTGTTATTAGTGTTATATTGGGTTGCTTTTAATTTATTGAAAAGTAATTCACTCATCTTACCATTTTCATAAGATGTATCGCTATGAATATCTAACATTTCATTCGTATAAGCATATACACACATCGCTAAATTACCAGTATTATCGCTTGTTATTGTAGTAGTTGTTTTTATATTGATTGGAATCCACCCATACATATAATCAAATGCTAAAATATCATACCACATTCTAATTTTTGGTTTTTTTATTTTTTCACCAAACTTTTCAATAAGTAATTTAATTATTTCATCTTCATCGATGCAACTATTTATTCTACCATCTTCATTTTGTGTTGAAAATTGAAACATTTGTAGTTTCAAATATTTTTTAATTTTATACATAATTAAAGGTAATTGTTTTAATCTCAGAATATACCCCCTAAACCATTTTTGTATTTTAATTATTTTAGTTTTATTACTTGCAAATGATGTGGTTATTGCTTCAATTTGTAAATCCATTTTGAATTATAATACTTATATATTTGTGTATATCATTTTTTATATAGCCGCGCTTATAACTTCTTGAGAACATTGTTATAGAAATATGCTACGAGCGTTTCCCAACGATAATGTTTTAAGATATTCTCGCGTCCTTTTGTGCCGTGTTTATTTGCCAATTCGGGATTACTAAAGTATTTCCAGAATGCCTCTGCAAAATCGCGAGGGTCTGTGATTTCCGCTTTGCCTCCTATACCAGTTCCTTTATTATCTAAGTATTGGTAAATAGTCGAACGAATGGGTGTAGAATTGCTATCCGTTAAATATTCGCGGATACCTCCTACAAAAGAAGATACCTGCGGCTTACCTAATGCTAAACACTCAAAGATAGTTAATTCAAACCCTCCACCATTGCAGTTATTGCACCCGACATCGCAGCAATTGTATAATATATTAATCTCTTTGTCTGATAATTGCTGAGGGTTCGACACTTCTATTATAGTGTTTTTAACATAATCCAGAGGGACATCTCTGAATTTAACTTCATTCTCTAGAACGTCCATTAAATCCCAATATGCATCAATGCTGGTTCCTACAATTAATTTCACAGGTCTCCGCGTATGTTTATTTGTTGCGCTATTTCCTTTCTTATTTGATACATTGGCTAAATAGTGCCTTTCTACAAATTCAACCCACGCTATAATGGTATGATCCCAGCATTTACGTGGCTGATTTCTATTGAGATTTAAAACAATAAAAGCGTCTTCGTCGTAATTAAAGAATGTTCTTGCGATATTTGTTGGTATCGGATAATATATGTTTGTATCAAAGCCGTGAGGAAAACTATACATCGGCATATTATCTCTTATTCCTAATTTCTTAGCTATATCCATCCAATACGGAGTGAAAGCGACAATCCCGTCAATATACTTGTTTAATAAATTGATATAGTCCTTCTTTTGATAGGGATACACCTGATCCATATAAGATATTAATTTAAACTTGCTTTTTTGCTTTCCGCAATCATTCATAATATTATTCACTAATGCTGAAGTCACAACATTATCATTAAAGATGATGATGATATCTTGAGGGTTTTCTTTAATATACTTGCTTATTTCTAATTCACCGAAGCCATTACGACGAGGATTTTCAGTTGCCATCGCGTCGTGTATTTTAACATTTGACGGGATATCATTGCGTATCGCATAACTATCCGCACATTTTATATTTTGGAACCCATAGATTGTTAATTCGATATCATCATATATCCCTAGATATTTTGAAATATAATAGACGACCTTTGAATATCCATTGCTCGCTCCAATGGGATATGTTCCACATAACATTACCCTTTTTTTACCATTATTCGAAGGATACCACCAATCATCACTCGATTGTTCCTTCACTTCCTTCAGTTCCTTCACTTCCTTCAGTTCCTTTACTTCCTTCACTTCCTTCAGTTCCTTCAGTTCCTTCACTTCCTTTTGAACAACCTTGCTTTCTACATTCGTATCATCTCCTACATCGATAGATTTAGAAAATAGATTAGATAATTTTATAGACATTTTTAAAAATATATATAATATAAATCTTATATAAATCTTATATTATAATAAAAAAATGATTAGAATTCTATAGATTTAAAGAATATATCTTGTATTTATTGTATTATTGTATTGCAATAATGGATGATACTATTAGACAATATGAAAGAGACGAAGACTATTTAAAGGTTTTCTTGAAAAAGATTAGGAATAAGAATGGCACTTATAAAAGGATATGCATATCACCTATACGATATGCAGGGGGCAAAAGTAAAGCAATCGGATTAATCTTAGAAAACTTGCCAAAATTAAAAGAAAAGAAGATAGTTTCGCCATTCTTTGGGGGAGGCTCAGTTGAATTATGTCTTTCAAGTATGTTGGGAATTGAAGTGATAGGCTATGATGTCTTTAATATGCTTGCTAATTTCTGGAATGTTCTCATACATCACAAAGAGGATTTCATAAATGAACTTAAGAAATTCGAAATAACACAAGAGGAATTCACGTATAACAGGCACGTTTTATTGAATTACTGGGATAAAATAAAGCCCGCCGATTTACATTATAAAACTAAGAATAAAATAGAATTGAAAGAGGAGGATTTGACGAAGTTGGATAATAACGCTATCAATCAGGCAGTATATTATTACTATAATATGACGTTGTCTTACGGACCAATGTTTCTAGGATGGCCCAGTTCAAATGAAATTAATAAGGATAAATTCAAAAGAAGAATAGAAAAGATTAAAGAATTGAATTTAATTAACTTACAAGTATCTTGTAGTTCATTCGAGGATATTTTAGAGAACCACGCAAACGACTTTCTATTTTTAGACCCCCCTTATTATTTGAATGGAGATAGTAAGATGTTCAAAGGTATGTATCCAAATTGCAACTTTGCCATCCATCACAATAATTTCGACCACATAAAACTAGCAGATATGCTAAAAAAACACGAAGGGGGGTTTATAATGACTTATAATAATTGCTCTAAAATCCGAGATTTGTATGAGGATTGTATATTCGTATTCCCTGAATGGCAATATACATACGGACAAGGTGAAACGCGAATAGGTAAAAATAGGCAAAAAAATACAAATAATAATATTAAAGAAAGCCACGAAATAATCATAATAAAATGGGCAAGGCAATAATGCTTAATGAGCATCGACGTGTTCTTTGTAAGCATTTTTGATATGATCAGTCCATTTCTCCCCCTTTTCTTGAAAGTTCCATTTAGGATATACGCCATATGCGCTCTTATAATCTTCGCGACATAAATCCTCCATAACCTTTATTTGCGGGTATGTTATCTTTTCAATGGAAGATAATAGCCCGTTTATTACTATTTTTATTGGCTCTATAAATAGGGCATACACCTGTATAGTTTTGCCAATATTGATTTGCTCTGATATTAGCAGGTTTATTCCAAATGTTCGTATTGACGGCGACCCTGACAAACCTCCTTCATAAAACGCAAAGGTATTCTTAATCCCTCCTTTGCATTCGGACGACCCTATCTTCCATATTTCATCGTCGACAATAATAAAATATATCCGCCCATTTTCTTTTTTCTGTGTTTCTTTATCGCATACATATTCCAATGCCCAGCCCTTCTTAGCATTCGCAGACCTACTTTTGATATTTCCGATATGCACGATGTTCTTAACGTCAGCGATTGAGATGTTCATTCTTTGTTTATTCCTTTGTGCGCTTTGCTGCTCTTGCTGCTCTTGCTTAAGTAATTAAGCATTCCTATCATTTTTTTATAAATTGCAATATTTATTGAACTAATTTATTATATATCAAAATATCAATACGCTATCATACCCTCTGCTTTCTAATTTATAACCTAAAGAGCAATATAATTCTATGATTTCATATTTTCAAAAGACTTATTGATAAAATAATTACACTAACCGAAAAGAAAAATGAGACAAAACTATTATAAAAAATATAATAATTATGTTATTCATCTTTTCTATCGGTGTAAATGATCGCATTTAAGCGACTAACTACAATTTGACGGCACTATTGCGGTTTGTAGTTTTTGTAAATCAACTCCTCTCTTATATCTTTCTGGTCGTTCATCATATTCTATATAATAGTTAAAAACTTTTTGAATATTTTTACAACCATTTTTATCACGATTGATACAACCATTCCGTTTATTTTCCATTTTATATGTTAGGATAGAATGCATCTTTCGCTCTTTATTTCTTTTATCTGGTAGATAAAGGTTTTTACTTAATTCCTCTGTCTTGTAATTTAGACACGAAGTTCTATATTCATCTATGTTATAAACCTTAAAACGTTCTTGTAATTTTCTTTTTAATGATAGATTGGGTGTAGAAATAAAGTTTTTCATTTGCTTACCTATACTCCAATCACCAATTATAATAATACTATCTTTTGTATATGTCTTTTCAATTTTATTAAGCATATTATCTTCTGTTCTTTTTTTATTTATAAAAGCATACCATTTATATTGTCTAAATTTATTATTTTGATATAACTTATATAATACTTCATTAGTGTTTATTTTTTTACTTATAAAATCATTAAAATTAGTAATATTACAACTTTTAGAATTATATGACGATAGTTCCTTCTCTTTTGATGTAATTTCTAATTCATCTCTATATTTTTTTAGAATGTTTTGATATTTTAGTCTTTTGGTTTCATTTACTCTTTGTTTATTAGTATAAGAATAAAACTTACCATCATCATTCATCATAGTAAATAAGCTTCTTTTACCTGGATCAATAAAAATATGATTTCCTTTTAATTCTTCTTTTTCAACATCATCTATATAAGGAAACTCTTGTATTTTTTCAACCTTTTTAGGTTTATCCTTTTGTTTTAATTTATTTAACTCTTTCTTTTCATCTTGTAATATTTTTTTAGAGAGTTTCTTTTTTTCTTTATCTTCATCAGTCATTTCTCTTGCATCCTTTCGCCCTTTCTTCATCTTTTCCTTTTTAATCTTTTCACCTTCAATATAATCATTATGAATAAATCTTAAAGAAGTTGCATAACCATCAGTAATAATAGTATTATCAAACTTATAATCTTTTATTTTTTGAGTTATATTAAAATATTTGTCCCATAAGAACTCTTTATTAAGTTCTATATTGTCTAAATACTCTTTTTTCCCTTTATCTACTAATAATTCTATTATTGATTTAGTATCCATTTGAATATGATTAGGAATTATAGATGATTGTAATGGAAAGAATTGATACATTTTACCCTCTATTTTTTCTAATTCAATATTCATAAAAATCATGTATTTAAGATACTTTTGAGGTGTTGCTTTAATATCATAATAATAACTAACTTCAAAATTTTCAGGAACTATCTTATAACGATATTCATTTATCCAGTTATGGAACTTAACATTAGATTTTAAAGAGCCATTTAATATATCATTTTTAACAACATATAAATCTTTGAATAATTGTTTTTTAAAGTCTTTATTAGTAATGTCATCTTTGTATAAGACCTTGAAGTAAGAATTTATAAAACGATTTACATAGTCAAAAAAATGCATTTTAATATTGGTTTCAATAGAAGTTAAAATTGTAATAGCATAATAATCTAAAATAGAAGATAAATTAACACCATCTTCTAAAGTAAAATTATGTAAGTTTTTAAATTCATTTAATAATAGAAGATTATTATTTTTAGGTTTAGGACCACTTGATGGTAATATAAGTGATTTCATACACATTTTAATAGTATTTTCATTAATTAAAGGTATATCAATACCATAATGGTATTTTTCTAAACACCATAATCTCAACAATAAACTTGTTTTTGTAGTAATATAATTAGTTCTATAAACAGCATCTTGAATGGAATTAAAGATTTTTTGGCTTTCCTCATTATTATTAAGAATAGAAGTAATAGGTAATTTAATACATTTATACTTATCAGGTGGTTTCTTCATTATGTATATTTCTATATAGTATATATGTAAATATCCTTATATAGTTTTCAAAAAATAAAAATTGATAATAAGATGTGATATTATTATACAATCAACATTAAAAGATAATAAGATAATGTCATCATCTTTTGGAACAAATATGCTACAAATGAGAAGCGTTGAAGAAACTATGAATGCTGGAAAAAAATGGACTATTGAAGAAGATATTAAATTGCTTGAAGAATTCACAGAAAATAAAACTTATGAAGAAATAGCTTTAGAACATAAGAGAACTGCAAATAGTATTCAGTTAAGAGTTATATCTCATATAATTTACCCAAAAATAAAAAATGATGTAGAAACTGATATGGGAAAAGTTGCATTAGAGTATAATATTGGCGCTGAAAAACTATTATATAATATAAATAAATTAAAGATGAAGGCAACAGAAAATAAGGAGAAGCCATCAAAAAAACCCATACAAAAATCAAAACACGACGAAGAACCAACTAATAAACAAATATTTGAATATTTAAAGCAATTAGATAACAAAATAAATGAAATAAACTCTAAATTGGATAATTTAGAATATTTGAGGTAGGTATAACTTCTTTCAACTTATTCTTATTCTTTAGATAAGCAGTTCTTCTGTATTCTTTTAATTTTTCAGGATTCTCCTCTTTCAATTTTTTAAGATAGTTTGCACCACCTTCTTTTACTCTTTCTTTATTTTTTTCATAATATCTTTTATGTGTATTACCATAAGTATATTTCTTTAATTGTTCCTTTAATTTTATAATTTCGGTTTTAAGATTTTCATTTTCTTCTATCAGTTTAGTAATATCCATAATGTTATATATTATTATGTGATTTATTTTTAAATACATTTAATATAATTAGATAAAATGGTAGAACAACACAGCGAAGATTATAAATTAACCGCTGTAAAATATTATTTAACACATAATAAAACGATGAGAGATGTATGTAATAAAATATTTAATTGTAAATATCAATCTTTATCTAAATGGAAAATAAAATATAATAGATTTTTATAACAATAGTATTAAAGATAAATATAAAAATTATTTAATTATTATGGATAATGCTGTTATACATAGGTCAAATATAATAAGACAAATAATAGAAGAAAGTAATAATGATTTATTGTATAGTGTCCCATATCATCCAGAAACAAATGCTATAGAAGAATTTTTCAGTCAATTAAAACATTATATCAAAAAGGAAAGTCCAAATACATACGAAGATATAGAAAGAGTAATAAAAGATATAATAACTACCAAAATAAAGAGAGAGCATTTAACAAATTACCTAAAACATAGTTTTAAGATATATAAAAATAAATAATCTTGTCTCATTTTTCTTTTCGGTCGGTGTAATTGGCATCTTACCTTCCAATATTTCTTTCTCGGTTTTACCTACGAGCCTTTTATATACATAATTAACTAATGCGATGAAAGGTTGGTATTCGCGAATAATTTCCTTATAATGTTCATATGGTTCATCAATATATTCTCTTTCGCATTTATCCCAATTAACTGGATAAACATTATTTAACCCATTAAAGATGGTATAATTTTCATATAAATGCGGGGTTTTATGATACATATCTTCGAGCATATCATTGCCAATATCACACCACCCTATTTTACCCATATTGGCATCTAATAAGGTTCTAATTCTTTTTTTCCATTCAATCATAATGGGGGTGTTAGCTCTACTTCCAAATACACCATTCCACAATAATTGATTATTTTGCTTTATAAAAAATCCATTGTTTCTATCAAGGTGTTCAAACACACTATCGAGCGAATTCAAGACAAGCGTATCGCTATCCATCCATATGCCTCCATATTTGCAAATAACATTAACTCTTACAAAATCAGCCTGATGCGCAGGGCATAAACTACTAAAATAACTTGGTATATCTTCTACATAATCTCTTATATTTTTTTCATTGATTAAATGTATTTTATAACCAATGCCATTTGTTGAATGCAAATATATCAGGTTTCGCAATATAGTAATTAAGGTATATTCCTCGCCTACCCAATATAGATAGAGATTTCTTTGTTCCATTATATATATTTGATAATATAATTATAACTTTATATATTTGCGCTAGTATCGTAATGTGTTAATATATTTATAAATTATATTTATTAAAAGTAGTATTAAAGAATAACTGAAAATCCATTAATGAATAATATATTAAATGTTGGATATGGAACTACTAACCCTAGAAAATTAATACATTTAGTTCAAAATAATGTTGCTTTAAGATTGCAAGATATTCGTTCCTCAGGTGATAGAACAACAAATATAGAGTTTATTAATGGTAATACTGACGTTTTCTCTTCAAATAATTTTGAAACGGATTGGCGAATAGTAAATTCAAATTCGCTTTTTTGTATTCAAAGTGGCTCTAGTAATATTATTAGTAATGTTATGAACCTAACAAATGTAGGGTATATAGGTATTGGCACTACATTACCCCGCACTACATTAGATATTATAGGTAATTTAACAATTGATGGAAATATATTGCCAGGTGCTAGTAATACCTATAATCTGGGCTCATATGAAAAGAAATGGAAGGATTTGTATTTATCTGGCAGCAGCATATATTTAGACAATTTAATTATATCAAGGGATGCGACTTCTAACATAGATATTAAGGATATTTCAGGTGTTTATAAAAATATCAATATAAATTCTGTGCAGTTGAACAATGATAGCAAGAAGATAACATTAGGTATTGATGAAAGTGGCAATATAACATATACGGATAGTTCAAATGTAGTATCCTTTGCTATCACAACAACTAGCGTTACTTCGGCGAATTTAGATACATCAATCTTAAGCGTAGATAAGGGAGGGACTGGTGTAGGTTCATTAGCAGTGGGGCAGTTATTGGTAGGCAATGGGACAAACGATGTATTACAGAATAGTAATTTGAAATGGGATAATACTAATAGTAGACTTGGTATTGGAACAAGTAATCCTTCTTCGAAATTAGAAGTATATGACGGAGATATTAAATTGAATACAAATTGGGTTAATGGGGCTACTATGAATTTGTATGGCTATAGCAGTAATAAAAGGCTAGAGTTCTCTTATGATAATGGGACTGCTATATATGATAATAATAAATTTAGATTTTTAACTGGTGCTTCGCATATTGAAAGAATGGTAGTAGCGAGTGATGGTAATGTTGGTATAGGGACTTCTACGCCTTCAAAGAAACTTCACGTGGTTAGTTCTAATAACAATTTGGTGAGAATTGAAGCGGATACAAATGCTTTGTCGCAAGTTTCTGGGATTGAGTTTGGAATACCTTCATATTCATCGGAAACAAGAAGCAAAATAACGTCAACTACCTATACAGGAGATGCAAGTGATATTCAATTTCATACATCTTCAGGTATTTCTTCGTCTGCTGCAAGGTTGACTATCAATAGCAATGGTAATGTTGGAATAGGCACTTCAGTAAATTTAGCAAATAAATTAAATGTGAATGGAACAATAAGTGCTACGTTATTTTCGGGTAAAGGAGATAATTTAATAGACATCCCTATATCAGGTATTACTGCTTTGCAAACAACGTTGGATACTAATGATTTGAATGCTAGTAATTACATAGTAGCAACAAGCAATATCTTAGTTACTAAAGCAAACTTTAATGATTTGAATGCTAGTAATTACATTCTACATACAAGCAATGTTATCTCGAAGAGGATAACTGATTTAACTACGGATATGATTTATGAAGACCCTAGTGCTATAAACAAATTTATAGTAAGCAATAAATATAATAATAATCTCTTAGTGAATGGAGATTTAACTATTAATTCTAACTTAATAGTTCTAGGTGAAAGCACAACCTTAGAAACGATTGTATATACAACTGAAAGAATGGAAGTAGTAAATGCGGATGTTAACTCTATTGCGTTGATGATACAACAAAAGGATAGCAATAGTGCTATATTAGTAGCCTCAAATTTAACTGCAAATGTGTTCACTATTGCTAATAATGGAGATGTTCATATTGTAGGTAATTATAAGAAAAATAATAGAGATGTTATAGATGATACTAGCAATTATGTGTTAGCGACAAGCAACATCTTAGTTACTAAAGCAAACTTCAATGATTTGAATGCTAGTAATTACATTGTAGCGACAAGCAACATCTTAGTGGCAAAAGCAAACTTTAATGATTTGAATGCAAGTAATTACATAGTAGCAACAAGCAACATCTTAATAACCAAAGCAAACTTCAATGATTTGAATGCAAGTAATTACATAGTAGCGACAAGCAACATCTTAGTTACTAAAGCAA
>Ga0214921_10005051_pt1 | contig 18907 bp, 14 predicted proteins | sample LL1505_MetaG_FD_177992 | JGI IMG/M metagenome (GOLD analysis project Ga0214921, IMG submission 177992) | Freshwater microbial communities from Lake Lanier, Atlanta, Georgia, United States - LL-1505 | ecosystem: Environmental > Aquatic > Freshwater > Lake | place: USA: Georgia | collected... | reverse complement strand
ATATGAAGTTTACAATGGATATGTTTGATCCAATAACCAAACAACGATTGATGGGTCGTGCCGGGGGCACAAGTGATTTAGGTATGGGTATTCCTAAAGATAAAGAAAGACACGCTACCCAAGCCGCATTAGCACAGCAACAAGGCGGAGTGCGTAAGGAACCAGTGCTACTAATAAAAACCGCAAAAGGTTATGAACTATTAGAAGGTTGGCACCGAACTATTCAACATTTTGTCAAGTATCCCAACGGGTATACAGGTCCTGCATATGTAGCAGTGGCACAGGGCCAGCAAGGTGTGGCAGAAGGTCAGTTAAATGAATCGCTATCATCAATGGTTGCGCAGGATCAGGACGAGCGTAACGAATATAAACAATTTGTAAAATCACAGGCCGGGGGCGATTGGTCCAAGGGGGCTAAACTATATGCGCAACTTAAAAAAAGACCCAGTGATGATATATTTGGTGATAAACAAAGATTAAATCAATTTATGAAAATAAAATTTGATTTCGATAAGTTTACTGATGACGATTGGAACAATTATTGGTTGTTGGCACAACATTGCGATATGAATCGCAATTTCCAAAAACAAGCACTGTCGATTATTAAAAAATATCAAGGTCCAGATAGCTCACACTACAAGTATCTGTATGATAGAATTAGTTGCGCCATTACCGGCACACAAAAATATGGAACGCAATCCCTGTGTGGTAAAGACCATCAAGAGCTGTCAGAAACATTTGACCAACCCTATCCTTTGACCTGGGAACACAGTGAATACGGTGATGTGGATGCCCTGGCCACTCTGGACGATGGCACCCATCTGAGTGTGATGTTCAGTGAACGAGAAGATGATCATTGGCGAGTGGAATTCTACAGAAACAACAGCCAGCAAGTCACAGGTCAGGGTGATGCTCACAGAGTGTTTGCCACAGTGCTGGCTGCCATTGCCGAGTTCGTCAAAAAACAACAACCACGGGGATTGAGCTTCGCAGCCGTCAAAGGTGACGAAGACGACGATAGCACACAAGACCAACTCAGTAGGATCAAACTCTATGACCGATTGGTGCAGCGATACGCACAATCTGTTGGTTATGGTGTCACCAGAGTGGACAAAACTCACTTGGTGGCTTATAAATTGACCCGATTGAAACAAGAGCTGTCTGAACAGCAACACCAAGATTACATGGCGGGACATTGTCATGTCATGGCAATAGCATTAAAGTTATTACACCCTGATTGGCAAATCCGAGCGCACATAGGGTGGGACGATGACGAAGCTGAAGATCATGAGTATCGAGTTGATCATGTGTATATTGTCGCTCCTGATGGATCAGCATACGACTGTCGTGGCAGGTTTGACCACGAGGACCAGTTGGTGGGCCCCGACACCACGGGAGGCATTGACACACAGTATGTGGACCTGGAAGTCACAGACATCAAACAGTTGATCTCACGTGGCGAATTAAAACAGTTTACCAAACAGGATATAGTTGATGCCACGGAATTTGCCAAGCAGATCGTAAACGAAAACTTTAAAGATGGTCGTAATCCACAAGACAAAGGTGACAGCAAACGATACGGTGTTCCCACCCGAGCCAGTGTCAGCACATTGCGCAAAGTGGCCAAACAAGGCGGACGCCGAGGTCAACTGGCACACTGGATGGCCAATATGAAATCAGGCAGGGCCAAGGCAAAGAAATGAGAGCCAGAGAATTTGTCAGAGAAAGTGGTCGACGTCTGGCCAGCCAGGGAATAGAAGTTTCCCGAGTCTACCCAGAAGATTTTAAAAAGGCCAAAGCTGCTCTGGATCCCCTGCTAAAGCAAGCAGGCATCACCGCCGGATGGGCAGCCGGTGGAGCTGGTAGTTTCGATCCCGAACATCCCTACGGTGGCGGTGGTCGTGCCAGCAGTGGTGATATTGATATCATGATTGATCCTGATGATCTGAGAAAGGCCTTTCCTGTGGATCTGGAGCAGTATAATCAGGCCACCCAGGCCCTGGGCGCCCGAGCATTTGCCAATGTCATGGCCAGTCCCGAACGACAGGAAAAATTGGCACTGACCGCCAGCAAGTGGGCCCTGGCACAACACATGACAAAAAATGGTTATCCCACCGACCCCGGCACGCTGACAGTGGAATATGGTGCTGATGGTAAGATCTTTAGTGTGGATTTGATATTACGCCCCCGGACAGCCTGGGAATTACACGCTCATGACTTCAGTCAGGATCCTGAAATGCGCGGTGGTCAATTGTTTACCGACGTTTACCCCACACTGGTGCGACTGGCCAGCAAAACCACTCAGATTGATCCTAGAACTGGTGAAGAAAAAGGCAGTCTGCAATACAGTCCTGACCGAGGGCTGGTGGACCGAGCCACTGGTCAAGTGGTGGCCATCAATAAAAATGACATTGCAAAAATTCTACTGGGCCCTGCGGCCACTGCCCGAGATCTCAGCAGCATTTCTGGCATTCGTCGAGCACTCAGCCAGGATCCCGAAAAGTTGGCCCAGGTTTTTCCTGACAGCACAAATTGATAAATATCAATTATGCTATTACAAGAACTCTTTGCGCCCAACAAAACTCCACTGAACGAAGGCATTGATCACCCCGAAGACCTGATCATCAGTCAGGGCGCTCAGGGCGCCCAACTTGCTGTGTCAGCCATTGCCAGACTGGGTCAGGATGCCAAAACTGTGAGCATCAAATGGGATGGTTTCCCTGCAGTGGTGTTTGGTCGAGACACTGGTGGTGAGTTGGTGTTCATGGACAAACACATGTATGACAAAGTCGCCAAGGGTCGTCTGGAATTCACAACCATCCGAGATTATGATCAGGCCCGTGGTGCTGATCGTTCGGATCTGTGGGAAAAAGAAAGTGTGCTCCGAGCTGCGCTGGAGCGAATTGTGCCGGCAGTTAAAAATCAATACTGGATGGGTGATCTGATGTGGTCCGGCACACCAGCCACATCTGATGGATTTTTCGTATTCAAACCCAACACTGTGGAATATCGAGTCAGCATTGTGGGAGATCTGGGCCAGGACATTTCACGCAGCGTGGGCGGAATCGCTGTGCATACATTTATACCCGAACTGGGTGCGGCCGATGAACCTCTGACAGGGCTGAAAGGTCTTAAAACTCATGCGGGCATCACCTTCCTGACCGGAGAAATGCGAGAGCAACCCAAAATTCTGGTCAATGCAAACTTTTTGGCTCGCACACAGGGTATCATTGATCAACACCGCCGAGCAGTGGATAAATTCATCGCCGATCTCACTGAGATGCGCGGCAAGAGCATCCTGACTGCCATGGGACCGTTCATCACCAGTATGTTGGCAGAGGATGACATTGCCACAGACATTGTGCCCAGATTCCTGGAGTTTTTAAAATCCCGTCTGAACCCAGCAGCGCAGCAAAAATTCCTGGGCGCAAACAACGACGGCTGGTTATACCAGGCCGACGGCGGAGCACCGGGTTTGTTGGGCATCTGGAGCATGTGGGCTGCTGTCACAGATCTGAAATTGCATGTCAAAGAACAGATTGACACACAAATGCAGGGCAGTGAGGTGGTGGCTGTGATTGACGGCGAGCCCAGACACGAAGGCTATGTGTTCGGCGGCGGTGAAAGCAAACTCAAACTGGTGGACCGATTGGGATTCAGTCGCGCCAACTTTGCCAAACACCGAGTGCCAGATGAAGAGATTGCTCGAAAAAAGGACATGCCAGCAGCAGTGTTCTGTTTCGGTCGTATGAACCCACCCACGCTGGGTCACAGATTGGTCATGGCCAAAACAGTGGAACTGGGCGGGGGCAATGCCTACATCTTCCTGAGCAACACACAAAACACCGATACCGATCCCCTGGCACCTGCCGTCAAAGCAGCATTTATTAGAAAAATATACCCCGATCTGGGCCAACACATTGTCGACGAACCTGTGGCCACGCCCATACAAGCAGCCAACTGGTTGTATGCCCGGGGATTTAGAAACATGACATTCGTGGCTGGCAGTGACCGATTGGGCTCGGGCGCCGGCAGTATAGAAAAACTGCTGAACAGTTGGAACAGTGGCACAGTTCGCACCGCTGATAATATATTTGGGCCCGAAGGTCGTGAACACGTGGTGCTGAATTTTGTCAGCAGTGGATCACGTGATCCTGATGCCACGGACATCAGTGGCATCAGTGGAACACTGGCTCGCCGATTTGCTGCCACTGGCGACGAAAAGGCCTTTGAGCGGGCAACCGGAGTAGGAAGCAATATACAGGTGCAGGGCCAGACACTGTATCAGGCCACACGTCAGGGCCAGGGGATTGCAGAACCGGTCCAAGAACCACAATTACAAGAGTCAGTTGACTGGCTGCGAAAAATAACTCAGTGGCCACACAAATAAAGTAAATATCTGATGAATATTGAATTTTTTCCACTGAGATATTTTCTTCTGGGTGTTGATTTTACACTGGACATCCCCCACCAGGAGTTGATTCAGGAACTTAAAAAAGAAGATTGGGTCTGTTGGAATGCTGATGTTCCCAAGGGGCATGAAAATCCCAATTGGAACTATCGTTACAAATTACCCAAGATCAAAACACCCACTGTTCAAAAAATACGAGATTATCTGCAATCAGATCAGGTATACAATGCAGCTTTGGATGGCCTGTACAATTTTGGAAATCCATTTACCGGACTCTGGTCCATGCCCAAAGAGCAGATGAAGGACTGGGCTTGTTGGCACGTGGAATTCATGTGGGACAAACCGGGTTTTTATCTGGAACCACACAATGATTACCGACGGCTGGTGGCCGCAGGAATGATATATTTTACCGAACACGATGATGTCAATGTTTCCACAACATTTTATTCAGATCGGCAGTTGAGTCATCCCATGACCATGACCACCAATTATGGTGATGGTTGGTTAGCCGTTAATGACTACTGCAACTGGCACGAAGGAAGAAATGCATCTGACTATGATCGTTACAGCGTTTTGCTGGGACTGACCATTAAAACACCGAAAGATTATCAATGAATGACGAATACAAAAAATTCTGGCCTATTAAGTCTGACACCAGTTGCTATTTAAAATGGTCCTGGAGCACCATCTATCTGAATCGTGGCACCACTGCCAGCTGTCACAGAACAGTGCACAATCATTTCACAGCTGAAAATTTTGACGATTTTCATAATCTTCCAAAAAAACTAGATGATCGTCGCAGAATGTTGGCAGGTGGCTGGCCCGAAGAATCAGAAACCACCAAATGGGGCATCAATGGTTGCACCTATTGCAAGCACATAGAAGATCAGGGGGGCGTAAGCGATCGCATAGTTCAATTACAAAATCTGGGTGGAGTTTTACAGAATCATGATAATGCGATACCACCTGAACTATTAAGCAATCCCGACGCAGTTGAAATTACACCAACAATTGTGGAAGTCTACTTCAACAATGTCTGTAACATGGCCTGTTTATATTGTGGTCCACATTTTAGCACCATGTGGGAAGAGGAAAATCGCAGATTCAATGCTCAAGAAGACGGCATTCTGGTTAACCCAAGTTGGGAGAGAGATCGAGAACGTTACTATGCCATGCGAGATAAGTTGTTTGCCTGGTTGCGTGAACATGGCCATAAAATCTGGAACTTTGGCATGCTGGGCGGTGAACCGTTCTTTCAAGAAGAATTTGACATGGTGCTGGATCACTGGGAAAATTATCCCAATCCCAATTTGATGTTGACCATTGTGACCAATCTCAAAATAGAACATCGAAGATTTGTAAAATATATAGATCGACTCAAACTCATGGTGGAGACTGGTAAAATTAAAACACTAAACATCAGTGCCAGTCTGGACTGTTGGGGGCCGCAAGCAGAATATTTACGGTGGGGTTTGAAATTAAGTGAATGGGAAAAGAATTTTGCATACATGGCCCCGCAAGAATGGATCATACTCAATGTTAATTTAACCATTACCCCGTTGAGTATCAAGACATTACCAGAACTTATTGAAAAAATCAATGCCTGGGATCATGATCGATTAATGAAGATCACAGCAAAAAACTTAAAAATACCTCCAGAAAAATTTCAAGACTTCCAGGACAAATTGTTGCAATTGGTGGAAGAAAAAACGGATCCCAGAGTGGATGTCAACAAGCACATCTGTATAAGTTTTATGCATGTGTTGGATCCCACCCAAATGAATCCCCTGTGGTTTGGTCCAGGGGTGTTTACAGAAGACATGCAGCGTGTGGTGGAGTTGATGCCAGGGTTTACTGAATTTCAGAGAAGCTTCAAGACTTACATGCAAGGCATTGCCATCAGTATAGAGAACACCACTCGAGATCCCAAGAAAATACTGATGTTAGAAACATATATGAATGAAATGGATCGGAGACGAGGAACCAAATGGTCAGATCTATTCCCCTGGCTGGTTGATCAATTCGCTCAAGCCCGGACAGAATTGGGAGAACTTGGTGAATAATAATTATTGTAAAAGTCCTTGGACCGGAGTTTTCATTGAAACTGACGGGTCTGTAAAAAGTTGCTGTGCTGGATCACATTACTGGGGCAATCTCAATGAAAACACCATTGATGAAATACTGACCAAACCCGAAGTTATTGCAATCAAACAAGGTATAATCAACAATCAGCCAGTGGAGTATTGCAAGGGTTGTCGTCGAGACGAAGAGGCCACTAGTTACAGTTTGAGAAACTACTACGATCAGTTCACAACTACCAGTGAACTGTTGAATTCTGCCAATGACTTTGTATTAAGAAACATAGATATTCGATGGAACGCCCTGTGTAATCTTAACTGTGTTTACTGTAAAGAAGATAGTAGTACTAGATGGCAAGGACTCAAAGGAATCCCCATTGAGTCTCTAGAACGGCACTATTATGATCACGTACTGGATTTTATTAAACGAAACGGACAGGATTTAGAAATTGTGCTATTGGTAGGGGGAGAACCTCTGTTGCCCAGGCAAAATCGAAACCTATTGGATAATATACCCGACGACAAACACATTGACATAATTTCCAACCTCAGTAGCAATTTAGATAATAATCAGGTCTTTCAAAGATTACAATCCAAAAAGGATGTGGGATGGAAAGTCAGTTTTGAGGCCGTAGGGCCAAAATTTGAATATATTCGTCATGGCGCCAATTGGAAAACACTTGTTGAAAATTTAAAAATAGTCAAATCTCTGCCCGGACATCAAATAACAGCATTGCCGGTATATTGCATTTATAGTGCGTTAAATCTAGTAGAAATCTACGAGTTTATACAAGAAATTGATATACAAATTCATTGGCAGAAACTATGGAACCCAAACTATCTTAATGTGACAAACTTTTCTCCCAGAATTAAACAATTGGCCATAGAAGAAATTAATCGAGTTTTAAACTTACCACATTTGAATAAATTCAGTCGAGGTATGAACACGGCGTTCTTTGAAAATCAGTTAAAAGAGTTAACTGAGTCTTTGGATCAAAGCATGGACGGTGAGTTTTTGAAGTGGACCCAAGAATATGAAACAAAATATGCCACTGATGTGGGCGGGCTAGCTGATGTCTTTCCAGAATTAAACAATGCCTTGCGAAGCCAATAATAATTATTGTGTGTTGGTTGACATTGGTCTGGCATCACAGACAAATGGCAATACCACTGTCTGCAATCAGAGTCGAACGGAACTTAAAGACGTTAATGGGCAAGTTCTTCGGTTAGACCGCAACAGTTTACACGAAAGTTGGTGCAGCCCAACCAGACAAGAAATACGTGATTCCATGCTGTCTGGAGAACAACATGTCAATTGTCGAGACTGCTGGGACGAAGAACTTGCCGGCAGAACTAGCATGCGACAGTTGAGCAATGAAAAATTTGCCAATGTAACAATTGACACAACACAGCCCAGAGTGTTCATGTTCAAACCCGGAAACGTCTGCAATCTCAGTTGCAGGCATTGCAACCCATTTGTGAGTTCCAAATGGTATCGTGACCACTATCAGGCAACCATTAAACCAAAAAATAACATTAATTTTGTAGAATACGTTAGAATATACGATTCTATTAGAGATAGTTTTGCCGCAGAGAATATTAATCTCTGGCCTGTGCTCAAGCAATGGAATAAAAATATAATTTATTACGACCTGTACGGTGCTGAACCTCTGTTAATTGAGCCCTTACTGGAAACACTCAGGGACAGTTACCTTACTGGTGCATCCAAAAATCAACAAATACACGTCAACACCAATGGCACCATCTGGCACGACGATTTTAATGAGGTCTTTGGATCATTCAAACGTGTTGAATTGGGAATCAGTATTGACGGAATTGAAGAAAAATTTGAATACATGCGCTATCCCGCAAAATGGGATCTTCTACTGGAAAATTTAAAAAAATATCAGACACTTTCGCTAAAATACCCCAGCATTGAGCTTTCAGTATGCATAACTGTTAGTTTATTAAATATCTATTACCTACCGGAATTCTTAAAGTTTTTCCATGAAATTGGCATCAGTTGCGGCACCAATTTTGTACACAGACCCGATTATCTTAACATGAGAATCGCTCCACCAGCAGTTAAGCAAAAAATCATTGATAAACTTGAAAATAGCCAGTATCTTATCGATGGATGGGGAGAAAAAGCTTCTGTTATAGCCAATTTCATCAGTCTGGATCATGAAAACTCCCAACAATTGATGCAAGAGTTCTGGGAATACACCAATAAATATGATGACCTACGTAAACAATCTTACGCCGACATCTTTCCAGAATTTTATGAGATACTAACCAATGAGTAACACACTTTGTTCGTTTGCATTCGCACACACTGACATTGAACCCAATGGCGATATAAAATTTTGCTGTGCAGTACGGGCCGGGGCCAATCGAGATCCCAATGGAAATGTGTATAATGTGACCACACATACCCTGAAGGAAGCCTGGAATAGCGAAATACTCAAGCAAACACGCATGGAAATGATCCAGGGCAAACGTCCTGAAGTGTGTGATTATTGCTGGAAATTGGAAACATCCGATAATACCCAAGGAACCAGTGTAAGATTGCAAGCCGCAGAAAAAAGAATTCCCATAAGTTCTATCAGTGACAGAATTGAATATGCTAAAAGTCACAATGGAGAACTAAAAGATCTGGCGTTCGACTTTCAGTTATCGATCGGTAACTTATGCAATCTAGCATGTAAGATGTGTAGTCCTGGGTTCAGTACCCAGTATCAAAAATTCTTTTCTAAGTTTCACAATTCCCCACAAGAAATTAATTTTGTTAAAATTCCACCGCTAAATGATGGTGTTCATTTTGAATTCCCGTTCGGCACAAACTTTGACTGGCCAGTCACTCAGTCCCTGACTGAAATCTTTAAAGATCATATACCCACACTCAAAAGAATCTTTTTTACTGGAGGAGAGCCCACACTGATACCACAAGTCCTAGAGTTTATTGACCATTTGTCTGTTGACGCCCCTGAAGATTTTACTGTGTGGCCCAGTACCAATTGCACCAATATTAATAAACGAATGTTAGAGTCTCTGAGCCAATTTAATGAAATTTGGCTAAATCTAAGTTTAGATGGTATGGATGACATTGCATATATTCAGCGCACTCCCAGTAAATGGGAAAATATCGAAAAAAATGTAGATCAGTTAATGAATTGGGCCCGTGATCAGGAAACCATTGGTAAAAAAATACAGATAGTAGTAATCACCACAATCACATCTTTAAACTTTCATCATGTTTTAGATTTTTGGGAATATTTGGAAAATCGATACGGAAATATCACCCATTATGGGATATCTGCCAATGTAGTTTTGCCAGAAAAAACAAATTTGGGAATAGAAGCTGTTCCTGTTGGAGTGATAAAAGAACTTAGAAATAAATGCATTCAGTTATTGGAAAAATCCAATGAGTCCACCTGTGTTGTGCTCAAACAATATCTGCATCTATTGGATACGGTTAATTTTGCACAAGATTCAGAACAAATACATTTTTGTCTGGAGCAGGTGCAAAAGTATCATCCAGAACTAGATATTAAAAAGATTTACAATGTTTATTATCCAGATCAGTTGACAACAGATTCGACCACAGTATAAAATTTAATTTTCAAGGAGTATTTCTATGTCACAGATGTTTTCGGCCGAACAGAAGGCCAAACTCACCCAACTAGTCAATGAAGGTATCGCAGTCTTGACCGAAATCGAAGATCTGACCGGTGGATTGAATGATACCATCAAGGCAGTGGCCGAAGAACTGGAAGTCAAACCAGCCATCCTTAAAAAAGCCATCAAGATTGCACAAAAATCCAAGTTTACTGAAACCCATCAGGATCACGAAACACTACAAGATATTCTGGAAACTGTGGGCAGAACTGTCTGATGTTTTGTTACATCAAAGATCAGTTTTGTTACATACAGATACCCAAAAATGCCAGTACGACTTATAACAAGTTGTTGTCTGATAATGGGTGGCAACGGCGGGATTTATTTGCCAATGATCTTGATCTGAAAAATATGATTCTATGGGGACTTATTCAAGACCCTGAAGTTCGACACACCAAAGGGTTGTCAACCTTTTTACTTGCCAATTCAGACATAGATTATTCGAATCCCAATATTGCTAAATTATTAATTTCAGGTGTCTTCGACGCACATACATATAGTATGTCAATGATGCTTGGTCCAGTCTGGAACTATCCAATTCACTGGATACCGTTGGATCACACGTTTACTGATTATTCTATACAAACATTTAACCACCTGAGAAAAAAATACGGACCCAATGATCTTACGCAAATGTGGTTCGATGAAAATGGCATCAAGATTGATATGTCCAGCGCCCAGTATTTGCACCAGGCTAGTCCCATTGAACAAAATATTCGAAAGATCATTAATCAGTATAAATTTCAACATCAGTCTGAATACCAGCAAATTGTAAAAAATTATCTGTCACCGGACATTATTCAATATCGAAAAACATTGAACGAGTATGCTAAAAAATTTGGGTATTCGGATATTGTGGCTCCAGTAAATGTTTATGAAGAATAACAGCTGGAATAAAACTTTACAATTTCTTCAGGCGGATTGGAAAAGCAACCCGTTAAGACTGGCATTGGAAACCGTTAACTGGGCACTCAATCTTGCAATTGCTCTGATTTTTGCCATAACCATACCTGATGTCCCACTGCTGATTGTCTATCCCATTTTCTTTGCGGCATTAAGCATCAGTATCTATTCTGCCATCAGCAGGGGAAGTTTTGGGTTATTGATCACTAGTATCACTCTTTTTGCAATTGATATTGTTGGTTTTATCAGACTACTATATAATAGTTAAGTGTCGCTCACTACACGAGCATGTAGAAAGGCCGACCAGCCATAAATGGTCAGAGAGGAAATAATGAGTTATGTCGACGCACTTTTTGATCGCGCCAAAGATCAAATCCATGTGGTTGAAAGAATTGATGGCAATCGAATCTATCAGGAATACCCTGCCAATTACGTGCTCTATTACGATGACCCACGTGGCAAACACCGGACCATCTACGATACCCCAGTAAGCAGATTCAGCACCCGAGTGGGCAAAGAGTTTCATAAAGAATTAAAAATCAACTCAGGCAAACGCATCTGGGAATCAGACATCAATCCAGTGTTCCGCTGTCTGGAAGAAAACTATCTGGGCAAAACTGCTCCCCGACTACAAACAGCATTTTTCGATATTGAAGTGGATTTTGATCCTGTCAGGGGGTTTAGTCCACCAGAAGACCCTTTCAATCCAGTAACAGCCATTACCATTTATTTTGATTGGCTGGACAAGATTGTGACCTTGGCCACACCTCCCAAGAGCCTGAGTTGGGAGACTGCAGAAGAAATTGCTGGAAAATATGACAATTGCTTCCTGTTTGATCGTGAAGAAGATCTATTGGACACCTTCCTGAATCTGATCGATGATGCTGACATATTGAGTGGCTGGAACTCCGAAGGCTTCGATATTCCCTACATGGTCATGCGTACCAAACGTGTGCTCAGCAAAGATGATTGTCGTCGGTTTTGTTTATGGGGACAAATGCCCAAAGAACGCACATTTGAACGATTTGGTGCCAGTCAACTCACATTTGATCTGATTGGGCGTGTGCACCTGGACTACATGCAACTCTATCGCAAGTACACCTATGAAGAGCGCCACAGTTATAGTCTGGACGCCATTGGTGAATACGAATTAGAAGAGCGTAAAACTCAGTATGAAGGCACACTGGACCAGTTGTATAATCGAGACTTTGAAAAGTTTATCGAATATAACCGGCAAGACACCATGCTGTTGGCCAAATTGGATAAAAAGTTAAGATTCCTGGACCTGGCCAATGAACTGGCACACGACAACACTGTACTACTGCAGACCACCATGGGTGCTGTGGCAGTTACTGAACAGGCCATCATCAACGAAGCACACCAGCTGGGTCTGGTGGTGCCCAATCGAACTGGTCGAGAAGATCAGGGCGACACTCAGGCCGCTGGGGCCTATGTGGCTTATCCCAAACAGGGCATGCATGATTATGTGGGAGCCATAGACATCAACTCACTGTACCCCAGTGCCATTCGTGCGCTGAACATGGGTCCTGAAACCATTGTGGGACAGTTAAGGCCCACCATGACCGATCATTACATCAATCAGAAAATTGCCAGCGGCAGCAGTTTTGCCGACGCCTGGGAAGGTATATTTGGTAGTCTGGAATACACCGCTGTGATGAACATGGAACCCGGCACTGAGCTCACCATTGACTGGGAAAACGGCACCAGCGATGTGCTCAGTGCTGCTGACGTCTGGCGATTGGTTTTCGACAGCAATCAGCCCTGGATCCTCAGTGCCAATGGCACCATATTCAGTAACGAACGCAAGGGCATTGTGCCCGGCCTGCTGGAACGCTGGTACGCAGAACGTAAGGAAATGCAGGCCAAGAAGAAAGAAGCAACCGAACCCGAAGACATCGCATTCTGGGACAAGCGTCAGTTGGTTAAGAAAATTAATCTAAACTCATTATATGGCGCTATTTTGAATCCCGGATGTCGATTCTTTGACCATCGCATTGGCCAGAGCACCACACTGACCGGCAGAGTGATTGCCCGACACATGGATGCATACATCAACGAATGCATCATGGGCAGTTATGATCATACTGGCAAATCAATCATATACGGTGACACCGATTCGTGCTATTTCAGTGTCTGGCCAGCTATTAAGGACGATGTTGCTGCGGGCCGTATGGAATGGAACAAAGATCTTGCAGTGGCACTGTATGATAACATTGCCGATCAGGTCAATGACAGTTTCCCTGCATTTTGTGAACGTGCCTTCCATACTCCCCGCCGGCAGGGCGAACTTATCAAGGGGGGCCGAGAACTGGTGGCCATCAAGGGCTTGTTTATCAAGAAGAAACGCTACGCAGTTCTGATCTATGATCTGGAAGGCAAGCGCCTGGACACTCACAGCAAACCCGGCAAACTCAAAGCCATGGGCCTGGATCTGAAACGTTCAGATACCCCCAAGGTTGTACAGGACTTCCTGAGTGATGTTCTGCTGGATGTGCTGACTGGCGCCACCAGAGACAGCATTATTGAAAAGGTCCGTGAATTTAAACTGGCATTTACTGAGAGACCAGCCTGGGAGAAGGGAACACCCAAACGTGTGAATAATCTAACCAAATATACCCGTGAAGAAGAACGACTGGGCAAAGCCAATATGCCGGGCCACGTTCGTGCAGCAATGAATTGGAATAATTTGCGCAGAATGCATGGTGATAACTACAGTATGAGTATCGTGGATGGCATGAAGACCATTGTGTGCAAATTAAAAGATAACCCCCTGGGATACACCAGTGTGGGATATCCCACAGACGAGACGCATATACCACAGTGGTTTAAGGATTTGCCATTTGATGACAGTGAGATGGAATCCACGATCGTGGACCAAAAGGTGGAAAACCTGTTGGGCGTGCTGGATTGGAAGATTTCGGAAAACACACAAATCAAAACCACTTTTGATGATTTTTTTAGCTTCGAGTAACTATGAAAAAAATAGAACTAGTCAATGTAACTGATCTGGAATCCATGCCCAGGACTCCATTAACCACCACAGATGTGGTTTTTGATCATATGGATAGATTTACACGACATCGAATGACATTCGATAAAGATCTGGGACTCCGAGGCAAATACTGCTATCATCCATTTAACACAGTGACCATTGACAGTCGGGGAGACTGTTATGTATGCGTCTGTCAGGCCTGGTTGCCCATTAGTGTGGGAAACATTCTGGAATTCGACAGTCTGACAGCAATCGTGCAGAGTCCCCGAGCCAGAGAAATACAAGCCAGTATCATTGACGGCACCTACAAATACTGTGATCACAAGACCTGTCATTTAATTACCAGTAATAATCTGGAAGGACGTATTGATCACAGACCCGACACCATAAATTGGATTGTTTTTGCCATCGACGATAGTTGTAATCTGACTTGCCCCAGTTGCAGAACGGACATGATTTTCTATAATCGAGGCGAAGACTTTGATCGACGCATGCGGATCAGCGATCATCTGGTAAAACTGATTCAGGATCACGATCATTTCTTAAAATTTACACTGAGCGGTGATGGGGACCCGTTCGCCAGCCATGTCTATCGCAACATGCTGGAAAAACTGGATCTCAGCAAGCGTGGAACCACTGAAATTGAAATCGTAACCAATGGCATCCTGGCCAAGGACCATTGGCACCGGATGACTGGCATTCATAAAAATGTCATGAGATTTAAGATTAGTTTTGATGCTGGTAGCCCAGAGGTCTACTCTCTAACACGCAGGGGCGGTAACTGGAACAAGTTAATTGAAAGTGCAGAGCATATCATCAAATGGAAGCAAAAAAATTATGCAGACATGGAACTTGTTGCAAATTTTGTAGTACAAACCACAAATTTTCGTGACATACACCGATTTGTAAAGCTGACCCAGGCTCTGGGATTTGATGAAATTGCCTTCCAGAAGGTCACTGATTGGGGCAAATGGTACGATAACGGCATCAACCGATTTGCAGAACATGCTGTGTGGATGCCTGGACATGAAAATTATCAGGAATTGGTGGAAATCATCAATGATCCCATCATGACCGATAGGAAAATTAATCTAACCAATCTTTCACATCTGAGAAAAACGGTGATGTCTTTGTCGGAACTAGTGGATTTAAAAAATTCAGTCAATACCAAACTCAACACCAGTAAATTGAAATCAGAGACTAACACTTATAAAACTCAGTTTGAGAGCATTGACTATGAGTCAACAGTCTATGAAAAAAACCTAAAGGCTATGTCTGATGTTGCTAACGAAATCGGTACCAAATTGGAATTTTTAGATAGTGAAATAGAAAAAATCAACACTGATGTTGATCAGGAAATTGATTTGATAACCGCCAACTATCACCAGAGAGGTTACAAAATAAATGGACATTTTGCCACTAATCGAACCAATGAAATCACTGAAAGAGAATCTAGAAAATTACCATTGCTGGAAGAAACTCGCCAGGAAATCGTTGCCTTAATTCAGAAGTATTCTAACTGGAAGTATCCGGGTCTGGAAATTGGTCCCGGCGACGGTATCTGGACCGAATACCTGGTGGCAAATGAACCACTGTATCTGGTGGACATACATCAAGCATTTTTAGATTCCACCAAAAGAAAATTTAACGAATTATTCCAGAACAGATTGCGAGCTTATATTACCAAAGAAACCAGTCTGGACATGTTGCCGCAAAATCAATTTGGTTTTGTTTTTTCTTGGAACGTGTTCAATTATCTGACCACGGACCTCGTGGACCAGTATCTGAAAGAAATTTTTAGTGTTTTGAGACCCGGCGGGGTTTGCCTGTTTAGTTACAACAATGCCGAACGATTTCATTGTGCCAGATACGTAGAACAGGGATATATGAGTTATATGCCTAAAAAACTGTTAACCAAATTGATACACCAACATGGATTTGACATAATTGGTCTGGAAGACAGGAATGAATCCATTTCCTGGGTTGAAATACGCAAACCTGGCGTTCTGAGCACCATCAAAGCACACCCTGTTCTGGGTGAAATTATCCAAAAATAATTTCAATCAGTTGATTTTTCTAAATAAACCGTATATGCTGATACAAATAGGAGAATTTTATGCGTGATTATCTGTTGGACATTGTCAAGAACACTTATGGCCTGGGCATCATTGATCTGATCAAGGTCACTGGCACTGAATCCGAAACCAAAATCGAAGCCATTGCTGAAGATAGATCAGTTATCCTGCAGGGCAAGATCAATAATCCTGTACCAGAATTCATTGGCACATTTGGTATGCCCAATCTGGGCAAGCTCAATACCATCCTTAACATTCCAGAATACAAGGAAGATGCCAAAATCACACTGGGCACACAGGAACGAAATGATGAAATCGTGCCGGTGGGGCTGGACTTTGAAAACTCCAGCAAGGATTTTAATAATACCTATCGCTTTATGAATCAGGAACTGGTTACTGAAAAGGTCAAGAGTGTAATTAGCCGTAAAACCATCAATTGGGCAGTGGAATTTCAACCCACCGCTGCCAACATCCAGCGCCTGAAGTTCCAGGCCAGTGCCAACTCTGAAGAGTCCACTTTCACTGCCAAGACTGAAGGCACAGATCTCAAGTTTTATTTTGGGGATCACAGCAGCCATGCTGGTAATTTTGTGTTTCAGAACAACATCAGTGGAAAACTATCCAAGGAATGGAGTTGGCCTGTGGCAGCAGTAATTTCAATTCTGAGTCTAGCTGGGGACAAGACTTTCCAGTTCAGTGATGATGGTGTGGCACAAATCACTGTGGACACTGGATTGGCAACCTACAACTACCTGCTGCCAGCACAAAGCAAGTAAAATGACCATACGACCAGGTCGTATGGTCGACATTCTAAATAAAGAGGAAATAAGTTGACTTTTGATCGCGATAACTTAACCGCAAAACAAAAGGATTATGCTATATTTTTGCCTGCTCTGAGCGGCTTCTATGCCACATATGTGGGCAAGCAGCGTCACGATTCCAATTTTGTACCTCAGAGCCGTATACCAGCAGATTTTGAAAATGGTATCGAAGGACTCAACTGGCTCAATCCTGATCAGGCGTATTTTCCCTATAAGTGGGCCCTGTATAGTGCAGGCCACGCTGATCTGGACATCAATAGAGACAGCCCCAAAGAGGATATGATACGCAATCGGGATCGTTCCACAAGTTTTGTGGTGGGAGATTCCGGTGGATTTCAGATTGGCAAGGGGGTCTGGGAAGCCGACTGGAAGGACATCAATTGTCCCCGAGCACAACGCAAGCGTGAGCAGGTGTTGTCCTGGATGGACGCCTACATGGATCGAGGCATGGTGCTGGATATTCCAGCCTGGACCTGTGATTATCCCCCAGGACGTCAGGCATCAGGAGTCAACAGTTATGCCGATGCAGTGACCAGCACCTACATCAATAACGATTACTTCATGCGGAATCGCAATGGTAACTGCAAGTTCCTGAACGTGCTACAGGGGCAGACTCATGCACAGTCTGATGACTGGTACGACCGCATGAAGAAGTACTGCGACCCCCGGCAATACGAAACCCCGTTTGAAGGCTGGGCCATGGGCGGTCAGAACAAATGTGATGTACATCTGACTCTGCGCAGATTGGTGGCACTGAAATTTGACGGCCTGTTGGAACGCGGTCAGCATGACTGGCTACACGTTTTGGGTACCAGCAAGTTGGAATGGGCTTGCCTGATGACAGATATCCAACGTGCAATTCGACAGCACCACAATGAGAACTTTACCATCAGTTTTGACTGTGCTAGTCCGTTCCTGGCCACAGCCAACGGTCAGGTATACATGAGAACTGAGGTGGAAGATCGCCGCAAGTGGGTATATCGCATGATGGCCAGCGCGGACGATAAAAAATATGCAGTGGATCAGCGACGTTATGGTGATGCCGTAGTAGCTGATGGGATCTTTGAGGACTTTACTGAAAGCCCAGTGAGTCGGCGTCTAAAAATCAGTGATGTCTGCATCTACAAGGATGGCATCAGAAAAACTGATCAGGAGTTGCAGGGCGAAAAGTTCAATTTCCAGAATCCCGATCACTATCACGTGGTCCCAGATCTCAATAAGATTGGAAAAATCGGCCGAACCAGTTGGGACAGCTTTAGTTATGCTCTACAAATGGGCCATAATGTCTGGAGTCATATCAATGCTGTTCAGGAAGCCAATCGTCGTTACGATTCGGGCATCGTTCCCAGAATGCTGGTCAGAGAAAAGTTCGATCGCATCACATTCCGTCAGGTAGTGGATGAGATTTTTTCCACCAGCGATCGAGTTCGTGCTGAAGCACTGGTTGACGAGCACAGCAAGTTCTGGATGGACATTCCAGGATCCAATGGCACCACTGGCAAGAAAACCATAAATTCCATAACCGCTTACCAGAGTTTGTTTGAGGAAGTGGGTGCACCTGCTGAGACCTGCGTGGACTTTCGTCGTGATGACAGTGGAATCGATGAAGGTAAACTTGACGATCTGGAAATGTCCATTTGACATCTGAGAAAATTTCCATTATCATAAATTCAACCAGTGAGAAATTCCTATGATCCAAAACGAACGCGAGAATATTGAACGTCGAAAAGATGCCGCAGAACGTAAAATCTGGGTGACTTTTCAGAAAGAAGGCGTGCACTGTTATCCTGCAGCAGCTACCGACCCTCAACTAAAAACCGGAGATGCCTATGATGTATCGTTCCTTGCTAGTCCTCATCGCCACATTTTCCATTTCAGGGTGTCAATCAGTGTGTGGCACAACGACAGGGACATCGAGTTCATCCAGT
>Ga0214921_10005050_pt1 | contig 18912 bp, 15 predicted proteins | sample LL1505_MetaG_FD_177992 | JGI IMG/M metagenome (GOLD analysis project Ga0214921, IMG submission 177992) | Freshwater microbial communities from Lake Lanier, Atlanta, Georgia, United States - LL-1505 | ecosystem: Environmental > Aquatic > Freshwater > Lake | place: USA: Georgia | collected... | reverse complement strand
ACTACAGCGGTGAGGGAATCAGAAAATCTTTGGATGAAAGTGCCACACGCATCGGAGTTGATTATTTTGATATCGTTCATCTGCACGATATTGAATACAACAACCGCGTGAATACTGAATGGGCGCTCAATGAGGGCATGAAAACATTGTTTGCGCTTAAACAAGAGGGACGTATTGGAGCTGTTGGTATTGGAATGTACCCCGTGGATCTATGGGAAAGGGTTATTCAGGAAGGAATGATTGATGTAGGACTTTCCCATAATCTCTGCTGCTTGAATGATACACGATTGCTTCCCTTGTTAAAGCAAGCAAAATCCAAGGGAATAGGACTCATCAACGCTTCGCCTTTTGCTTCAGGATTACTTACTTCCCGCGGTGCACCGGGGTGGCACCCTGCAACACCAGCGCAGAGGAGCATTTTTGAAAAAGCTGCAACATATTGCTTAGCGCATGGGGTAGAAATTGAAAAATTGGCCATCCAGTTTTCATCTCAGCATCCTGATCTTATCACAACCATGTTCAGCAGCTCAAATCCAGAAACGGTAAGGAGAAATATTGAGTGGAGTTCAATGCCCATCGATGATATATTGTTGAAGGCTGTATTGAATATACTGGCACCTGTATCAAATCAAAATTGGAATTATTAGCAATGAGAATTGATAGTCATCAACATTTCTGGAAATACAATACATCAGACTATATCTGGATGTCAGACGAACATCAGGTGATCAAAAAAGATTTTTTGCCTGAAGACCTTCAACCTTTGCTTGATGACAAAGCAATGGAGGGTACTATCGCTGTGCAAGCAAGACAGATGTTGAAAGAGACTGATTTTTTACTTGATTTGGCAGACAATCACTCAATGATCAAGGGCGTTGTAGGTTGGATCCCTTTATGCGATCCTCACGTGGAGGATTACTTGGCTCAATATGCTGTGCAGAAAAAAATAGTTGGCTTTCGACATGTATTGCATGATGAACCAGATGATGATTTCATGCTTCGACAGGATTTTAATGCGGGTGTCAAGGCATTGGGACGATACCCGTTGTGTTATGATTTGCTGATTTTTGAAAAACACCTTCCCCAGACCATTCAATTTGTTGACAACCATCCCGGCTTAACCATGATTGTGGATCATATTGCTAAACCGAAAATCCAACGCAATGCGTTCGACCACAGATGGGCAAAGCATATCAGTCAGTTGGCAGAGCGTGATCATGTATGCTGCAAGTTATCAGGCATGGTAACAGAAGTAAGCGATATTCAATGGGATGTGGAATTGTTAAAGCCCTATTTTGATGTCGTTTTAGAAGCATTCGGAACAGACCGTATCATGTTTGGATCAGATTGGCCGGTTTGTCTGCTGCAGAGTGCATATTCAAAATGGGTCGATACAACAGCATCGCTCATTGAAAAATTAACACCCGAAGAGCAATCAGCAATAATGGGAGGAAATGCAGCCCGCGTATATTTAGATCCTAAAAAAATTAAATAGGGTATTTTTTAAATTCAAATAAAATGCATCAACAATCAAAGAATGATGTAAAGCGGATAGGTATGGTCATCAAGCTTAGGCCTGAGTGTTTGGATCAATACCTGGCATTACACGACGATTCCAACGCTGGCGTAAGAGATTTACTGGCAAAGTATCACATGAAAAATTTTAGTATTTTTCTTCATCAAATTGGAAATGATTGGTTCGAGTTCGGATATTATGAATATGATGGAACAGATTTTTTGGCCGATATGGCGGCTTTGGAAAAAGAACCCCGCAATCAGTATTGGCTTGAAATATGCAATCCCATGCAGATTCCTTTAGAAGGTGAATCTGGTTGGGCAACCATGAAACAGGTATATTTCAATGAAGGCTAATTCCAAAAATATTGGTTTACTTGCAATTATTTTGTGTAAATACTATTGTAATGACAATCAATCTTAGAAAACTACTCCTTTTGACCTTCATGTTGGTATGTTGTTCACATGCCGTTTTTTGTCAGGCCGTCATTAGCCCCTTGGAATTGACCTACAAGCAGGTGGATACAGTGCAGCTGGGACTGAAGATATGCTATCCCCCTGGTTACAAAAAAGGAGCGCATCATCCTACAATTGTATTCTTTTTTGGAGGTGGTTGGAATGGCGGTTCTGTATCACAATTTGAGCCCCATGCTTTGCACTTTGCTGCAAAAAAAATGATAGCTGTGCTGGTGGATTACCGGGTAAAGACCAGGCACAACACCAGTCCTTTTGAGTGTGTCAAGGATGCAAAATCAGCCATTCGGTATCTACGGCAACATGCAGATGAATTGGGTGTTGATGCAAACAGGATTGTTGCTTCAGGTGGTTCTGCTGGCGGGCATTTGGCTGCGGCATGTTTTACCAACGAATCCCTCAATGAATCAAGTGATGATCTTGCCATAAGTCCAAAGCCCAATGCATTGGTGCTTTTTAATCCGGTTATTGATAATGGAAAAGAGGGGTATGGTTTTGAGAGGATTGGTGAAAATTATATTACATTTTCGCCAATCCATAATGTGAAGAAAGGGTTCCCCCCAACTATTTTTTTCCTTGGAACAAAGGATAAACTCATTCCAGTAGCCACAGGTGAAATGTTCAAGAAAAAAATCGAGGAAGTTGGCGGCAGGTGCGAACTTTTTTTATTTGACGATCAGCCACATGGGTTTTTCAACAAGGAACCGTTTTTGTCTGAAACAATCGCAAAAGCTGATTTATTTCTTTTGTCACTGCATTTTATTCAATAAAATCAATCGATGAAGCCTGTATTGATCATTTGCTTTTTCTGCTTTTCTCTTGTAAGCGTTTATGCTCAAACTGTTGTCGTTGTTGAACAAGGACAGAAAACTTCGCTCAGGGGGCTTTCAATGCCAACTGCTTCGGTTGTTTGGGCAAGTGGCAGCAACGGAATGGTAGCCAAGTCAGTGGATGGGGGAAGCACTTTTCGGTGGATGAGGGTTGAAGGCTATGCCAAGCGTGATTTTCGGGACATTGAGGCATTTGATAGTTCAACTGCCATCATCATGGCCGTCGATACACCAGCGATCATACTAAAGACCACTGATGGAGGATTAACCTGGAGAAAAGTATTTGAAGACCCAAGGCCAGGCATGTTCCTTGATGCGATGGATTTTTCAGGAAACAAAGGTATTGTCATTGGAGATCCCATCAACGGCAAGACCTTTATGGCAGTGAGCAGCGATAGGGGGGATAGCTGGACACCCATCGAAACAATTGATACAATGATGGATGGCGAAGCATTCTTTGCCTCCAGCGGTTCCAATATCAAACTCTTGGGCCACAAGCGTGGTTTTAAAGCCTTGTTTGTTTCCGGCGGAGTGCAGTCAAGGTTGTTTTATAATGGGAAAGCCATCAACCTGCCTTTACAATCAGGTAGAAACTCAACAGGTGCGAATGGATTGGCATTGCACCCCAACCAGGAACAAGGAATCATCATTGGGGGAGATTTTGCCAATGATAAAAGAAGAGATAGTGCCATCCTGCTTTTTTCACTCTATCCCAAAGTAACATTCAGTCAACCTGTCAAACCCGCTTCAGGATACAAAAGCGCTGCAGTGTTTTTGTCCAAGACCAGGGTATTGGCTTGTGGAACTTCAGGCATTGATTTTTCTGTGGATGGCGGTTTCAACTGGAAAAACATCAGTAATCTTGGGTTCCATGTTGCTGTAAAGTCTCCTGACGGGCAATATGCTGTGATGGCCGGAAGTAACGGAAGGATAGCAAAGCTCAGGTTTTAGGCATACGCGAAAGGCTTGGCCTATCTTTTGTCTTTTAATGAGATGCTATTGTACATTTTCTCATTTGCTGATAAACTCTTACCCTCAAATATTGTGCTATTCACCCTGAATTTGTTAGTTTCGCGCATCAACCAATAAAGCCAAAAATGTGTGGAATCGTTGCCTATATCGGACACCGGGAAGCATACCCAATTGTACTCAAGGGACTCAAGCGTCTAGAGTACAGGGGATACGACAGCGCCGGGGTAGCCCTCATCTCAGACAAGATTGATGTTTTCAAAAAACAAGGAAAAGTTGCCCGTCTGGAAGAGTCTCTTTTGGGATTTCATTTACCGTCAACCATCGGGATAGGCCATACACGTTGGGCAACACATGGTGAGCCAAGTGATCGGAATGCCCACCCGCACCTTTCTGCCAGTGGCCGTATTTCAATGATTCACAATGGCATCATTGAAAACTATGCTTCCCTCAAACAGGAGTTATTGAACAAGGGGTATCTGTTTAACAGCGATACCGATACGGAAGTCTTGCTGAATTTTATCGATGATATATTGTCTAACAACCAATGTTCATTGGAAGAGGCTGTGCGCATTGCTTTGAAAAGGGTTGTGGGTGCTTATGTCATTGTTTTGCTGGATGCTGAAAACCCAGATACCTTGATTGCAGCCCGAAAAGGAAGTCCTCTTGTGATTGGAATTGGCGAGAACGAACATTTTTTAGCATCTGACGCCTCTCCTATCATTGAATATACCAAAGAGGTTGTCTACATCAATGATTATGAACTGGCCATCATCAAGGGAAATGAGTTGGTGCTCAAGAACCTGGGGAATGAAGTAATTACTCCTTTTGTTCAGCAGCTCGACTTGGAATTGGCGGCCATTGAGAAAGGGGGCTATGAGCACTTCATGTTGAAAGAAATTCATGAGCAACCCAAAACAATTTTTGATTGTCTTCGTGGCAGGCTTGATGTTGTGAATGGAGAAATCATCATGGCAGGTGTTCAGGAACATATTGATGCACTGAAAAATGCCAAAAGAATCATTGTGGTGGCCTGTGGTACCAGTTGGCATGCAGGCTTGGTTGCGGAGTACATCATCGAAGAACTTTGCCGCATACCGGTGGAAGTTGAATATGCGTCTGAATTCAGGTACCGAAATCCGATCATTGAAAAAGGCGATGTGCTGTTTGCCATTTCTCAAAGTGGGGAAACGGCTGATACACTTGTTGCTATTGAAAAGGCAAAACAGCAGGGTGCCATAATATTTGGAATACTCAATGTTGTAGGTTCCTCCATAGCCCGTATTTCACATGCAGGCGCTTATACCCATGCTGGTCCTGAAATTGGTGTGGCAAGCACCAAGGCATTTACAGCACAATTGGTTGTACTGACAATGATTGCACTGAAAATTGCCAAAGCGAAGCAGACCATCAGCAGTGATCGCTTTCTGCATCTCATGCATGAATTGAATGCCGTTCCTGAGAAAGTGGAAGCTGTGTTATCCAATACCGATGCTATTCAGGCCATTGCCCAAAAGCATGCAATGGCAAGCAGTTTTCTTTACCTCGGAAGGGGTTATAATTTTCCTGTAGCACTTGAAGGGGCTTTAAAACTCAAAGAGATTTCCTATATCCATGCCGAGGGTTACCCCGCCGCAGAAATGAAACATGGCCCTATTGCCTTGGTAGACGAAGATTTGCCAGTGCTTTTCGTTGCGACAAAAGATGCCTACCACGAAAAAGTCATCAGCAACATGCAAGAGATCAATGCAAGGAAAGGAAAATTGATTGCGGTGGTAACTGATGGTGATCAGTCCATCGACTCACTCACAGGTGATTTGATTTTTGTTCCTGAAGCGGATGAACTCATTGCTCCCATCATCAATGTGATTCCCCTTCAGCTATTGTCCTATTATATCGGCGTTGAACGTGGACTCGATGTTGATCGTCCGAGAAATCTTGCAAAAAGTGTAACCGTCGAATAGCATCCCAAAAAACGTGTATGAACAACATTGTCAAAAGTCCGATTTCGTCAATTGGATATGATTTTATTCCATTTGAGTACTTACCTGATGGTAAAGATGAATATCACCTTCGAAACCGGCTTAATAAAAGTGGCATCCAGTTCAGAAGCCTAAAGGCCTCAGAACTGGAAATTCTTGTCAGGAACAACAACTCATCTGATAACTGGAACAGTGTTTTGGTTTCTGCACAGTTTGACCCACACCTTGTTAAAGGCTGTAGTTTTTTTGGTTTGATCAGGATTGGCAAACTGGAAGCCCTCTCACTGGAGTTTCACGGCCTTAGGTTGCCAGTTGGTCTTTTCAATTCCACCATCATCAATTGTGATTTTGGCGACAATGTGAGCATACATAACGTAAACTATTTTTCCCATTTTGTAGTGGGAAATGAAGTGATCATCGCGAATGTCAATGAGCTGGCCACCACCAGTACCGCCAAGTTTGGAAATGGAATTATCAAGGAGGGAGAAACAGAAAACCAGCGGATTTGGATGGAGGTCTGCAATGAAAATGGTGGAAGGAAAATACTTCCATTTGATGGCATGTTGACTGCGGACGCGTATCTCTGGTCAAAATACCGTGATGATAAAGTATTGATGAAAGCATTTTATGCTTTTACAGAGCAAAAATTTGATGCGGCAAGAGGCCATTATGGGTCGATAGGGGATCGTACCGTCATCAAAAATTGCAAGATGATCAAGGACGTACAAATTGGCACAGATGCCTACATAAAAGGGGCCAATAAGATCAAGAACGTCACTGTAAACAGTTCTGCCGATGCCTCTACCCAAATCGGAGAAGGTTGTGAACTGGTAAATGGCATCATTGGGGCTGGTTGTAGAATTTTCTATGGAGTGAAGGCAGTAAGGTTTTTTATGGCATCCCACTCGCAATTAAAATATGGAGCACGCCTGATCAACTCATACCTGGGCAACAATGCCACCATCTCCTGTTGTGAGGTGTTGAATTCATTGATCTATCCATTTCACGAGCAGCACCACAACAATTCTTTTTTGTGTGCTTCATTGCTGATGGGCCAGTCAAATGTTGCAGCGGGCGCCACCATTGGATCAAACCACAATTCGAGGGGGGCTGATGGAGAATTGGTGGCTGGCCGGGGATTCTGGCCCGGGCTCTGTGTAAGCCTCAAGCACAACTCACGCTTTGCCTCTTTCTCTCTGCTTGCCAAGGGTGATTTCCCTTTTGAGCTGAACATCCCCATTCCATTTTCACTGATCGTCAATGATCCTACTGCCAATGAACTCAGGATTATTCCTGCTTATTGGTTTCAGTACAATCACTATGCTTTGCAAAGGAACGAATGGAAATACAAAGACCGTGATGCCAGGGAAACCAAAGAACTTGCACTTGAGTACAGGAGTCTTGCTCCAGACAGTGTCAATGAAATTTTTACCGCACTTGATCTGCTCTCTTTATTTGCCGGCAAAGCCTATTTTAGATATGTGGAAGCAGAAATCCCAACGGATGAATTGTGTAAAGCCAAGGGTAGGGATCTTTTCAATAATGATGATAAACTGTTGGATAACATTGAAATACTTGCTGAAGGTTTTGAAAACAGCAAAAGAAAGGCAGTGATATTGAAGGCCAGAAAAGCCTACGCTTCTTTCAGGGAAATGTTACGCTATTATGCAGTTGGTCAAATAGCAACTGGGTATAACGCAGATGATGCCTTTAAAAGTCCACTCAATGTAAAGTCCATGTCAAAGGTGCCATCAAGGGAAGAATGGGTAAACATTGGTGGGCAGCTTGTCCCTTCATCATCTCTTGCTGTTTTACTGGACGAAATAAAGTCAAATAAATTGAACAGTTGGGACGCTGTTCATCTTGCCTACAAAGGACTCGCAGATTCCAGTACTGAAAATCTGTTTCAACACGCACTTGCCTCTTTGTTGGAAATAGAGAATATTTCACTGGAGGAGCTTACAGCAAAAAAGCTTTCCGCTTTATTCAGAGAATACCTTGCAACGAATGAAAAAGTTTTTCAGGGCATTGTCCAGTCTCGGGAAAAAGACATGACCAATCCTTTCAGAAAAATGGTTTATGCCAATGAAGCGGAAATGGATGCTGTATTGGGTAAAATGAATGACAACAGTTTTATCCGAGAAAAAGACAGGGAAAGGCAGGAACTGTCCATGCGCATAGAAAACATCCTAGCTAAGATGGCTTAACTGTCAAAGCCGGAAAAATATTTTCTTCTTGTAAAGAAACGCACAGAGTTTCCATTCAATAAAGAATATGGATATGCTGCTGATGATGCCAATGCCGTTTTCTGCTAAGAAGGTGTGGAAGAGTCCTTTTGCAATGATCGAGATGTATCCGTTGAGAAATCTCCCTCCCACGATTTCAAAGAAAAGGTAAATGAAAATTGAATTCATGCCCAGTACATTAAAAAAGGTCAACCCTTTTTTGTTTCCTTTTACATCAATAAAATAATAGCAGGCAGCAAGGCCCAACAGGCACCAACCCAGCGAAGCAATCGTGAAAGCGGAAGTGGCAATTCGCTTGATGATGGGTGTAATGCCCGCCAGGTCAAGTCCATAGCCGATCACAAGGGCTGCTCCACCCCAGATCAACATTTGTTTTGGTTTTTCAGGTTGCTTGCTCATCAGGAACTTTCCCACAAGGGCTCCTGCGATGGTGTGCACTGCGGTGGGGATACAATTGATGGCGGCCCATCCTCCACGGCTGGTTTTTCCCATGAGGAGCATGTCCATGTAGTTTCCAAAATTGAAGTGATTCACATATGTTTGGTTGTATCCCGGAACATTCATGTAACGGTAGAGGATTTCAGTCAGCAACAGCAGTCCCACACTAAAAATGATTTGGGTTTTCATTGGCCATTCAAAAATAAAATAGGCAACAGCAATGGTGAAGGAAAGCTGTGTAAGTACGTTCCACAATTCAAAAGAGAGTCCGTCTTTTTTAACTGCATAAATCAATACTCCCCAAAAAAATAACCATCCACACCGCTTCAGGATTTTATTTGTCCGTTGCCGATAATCCAGTGCTTTCGACTTCATCCCTTCAATGGAATAGGCCATGGCAGTTCCAGCGATGAACATGAATCCGGGTTGAATCAGGTCCCAGAACCGAAGGCCATTCCATGGGTGATGGTGAAACTGGATCATAAGTGAAGACAGCCAATGGTCTTTGGTGACATCTTGCAACACGTCATAAAGCCCTGCGGCTTCCAATGCCAATAGAAACATGATGAGCCCTCTCATGAAATCCAATGATGCCAATCGGTTTGGGCTGAATTCAGGTTTGATTGATGCTTGCATATGCTTATTTTTTTGTCCAGTAATATTCAAGTAATTTGATGAAATATCCTCCTACCACACTTCTTGCCTGCATGTTGATTTTTTTGCCGTTGGTGGTCTCGTGCCAATCACAAATGGGCACCCTGCTCGGGGTTTCGGTGATGTACTTGTGGATGGGCAACATGAGTGTCCTGAAATCTTCTTTGTTATTGGCCAGGGTAGCGCTCCACATCACCCAGTCGCTTTTGGTATAGGTACGCCTGCTGTCCAGCGGAAGGCCAAATTCATTTTGTTTTTTGATGTAATACTTGACTTCCTTCTCATACACTGATGAAGTAAAAAGATGCAGCAAAAGCAGCTTGTCCCAAACAAGATTGTATTTCTGGCTCCAGGTGCCATTTTTGTCAAACGTGAGTGCGTAGTGATCTCCTTCATCTGCCATCTCCATCCACTTGATGGCATATTCTTTAGCAATCGCAGCATACTGTTCTGCTTCCTTTTTCTTGCCCAGGTGCTGCGCCATTTGTGCATAGGCGCCAATGCCGGTGATGGCCTTCATGGAAAGGTTGACATTCCTTGCCAATCTCCCTGCAAAATCATCTGTACAAAGCTGGTTCGCAGGGTCAAGGCCATCCTTTACCAGAAAGCCGACCCATTGGGTCAGCATGCTCCAATGCTTCTGGGCAAAATCATATTTCTTTTCGGCTTTGCAAATGGCTGCTGTCAGCAGGATCATGTTACCAGCCTCTTCAACCGGCATGTCTGTCGGGTAGGTTTGTCCATTGGCCAGGGGATAGGTGCCCAGGTCATGTGCAGGAAATGCCTTGGTCCATTTTCCGGATTCACTGTATTGCATCAAGGGTTCCACCATTCCTTTTAACAGTGCTGGATTATAGATGAGGGTCAATGGCGCGGAAGGGTAAGTTACATCAACGGTCCAAATGGAGCCATTGCTGAAATTTTCTTTCTGGGGGAAAAGCAGTTCATTGTTTTCTCCCCTCACCAGTTTGTGTGCAGCCAGGGATTGACGATAAGCAGCGATACAGAGTTCAGCATATTCTTTTCCTCCTGCAGCCGTTGCATCGGCATGCATTTTTTTGTCGAATGCATTGCTTTTGGTCAGTATGATATCATGTTCGGCGGAGGCTTTCATCAGCAGGTTTTCCATGTTGCCATGGATTTTTTTCCACCATGGATCCAGGTCTTTTCCAAAATACTGTATAGATTTTATGTCGTCATATGCCAGCAGGATGGTTGATTTAACTGCTTTTCCCGGTGCAATGGTTTTTCTTGAGAAGGCAGATAAAAGCGTTGGTTCAGTTATTCCATGTGCAACCAATTCACCAGTCTCCGCAAAAAGGCGCAATTGGTCGATGCCGATGTGTTTCAGGTTGACCGATGGGCTTCCTGATCCAAGGTAGAGGTGCCCCCAGTCAATTCTGACATCATCTCCTTTCCTGCCCAGTATTTTTTGATCAACCACACCAGCTTTCAGGTACTGTATATTTTCTTTTTTCCCACTTTCTATTTTTACCGTTTGTGTTTTTTCATTTTTGCTCAGGTCTCCTGAAACATTGAACAACAATTCAGTAAGATGAGACTTGCCATCCAGGGTTTGAACGCTGATGTCTACATACGTCAGTGGTCTTGAAACGAGGTCAAGGTCCGAAGCAATCAATGGCGAAAGAAAATTAATCCCAAGCGATACAGGGCCACAATTGAACAGGTACTTGGTTTGTGTGGCGGTAACATCAACAGAAAGCTGTGATGCATTTAATATTGATTGGGTTGTGTCTCCGGGCAATTCTCCTAAAAATTTATAAGGCTTTCCGTCCACGCTGATGATGCCAATCAATGCATGTTGCTTGCCTGTCCAATGCACTGTGGTGGACGCATTCAAGGCATCTGCGGGAGACCATACACTGAAATAAGGGTCATGTGTTACCAGGGGGTAGGAGGGCATTCTTTTCACCTGGCTTGTTGCAATGGTGAACACTTGAATACAAATGATGGCCAGCAATATTTTTTTCATCAATCATGCATTATGTTCCTTACAATTTAATGCATCGGCGGATAAATGCAATAGTTTTCATTATTTTGGTTTCTCAAAGACGAACATGAAAGTTATTGTATGCCAGACCCCGGGTAGTTTTGAGTTGATTGAAACAGAAATGCCAGCACCGGTACCTGGATTTTCCATTATTCAAATTAGGCGCATTGGTGTTTGCGGAACAGATATCCATGCCTATGCAGGCAACCAACCTTTTTTTAGTTACCCAAGGGTATTGGGGCATGAGCTGGCAGCTGAATTTGTTGAAGGAGATGCCGAGGGATTTGTAAAAGGGGAGGCCCTGACCATTGTTCCTTACTTCAACTGTGGAAACTGTATTGCCTGTCGAAATGGCAAGTCCAATTGCTGCACTGCCTTGAAAGTTTTTGGGGTACATATTGATGGTGGAATGGCAGCCTATGTATCCGTGCCATCCTATGCGCTGGTAAAAAGTGGTGGTCTCTCACTGGATCAGCTGGCTTTGGTTGAGCCACTGGCCATTGGTGCCCATGCAGTGTCTCGTGCCGAAATCAAACCCGGAGAAAAAATATTGGTTGTTGGTGCGGGTCCTATAGGTATTGGATTGGTGTTGTTTGCCCAAATGGCGGGTGCAGAAGTGGTGTTGATGGATACCAACGATGAAAGGCTTCAATTCTGTCAACATCATTTTCCTGTTTCAGCCACCATCAATCCTCTTCAGCAAGACGCAATGGCCATGTTGAAGGAGATTACATCTGGAGACATGCCCAGTATCGTCATCGATGCAACGGGGAACCAACAGGCCATCAACAATGCATTTGACTACATATCTCATGGGGGTAAATATATTCTTGTCGGTTTACAACTGGGTGAAATTTCTTTTAGCCATCCGGCATTTCACAAGCGTGAAGCAACGTTGATGAGTAGCCGCAATGCAACCAAGGCTGATTTCAGCCATGTCATGGCTGCCATTTCAACTGGTCAAATCGATCCATTGCCCATGATTACCCATCGTCTTTTGTTTGATGATGTATTGACTGGATTTCCACAACTTTCTGACCCTTTGAACAAGGTCGTGAAAGCGATGATTGATTGCTGAGGGCTGATGAAAAAACCTACCTTTGCGCAGTGATTTACATCAAGCTGATTCTTGTAGCGATCATGTGGGGCGGTACTTTCATCGCCACCAGAATGGCATCGCAGGTATTTGAACCTTTTACTGGGGCATCCTTTCGCTATGCTATTGCGCTTGTTTTCATGATACCACTCATGTTGATGAAAGATAAAGCTGCATTGCGCATCAATAAAAAACAGTTTCTTCAGTTGCTGGTGTTGGGAGGCACAGGAGTTTTCGCTTACAGTTTTTTCTTTTTCAATGGAATGAAGCGGGTACCGGCGAGCCATGGTTCGCTTATTGTTGCGTTGAATCCGGTTTTGGTCATGTTGATTTCAACCTTGTTCGGTAAAGAACGCATCAATGGCATACGCCTTGTAGGTTTACTCCTTTCTTTGGCTGGAACAGCAATTGTTATTGCGAGGGGGGATATTTTTTCGCTATTCTCTACCTTCACCTGGGGAGATGCATTCATGCTCGGATGCCCGGTTGCCTGGGCATTTTACACCTATTTTGCCAAGGATGCACTCAAGACAACCACTCCTTTACAAGCGTCTACCTGGTCTATTCTCCTGGGTTTTTTGTTGATTCTTATCTTCGTTCCCTTTGAGGCCTATCCCACAAAAGTGGATTGGACAGTTTGGTTGGCACTGGCCTACCTGGGTATTTGTGGCTCAGTCCTTGGCTTTGTTTGGTATTATGAGGGTATCCAAAAAATAGGTCCTGTCAAGACCTCCGCCTTCAATAACCTGATTCCGATTTTTGCAATGATACTATCTGTTGTAGTGCTCGGTGAAACCATTCATGGATATACCCTGTACGGATCTGCCATGGTGATTGGAGGTGTTTTTCTCATCAACCGCTTCTGATCAGTTCGTTCTGCCAGGATATACTTTCAGGGCCTCTTCCAAACAATCCATGGCCTGGCCAATGTCTTCATTGTTGATCACATAGGCGAGCCTTACCTCATCTTTCCCCAAACCCTTTGTTTCATAAAACCCACTGGCTGGAGCAAGCATGACTGTCTGGTTGTTGTAAGAAAATGATTCAAGGAGCCATTGGCAGAAGCGGTCTCCATCGTCGATGGGCAGCCTGGCAATTACGTAAAATGCTCCTCCGGGTGTGGGGCAAAAAACGCCTGGTATTGCATTCAGTCTTTTGACCAATACATCCCTGCGCGATAAATATGCCGCCTTGGGTTCATCGAAATAAGCATCCGGAAGATCAACTGCTGCTTCTCCAAGGATCTGTGCCAGGCCTGGGGGGCTCAGCCTTGCCTGGGCAAACTTCATGGCAGCCTGGTATACTTCTTTGTTTTTGGTGATGAAGGCGCCTATTCTGGCACCGCAAGCTGAATATCTTTTAGAGATGGTGTCCATGAGAATGACCTGCTCTTGGATTTTTTCCAGCTGCATGGCACTGGTGTAGTTCCCTTCGTAACAAAACTCCCTGTACGCCTCATCAGAGAACAGGAAGAGTTGATGCCTCAGGCAAATGTCCTCCAGTTGTTCCATCTCCGCCTTGCTGTAGAGGTAGCCTGTCGGATTGTTCGGATTGCAAATGAGAATTGCTTTGGTTTTTGGCGTAATGCAGTTTTCAAATTCAGCAATGGGTGGAAGGGCAAATCCGTTTTCTATATGGGAAGTGATGGGAACAATCTTCACTCCTGCCATTACAGCAAATCCATTGTAGTTGGCATAGAAAGGTTCTGGAATGATGATTTCATCCCCCTCATCCAGGCAGGCCATCATGCCAAACACAATGGCTTCGCTCCCTCCGGTTGTGATGATGATTTCACCTGCATCCAATTTGATGCCCACTTTTTCGTAGTAGCTCACCAGCTTTTTTCGGTAGGATTCATTGCCTGCACTATGGCTGTAGGCCAATACCTTGATGTCTGCATTTCTGACCGCATCCAACACAGAGGGTGGGGTTTCAATATCTGGCTGACCAATATTGAGGTGGTGCACTTTTACCCCTCTTTTTTTTGCCACTTCTGCAAACGGTACAAGTTTCCTGATGGGTGAGGCAGGCATCTGTTCGCCCCGGTTGGATGGTTTTAACATGTTGTAAAATTAGGCAAATTGGTTTCAAAGAGAACAATACGTAAATTCGATTTTCGTTATATTCATACCATGTACAAACAGTTTTCAATATGGATCTTTCTTGCTGCCCTGTCATTGCCTGTGGTGTTGTTTGCTCAACAAATTGATGCTGGCAATAAAAAAGACAAGATTGCCCTGAAAGAAACATCCTTTGATTTCGGCAAAATCATCCAAGGAAAGCCAGTGATGCATGATTTTCAGGTCACCAATCTCGATACCCTGCCAATGGTGATAGAGAATGTACAGGCTTCCTGCGGTTGTACGACACCAGAATGGAGCAGGGAGCCCATTGCTCCTGGCGGAACGGCCATCATCAAAGTTGGCTATAATTCAGCAGCAGCCGGATATTTTGAAAAGACGATCACTTTGATGTATGCCGAGGGTATGACTGCTCTGGTGAGCATCAGGGGGACTGTCTGGAAGTCACCCGAACAGCCAGCCCCTTTTAACAAAAGCATTGCATTTCTCAAAACTGCGAAGTTTTAGGAACCGGAAAAAAGAGTTAATTTTACAAAACAGATAAAACAAGAAACAATGAAAAAAATAATGATCACGCTCATGGTTTTGGCAACAGGATTTTTTGCAGTTGCACAAAATGCTACCAAGAAAGCGGAAGACCTGGTTAAGTTCAAAGAGGTCCGCCATAATTTCGGTAAGATCAAGCAAGGCGTTCCTGTTACCCATGATTTTGAGTTCAGCAATATTGCTAGCGCTCCTATCATCATTGAAACGGCTTCTGCTTCATGTGGATGCACAACCCCAACCTGGCCTCAACAGCCTGTGATGGCAGCAAAGACAGACAAAATCAAGGCTGGCTTCAATGCGGCAGCAACTGGCCCTTTCGAGAAAACAGTTTTTGTAAAGATCAAAGGAGTTGATGCACCTTTCGAACTCAAAATTGCTGGAGAGGTGGTTCCTGCCGCAGACTTTGACAAGGTAAAAAAGTAAGTAAAGGGTAACAATATTCAGGGCGGCAGGTCAACGACCTGCCGCTTTTTTATTAGCCTATTCAGTAGTTTTTACCCAGATATTTGTGGTTTGTCCCCATAGGCTTGGCTTTGATTTTTTATTAACAAAATTGGTTAGTTTTGTCGCATGCAAGACACAGGAATCACTGAGCAGCAGTTGGCTGATGAACTCTCCTTTGAGGCGTTCAGGCAGACTGTCATCAGTGATTACACGATTGCGTTTCAAAGCCGACAGGCCAGCCTGTTGGGTAGAAAAGAAGTCCTCACCGGCAAGGCAAAGTTTGGGATTTTTGGAGATGGAAAAGAGGTGCCTCAAGTGGCCATGGCGAAGTTTTTCAAGCCTGGCGATTTTTATGCAGGATATTACCGAGACCAGACCTTTGCACTGGCAACAGGGTCCGCTACCCTTGGTCAGTTTTTTTCTCAGCTCTACGCAGACCCTAATCCTGAACATGACCCTCACAGTGCGGGTCGACAAATGAATTGTCATTTCTGCACGCCTTTCATCGATGAGCATGACAATTTTATAGATTTTACAAAGACAAAGAACCTTTCCTCTGGCTTGGCCCCCACTGCCGGTCATTTGCCAAGAGCACTTGGCTTGGCTTATGCCTCAAAAATATACAGACATGCACCTGTGCTAGAGATCATGACCAGTTTTTCCAACCATGGAAATGAAGTCTGTTTCTGCACAATAGGAGATGCCTCCACCAGCGAAGGGCATTTCTGGGAAACCATGAATGCCGCAGCAGTTTCACAGGTTCCCCTGGCCGTATTTGTTTGGGATGATGGGTATGGTATTTCAGTTCCTAAAGAATTTCAAACCGTCAAAGCCTCCATTTCTGATGCCCTCTCTGGGTTTGAAAAATCCAGGGGTACCAATGGCATGCTGATTTACAAGGTAAAGGGTTGGGATTATGCCCAGCTATGTGAGGTATTTGAAGAAGGCATTAGCATAGCAAGAAAAGAACATATCCCTGTACTCTTTCATGTTGATGAACTGACCCAGCCACAGGGGCATTCAACATCTGGAAGTCATGAAAGATACAAGTCGCCTGAGCGCTTGCAATGGGAGCGGCAATGGGATTGTTTGGCACAAATGCGTACCTGGATCATTGAAAATGGACTGGCCTCCACTGAGGAAATTGAAACACTGGAAGACAGTTCAAGGATTTATGTGAATGAATGCCGGCTGACCAACTGGAAATTGTATGACAATCCCATACAGGAGCAAAAACAGAAAACACTGGCTTTGATTGGTGAAGTGGTTGCCCGGATTGGTGATGTTCACTTGAATGCTATTTGCCAGGAGCTGTCTGACAACAGCTTGCCCTTCAGACGAGACATCATGGTTGCGCTGCACCGTACCATCCTCCTTGCCTCCGACAAATTCCTGACTGCACCCATCTTATCCTACTATCAACAGCTCCAAGAGGAAAATAAAGTATTGTACAATTCCAAGTTGTATGTAGACAATGCCCTCAAGCCCTTGCCCCCCGAACTTCCAGTGCCGACTTTTTCTGAAGATTCAGGCCTGATCAATGGCTATGAAATTCTCAACAGGTATTTCGACGAGCTTTTTGAATCCAACCCCACTGTGGTGGCATTTGGCGAAGACCTGGGTAAAATTGGAGATGTAAACCAAGGTTTTGCCGGATTGCAGCAGAAGTATGGATCTGAAAGGATTTTTGATACCGGCATCAGGGAGCTCACCATCATCGGTCAGGGGGTAGGAATGTCCATGCGTGGTCTTAGGCCAATTGCAGAGATACAGTACCTTGATTATCTCTTGTATGGATTGCAGGTGATGAGTGATGATGCGGCTACCTTGCATTATCGATCAGCAGGCAAGCAAATTGCTCCATTGATTGTCAGGAGCCGGGGACATAGATTGGAAGGAATTTGGCACAGCGGTTCCCCTATGGGCCTCATGATCAATGCACTCAAGGGATTTCATTTCTGTGTTCCCCGAAGCATGGTGCAGGCCGTAGGTTTTTACAATACCTTGTTGGAAGGGAAAACACCTGGGGTAGTGGTGGAATGCCTGAACGGATATCGTTTAAAAGAAAAACTCCCCACAAATCTCCTGGCATACAAACTGCCGTTGGGAATGCCTGAAACTGTTCGCGAAGGCAACGCAATAACCATCGTTTCTTATGGATCTACCCTCAGGATTGTACTCGAAGCGGCTGCAGTATTGGCCATAACGGGTGTTGAGGCCGAGGTGATTGACATACAGACACTCATTCCATTTGATACCAACCATCATATTGTCAAGTCTCTGGAAAAGACAAACCGTATTCTATTTGTAGATGAGGATGTACCCGGCGGTGCTACCTCTTTCATGTTCTCAGAAGTCATGGACAAGCAAGGGGGGTACAGATGGCTTGACACCTCACCCCGTATTCTCTGTTCACAGCCCCACCGCCCTGGTTACGGAAGTGATGGAGATTATTTCTCCAAACCCAATACTGAAGACATTGTTGCCATGGTCATGGAGATGATGGCCGAATAATGACAATTCTGTAAAATTAATACCTGCCTTGTAGCTTACTTGAGGTTATGAAAAACCTTTTGGGTATCCTCATCCTGTTCAAGTCGATCCACAAGCTTTAATACTTCCTGTGCCTGCTCTTCATTCAATTCAACTACGGTATGCGGGATCCATTCAACCTCTGCACTGAGGGTATTCAGATTTTTTTCTTCAAGAGCTTTCTGCATGTTGCCAAAATCATTGAAAGCACACCTGATCACAAATACATCTTCTCCTGCGTCATTGGTACTTTCTCCCATTTCTTCCAAGCCGAAATCAATCAATTCCAACTCCAGATCATCGTGGTTCAGGCCTTCATTTTTCAGCTTGAAAACCCCCATTTTCTTGAATTGAAAGCTTACACTGCCGCTGGTGCCCATTGCGCCATTTCCTTTGTTGAAATGTGATTTGATATTGGCAACAGTTCTTACATGGTTGTCTGTGGCAGTTTCAACCAGAATGGCTACCCCATGAGGCCCGTATCCTTCATAAAGGATCTCCTCAAAGTTTTCCATGTCTTTTCCTTGTGCCCTTTTGATGGCCGCCTCAACCCTGTCTTTCGGCATGTTGACGCTCTTCGCATTCTGGAAGCAACGGCGCAGGAATGGGTTGGTACTTGGATCAGGACCACCTGTTTTTACAGCAATGGCAATTTCTTTGCCAATCCTGGTGAACTGTTTGGCCATCCTGTCCCAGCGGGCAAACATCGTAGACTTCCTGACTTCAAATATCCTTCCCATGGTGTTGAATTGTTGCTTTGGTTAAACGAGCACAAATTTAAGGGTTCCCTGCGGGCTAAAAAAAATCCCGGTCCTATTGGAGCCGGGATTATGATAAATATTTCTGGAATTTAGTTTTTTAGCTTGCTGTGTTTTTTACTGTAGAGAAAGTAAACAACCAATCCAAGGGCCATCCAGCCAAAAGCAACTTTCAGTGTCTGGCCATCCAATCCTACAATCATTGCAAGGCAAATCAATGCGCCAAGCACACTGACAACAGGCGCAATAGGCGCTTTGAATGGGCGTTCAATGTGTGGGGCTTTGACCCTGAGTATCCAAACTCCAATACTCACCAATACAAATGCAAACAGGGTG
>Ga0214921_10005046_pt1 | contig 18925 bp, 18 predicted proteins | sample LL1505_MetaG_FD_177992 | JGI IMG/M metagenome (GOLD analysis project Ga0214921, IMG submission 177992) | Freshwater microbial communities from Lake Lanier, Atlanta, Georgia, United States - LL-1505 | ecosystem: Environmental > Aquatic > Freshwater > Lake | place: USA: Georgia | collected... | reverse complement strand
GAGACGCTGGGACTGGTCGGGGAATCGGGATCGGGCAAATCGACGCTCGGTCTGGCGCTGTTGCGGCTGATCGATTGCGAGGGGCCTGTGCTGTATCTGGGCCAGCGGATCGACGGGCTGGATGCAGGCCGGATGCGGCCGATGCGCAAGAATATGCAGGTGGTGTTTCAAGATCCCTATGGCTCGCTGTCGCCGCGCCTGTCGGTGGCCGATATTGTCGCCGAAGGCCTGACGGTGCTGGAGCGCAAGCTGGATCTTCTGGAAACCCGCGAGATTGTGGCCCAGGCCCTGATCGATGTCGGGTTGGACCCGTCGGGGATGGACCGTTATCCGCATGAATTTTCCGGCGGTCAGCGCCAGCGCATCGCCATTGCCCGCGCGATTGCCCTGCAACCGCGCTTTGTGGTGCTGGACGAGCCGACCTCCGCGCTCGATATGTCGGTACAGGCACAGATTGTCGGGCTGTTGCGCGATATTCAGGCCAAGCACCGCATGGCCTTCTTGTTTATCAGCCATGATTTGAAAGTGGTGCGGGCCTTGGCCTCGCGCATTGCGGTGATGCGGCAGGGCAAGGTGGTGGAAGAAGGCTTAGCCAGCCAAATGCTTGCCGCCCCGCAAAGTGCCTATACGCGCGCGCTGTTCGCCGCCGCCTTCGAACATGATGTGCGCCCGATTGATCGGGATGCCTGACGGGGGTTTGGTTTTCCGTGTTTTGCTTCGTTAATGCCATATTCATCAAAGATCGTGACAATGATGATGGATGAGGCGCTTATCTCTCACGGATGGGGTGGGTCATTTGTCGGAGCCCGAGGGTGAACCGGCACATGATCTGAATTTTGACACGAGGTTCCAGATGTTTCCGACACCAGTTGCTGCTCTTGACCACAATACGGCAGCCTATGAATCCCTGCCGCTCGTCAAGCCGACAGGGTTCCGTGAATATGATGCGCGCTGGTATTTTGAAAAAGAAATCAACCTCATGGGCGTGCAGGCGCTCGGCATGGGGCTGGGCACGCTGATCCGCGAATTGGGTGTCAAACCCGAAATCGTCGTCGGGCATGATTACCGCTCCTATTCGCAGAGCATCAAGCTGGCTTTGGTCAACGGGCTGATGTCGGCGGGCTGCAAGGTGCATGATATAGGGCTGGCGATGTCGCCGATGGCCTATTTCGCGCAATTCGCCCTTGATGTGCCGTGTGTGGCGATGGTGACAGCCTCCCATAACGACAATGGCTGGACCGGCGTCAAAATGGGTGCGCAGCGTCCCGTCACCTTCGGGCCCGACGAGATGGGCCGGTTGCGCGATATCGTGATCGGCGGGCTTTACAGCGCGCATGCGGGCGGCTCCTACCACTATGTGCAGGATTTCGCTGCAACCTATATTGCCGATCTGACCAAGCGCGCCCCGTTCAAACGGCGGATCAAGGCGGTCGCGGCCTGCGGCAATGGCACGGCGGGCGCGTTTGCGCCGCAAATCCTCGAAGCCTTGGGCGTCGATGTGATCCCGATGGATACCAAGCTCGATTTTACCTTCCCGCATTACAATCCCAATCCCGAAGACATGAAAATGCTGCATGCGATGGCCGAGCGCGTGCGCGAAACCGGAGCCGATGTCGGTCTGGGTTTCGACGGCGACGGCGACCGATGCGGGGTTGTCGACAACGAGGGCAACGAGATTTTTGCCGACAAGATCGGCGTGATGCTGGCGCGCGATCTCTCGCGGCTGCATCCGGCGGCAACCTTTGTGGTGGATGTGAAATCGACGGGCCTGTTTGCCACCGATCCCGAGCTGATCAAAAACGGTGTGACAGCCGATTTCTGGAAAACCGGCCATTCCTACATCAAACGGCGGGTGGCCGAGTTGAATGCTTTGGCGGGGTTTGAAAAATCCGGCCACTTCTTCTTCAATGCTCCGGTCGGGCGCGGCTATGATGACGGCGTGGTCACGGCCATTGCGGTGCTGGATATGATGGACCGCAACCCCGATCACAGCATGGCCGATCTCTATCGCGCACTGCCTGTCACCTATGGCTCGCCCACCATGGCGCCCCATTGCCCCGATGAGTTGAAATATGGGGTGGTCGACCGCATCGTGGCTTTGATTCAGGATATGCAGGCCAAGGGCCAGAAGATCGCCGGACAGGCGATCCGCGATGTCGTGACCGTCAACGGTGTGCGCGTGACGGTGGAAGACGGCACATGGGGTCTGGTGCGCGCCTCCTCCAACAAGCCCGAACTGGTGGTGGTGGTCGAAAGTCCCGTCTCGAAAGCGCGCATGCGCACGATGTTCGAGTCGCTCGACGCCCTGTTGAAAGAAGAGCCAAGCGTCGGGGCTTACAACCAGACTTTGCCGGATTGATCTGGCCGGATTGATCAGACCCGATAGATTATTTGATCGGCGGGTGCGGCAGTTTGGCCTCTCCCGCCTCCATCACAAAGCGATAGGCCAGCGTATACCACGGTGCGCCGACATCGGCGGCAGGGGCTGTGCCCGCATCATGCTGCTTGAAATCGCCGATCAGCGCGCGGGTGACGCCGAACACCACATCGCTTTCCAGATAGTCGTCGTGATCGACAAACACCTGCGTGACCAGTGTTTTGAAGCCGGGCTTGTAGCACAGAAAATGCACATGGGCCGGACGGTTGGGATGGCGGTTTTGCGCGCGCAGCATATTGCCGGTCGGGCCATCGGTCGGCACCGGATAGCCCGCAGGCTTGACCGAGCGGAACGAGAAATGTCCCTCAGCATCGGTGGTGAATTTGCCGCGCAGGTTCATATCGGCCTGTGACTGGTCCTGATTTTCATAAAGACCGACCGGCGAAGAGTGCCAGACATCGACCTCGACCCCTTCGATCGGCTGGCCCCGGGCATCGACAATCTGCAAATCGGCAAACAAAGCCGGACCCGGCGTCGGGGAGCGGACAATCGAACCGCCATTGGGCGTAACAGGCGAATGCATCCGCCAGAACGGCCCAAGCAGCGCGGCCGCTGTTTCGGTATTGCCGTTGGCCCCGTTGTTCATCAGGCAGACCAGTGTCGAGAAGCCGATGGCGTCTGAAAACAGAATACCTTCGTTATGCACATCATTGGTGGCCTGACCGATCCGGTTCAGCATCCCGATACCGGCTTCGAATTCCGGTTCCGTCAACCGCACTTCTTTGGCAAAAGCATGCATATGACGCACAAAGGATGCGGCAATCTCGCGCAAACGGACATCATCCCCGCCCGCCATTGCCCGCAACACAACCCCGGTGACCGAGTCTTCATTATCGATGATCACGCCGTTTTCTCCGCTGTCCTTGCATGAGCCATTCTAGGCCAGAATTGGCGAAGGTGGAAGCCTGACTGATCGGGATCTGGAGGCGCGAGAATCCGGTGTCATGAGATGTTGAAACGGAGTCAAAGCGAGGACACTGTCCTTTGTGTGTATTGGAAGAAATATTTTTTACAATAAATTATCGACAATCAATTTTATAGTTTCTCAATAAATATAATATTTTTATAATTTAAGATATATTTAAAGAATAATATAATATATGAATTCAATATATGTTGATATTTTTTGTTGATCGTGATGAATTTATATGCATTATGTCATGTACGGTAAATTTTTATTTGTCCAAATTTTATTTTATATTTAAATATAAAATAAATCTAATTATTAAAAATTATCAATTTATAATATATATTTGAATATATGGAAAGGAAATTAATTAAATGAGAACAATATTAAGTACTTTTGGCTATCTGATGATGTTCATAGGTCTGTTGTTGAGTGTGTATGACGGGATCATTTCATTCCGGTTAGGAAGCAACCAGTTTCTGTCGGTGATCAAAGTGTTTCATTATTTCTACCCGGGTTTTATCAGCCCGTTCAGGTTCGGTTTTCATGGAAACGAGTTTATGTGGACGGATGTTTTGTTGCCGATGTTCAGTTTTCCGGTCTGCCTCTTGCTGTTGCTGGTCGGGCTGATGTTTGCACGGCTGAATGTGCGTTCGTCTTTATTCTGATTGTGACCCGAGACTAAATTTTTCTGGTCGAAAGAGCGGACAGAGAGTATCGAGGAGTTCCATCACCCATGAAGGAGGGTCGTCGATGTTTTTTGCCCGCAAGACGCCGAAAATGCCGCTGGCGTCCGAGGTTTTGCCCGGCCGTGGCACTTCCATGACGATCGGGGAACCGCATCATGTCAGCGGAATGCCGCTTTTGCCGCCTTTTCCCGAGGCTAGCCGTCGGGTCCAGTTCGGCATGGGTTGCTTTTGGGGGGCCGAGCGCAAGTTCTGGTCGATGCCCGGCATATTCGTGACTGCGGTTGGCTATGCTGGCGGCAGCACCCCCAATCCGACCTATCGCGAGGTCTGTTCGGGTCTGACCGGACATAACGAGGTTGTGCTGGTGGTCTATGATCCCGCCCGCACCAGCTTGGAAAAGTTGCTGCAGGTGTTTTGGGAAAATCACGATCCGACCCAGGGCATGCGGCAGGGCAATGATGTCGGCACGCAATATCGCTCCAGCATCTTTGTTGAAGACGAAGCTGATCTGGCTCTGGCGAAGGCCAGCGCGGTGCAATACGGGCAGGCACTGGCGGCGCGCGGCTTTGCTGCCATCACCACCGAAATCGCATCCGGCAAACCGTTTTATTACGCCGAGACCGAGCACCAGCAATATTTGTCCAAAAACCCCAATGGCTATTGCGGCTTGGGTGGCACGGGCGTGGCCTGTGCCATCGGAACGGGTGTCGGCCAGTCCTTGTAGCAAATTGAAGTGATCGAGATGAGTGCGCCATTTCAAGATCAGGATATGCAGACAAATGTGGTCTGGCCCGATTGTGATCCGGCCTTGCTGTTGGCGATCGAACGTCATTCGGCGCTTGGCTGGCCCGCACCCGAAGTGGTGGTGCTGAATGGCTGGGAATGCCGCTTTGCGCCCGGTTCGCAATCGCGGCGGGTCAATTCCCTGACGCCTTTGACCCCGCAGGCGGGACTGTTACCACAAACTCTGGCGGTGGCACGGCGGTTGTGCCGCGAGCGCGGTGTGGCCTGCACCGTGCGCACCACTCCTGCCATCGGGACCGATGGGATCGCCTATCTGGAAGCTGAAGGATTTGTCCGCAAGGATACCACCTCGGTCGAGGTTGCACCGCTCGGCGGCGGTTTTGTGGCGGATCCGGCTGTTGAACTGACCCCGCCGCCACATGGCGATTGGTTGCAGGCCTTTGCGCAAACCAGCCAGCTCGATACGGCCGAAGCCGATGTGATAGACAGGATGCTATCGGCTGTCGGCGGCAGGATGGTGCTGGCAAGGTTGCAGTTGGATGGCGCGCCGGTGGCGTTTGGACGTGCCGTGATGATCGACGGATTGCTCGGCATCTTCCAGATCGCCACCGCCCCGTCGATGCGACGAAAAGGATTGGGCCGCAAGATTGTCACCAGCCTGATGGCATGGGGGCGCCAGCAGGGGGGCATGCGGGCCTATTTGCAGGTGGTGGCCACCAATCACCCCGCGCGCAGGCTGTATCAGGGCCTCGGCTTCAAGCCGCTTTATCCCTATACCTATTATGTTCGCGACGAGACGGTTTGAGGCTCAATTCTGCTTCGACAGCCGTGCCAGCATGGCACCGCCTGCGATCAGGCCACAGGACAGCGCCAGCACCCAACCCAATTCGGCTTTGCCAGCGAAAACCAGCAGCAAGGTCGACATCACCGGCGTGGCATAAGAGGCAAAACCGATGGCGCGGATATCGCCCGCTTTCATGCCGTAATCCCACAGATAGAAGGCGGCACCCACCGGCCCGATCCCCAAGCCGATAATCGCCAGCCATTCGCTCGCCTGTTGCGGCCAGACGGTGGTTTCAAACACGAGATGCGACAGACCGGCCAGCACAGCGGTCACAAAGCAAAAGCCGGTGACAGCATCGGTCGGCACATCGCCGAACCGGCTCGACAACAGCGAATAGGCCGCCCATGTCACGGCCGCCGCCATGGCACAAAGATAGCCCGGAACGGCTTGCGGGTCGACGGACAGGCCATCACGCGCAAAAATCAGCACGGCGACCCCTGCAAAGCCCAACAACCCGCCGATGATCGAGGACAGCCGCACATGCTGGCCCGGCAACAGGCCCGATCCGATGACGATCAGCAGCGGCCAGAGATAGTTGACCAGTCCCGCCTCGGCAGGCGGAGCCAGTTGCAGGGCGGCAAAATACAAAGCGTGATAGCCGTAAAGCCCGCCCACACCGACAAGCCAGACTGGCCAGGGCTGGATCAGCGTCCCGATGGCGTGAGGCCGCACTGCCCAAGTGGAAAAGCCAACCAGACTGCCCACCAGAAAGGTCATGGCCGCCAGCTGGAACGGTGGAATTTTACCCGTCAGCGTGGTCAACAGTGCCAGCGACGACCACAAGCCAATCGCCCCGAAGCCTGCAACAGTGGCAAAGGGTTTGCGGGATGGCGGGGCGACTTGATGCTCAGTGTCCGAATGCGATGTCATGTGCTGTGCTTTGCCAGATGTGGCGGCAAAAACAAATCTAAAAAACCGTTTCTCCTGTCATTCCACTGACGGTTGGGCCAATAAAAAAGGCGGGATACAATCCCGCCTTGATCTTGCATGAGGGCGTGATCCGGTCAGACCAGATTTTGACCGCCATTGGCCGAAATGGTCGAGCCGGTGATGAAACCGGCATCGTCGGCGGCCAGAAACACCACGCAACGGCCGATTTCTTCGGGGGTGCCGAGACGGCCGACCGGAATTTGCGGCAGGATGCGGGTCTTCAACACGTTTTCGTCAATCGCCTGCACCATTTCCGTGCCGATATAGCCGGGGCAGATGGCGTTGACGGTGATGTTCTTGATCGCGCCTTCTTGCGCCAGAGCCTTGATGAAGCCCAGATCGCCCGCTTTGGCCGCGGAATAGTTGACCTGACCCATCTGGCCCTTCTGGCCATTGACCGAGGAAATCACGATCACGCGGCCGAAGTTGCGGTTGCGCATGCCCTCCCAGACCTGATGGGTCATGTTGAACAGGCTGTCGAGATTGGTGCGGATCACGGCCGACCACTGTTCCTTGGTCATTTTATGGAACATGCCGTCACGGGTGATACCGGCATTGTTGACCAGCACTTCGACCGGACCCAGATCGGCCTCGATCTGCTTGATGCCTGCCGCGCAGGCGTCGTAATCGCCCACATCCCATTTATAGACGGGAATTCCGGTCTCGGCCTTGAATTTCTGGGCGGCCTCGTCATTGCCGGCATAATTGGCGGCAACCTGATAGCCTGCGGCTTTCAAAGCCTTGCTGATGGCTGCGCCGATGCCGCGTGTGCCGCCGGTGACTACTGCTAAACGTCCCATGTGAATTCCCCCTGATGTCATGGCAGCGGCAGGATCGGCCTGCTCTTGGGCTGCTTTTTTATGGTGATGTGGTTGCAACAATGCGGATGGGGGAGAGGGGTTCGCCCTCTGCCCACGGATGGTTCTTAGCGTTCGACGCAGAGGGCGATGCCCATGCCGCCGCCGATGCACAGCGTGGCAAGACCCTTATGGGCATTGCGGCGACCCATTTCGTGCAGCAAGGTCACCAGCACGCGCGCGCCGGATGCGCCGATCGGATGGCCGATGGCAATCGCGCCGCCGTTGACATTGACCTTGGATGTATCCCAACCCAGATCCTTGTTGACGGCGATGGCCTGCGCGGCAAAGGCTTCGTTGGCTTCGATCAGATCGAGATCATTGATGGTCCAGCCTGCCTTTTCCAGAGCCTTGCGGCTGGCCGGAATCGGGCCCGAGCCCATGATCGCGGGATCGACACCGGCAGTGGCCCATGACTTGATATGGGCCAGCGGGGTCAGGCCGCGACGGGCTGCTTCGGCCGCCGTCATCAGCACAACCGCAGCGGCACCGTCATTGATGCCCGAGGCGTTGCCGGCGGTGACAGAGCCTTCCTTGTTGAAAGCAGGGCGCAGCTTCGAGAGCGCGTCGAAGGTAGTGCCATGGCGGATATATTCGTCATCGGACACGACCGTTTCCCCCTTTTTGGTGGTGATGGTCACAGGCACGATTTCGTCTTTGAATTTACCGGCTTTCTGCGCGGCTTCGGCTTTGTTCTGCGAGGCAGTGGCGAACTGGTCCTGTTCTTCGCGGGTGATCTGCCATTTGGCAGCGACGTTTTCAGCCGTATTGCCCATGTGATAGCCGTGGAAGGCATCGAGCAGGCCGTCACGCAACATGGTGTCGAGGAACTTCATATCGCCCATCTTGGTGCCGTTGCGCAAAAACGCGGTGTGCTGGGATTGCGACATCGATTCCTGGCCACCGGCCACGATGATCGTGGCATCGCCATTGGCAATCTGCTGCAGGCCGAGTGCGACGGCGCGCAGACCCGAACCACAGAGCTGGTTGAGGCCCCATGCGGTCTTTTCCTTGGGGATGCCGGCGGCCATGGCGGCCTGACGGGCGGGGTTCTGGCCGGTGCCTGCGGTCAGGATCTGGCCGAGAATGACTTCGTCCACCTCGTCGGCGGCGACATGGGCGCGTTCAAGCGCGGCTTTGATCGCGATGGCACCCAATTCATGGGCCGCCAGGGCTGAAAGAGCGCCACCGAAGGAACCAACGGGTGTGCGGGCAGCGCTGACGATAACGATATCTGATGATGACATAGAAAGTGTTCCTCCGAACGGGCTACGCGTGATTGGGCCCGATTGCGCGCAATCGGGCAGATAAAACCTATGTATTCGTTATGACACGTTTTGATTGCTTATGCTCCATGATTTCCGCCGCGTCCTTGATCTGCATCATAGGGATGGACAGATCAGGCAGCGGGCAGATCAACGGGTTGTCATGAAGCGATAGTCTTGATCCATGTGCCTTGTTTATTGTCCCCAACGTCAGGGCTTGTTGCCTCGATTGATTGTTTCAACTCTGGCCCCCACTCGTCAAGGCAGTAAAAGCAGTTCGGCTCTTGTTCTTTCGCACTGCCCCTTTGGTCGTAGGCTGAGACGGGCCTGGGCCTTGGGGGCTTGCCATTAGAGAATTTTTATCGCCAGATAGAGGCGTGAATGTCTATCATAACAATGAGAGACCCGCTTTGAGGTCTGGGACAGAGTGGCTAAGAGATGACAAGCAAAAAACCACCCATTGCCATTAAGAAATATGCCAATCGCCGCCTCTATCATACTGGAACCAGCACCTATGTGACGCTGGACGATTTGGCCGTCATGGTCAAACGCGGCGAGGACTTTGTGGTCAGCGATGCGAAAAGCGGCGATGACATTACCCGCTCGGTGCTGGCCCAGATCATTTTCGAACAGGAAGGCAAAAGCGGCCAGAACCTGTTGCCGGTGTCGTTCCTGCGCCAGCTGATCGGTTTTTACGGCGACAGCATGCAATCGCTGGTGCCGACCTATCTGGAACATTCGATCAAGGCCCTGACCGAAAACCAGCAGAAATTCCGTGACCAGTTCGCCACGACCTTTCCGACCTTCGGGTTGACGGAAACACAGGTGGCCAAAAATATGGATATGTTCCGCCAGTCGCTGTCGCTGTTCAATGCCTTCGTGCCCGGCGGCGCGGCGGGGATTGATCCGGCAACGGGCGAACAGGTGGCTCCTGCGGCGGCCGAGCCGGAACCAGCAGAAGACATCGACGATCTCAAACGGGAATTGTCGGATTTGCAGCGGCGGCTGGATAAATTTGCAGGCAAGTAAGCGCGCCTGAAACAGCACAAGACACAAAAAAGCTACGGCCGAAACCGTCGCTTTTTGTTTGGGCAGTGAAAAGGAAGAAAAAGCCGATTAGGCTTCCGACTTCACTTTCAGGACCTGACGACCGCGATACATGCCGGTCTTGAGGTCGATATGGTGGGGACGGCGCAATTCGCCCGAGTCCTTGTCCTCGACATAGGTCGGGGCAGTCAGGGCGTCGGCGGAGCGACGAAAACCGCGTTTCATCGGCGAAGTTTTACGTTTAGGAACGGCCATGGAATTCTCCCGCTAGGCATTTCGCGCACCGGGAATTCACTGGCCATCACCGGATGACCATCGAGCCCGAAGCTAAATTCAGTGCGCTCGTATACAGGCTCGCGGGCCTGAAAGCTAGTGTGCTGATGCAACTTCTTTTAAATATGCAGGGGAGAGGTGACTTGACCTGCCCCCGTTCTCCTGCGATCCGATAGGGCAGCACCCGGTTCGGCGGCGGGTCCGTCGGGCAAATTTGCAAGGTTTTTGAATGGTTACTCCCGATTTCGAAGCACAATTGGCCGCGGTGGCCGGACAGGTCGAGCAGAGTTTGATTGCTTTGTTGACGGATGCGCCGGCCGAGGGTGAAATTGTCCGTCCGGCCCGACTTCTGGCGGCCATGCGCCATGCCGCTCTTGCGGGCGGCAAGCGGTTGCGGCCGTTTTTGCTGGTCGCCGCCTATCAAGCCTGCGGCGGCAGCGGAGCTCAGGGGGCCTTGATTGCAGCAGCCGCGCTGGAATGCGTGCATTGCTATTCGCTGGTCCATGACGATCTGCCCGCGATGGATGATGACGATCTGCGGCGCGGCCGTCCGACGGTCCACAAAGCCTATGACGAGGCGACCGCCATTCTGGCCGGTGACGGGTTGCTGACGCTGGCTTTCGATGTGATGGCCAGTCCGCTTGTGCATCCCGATCCCGCGGTGGGGCTGGTGCTTGTGCGCGGTCTGGCGCGTGCCTCGGGGGTCGGCGGTATGGCGGGCGGGCAGATGCTCGATCTCGCCGCCGAAGGACGCCATGCCCAAGACGGCCAGCCGCTGCGGCTCGCGCCCGCGGACATTTTGCAATTGCAGGCGATGAAAACCGGCGCATTGCTGCTGTTTGCCGTCGAAGCAGGGGCGATTCTGGCGAGTGCTTCGTCCGACCAGCGAAAGGCACTGGCCGATTATGGCCGCGCGCTGGGGATTGCCTTCCAGATTGCCGATGATCTGTTGGATGTGGAAGCCGACAGTGCGACACTGGGCAAGGCGGTCGGCAAGGACGAGGCCAGAGGCAAGGCCACGCTGGTGCAGTTGCTCGGGATCGAGGCGGCGCGCCGCGAGGTCCAGACCCATGTCGATGCCGCACTGGCCGCTTTGGCGGTGTTTGGTCCCGAAGCAGATCCTTTGCGCGATGCCGTCACGTTTACAGGAGCCCGCAAACGATGAAGACCGATCCGCTCACCCGTTCGCTGCGCCCTTCGCTGTGGCGCCGGTTGCAAGTGTTTTTTCTGGCCCGTCGCCGGATGATGTTTGCGGTCCTGTGCGGGCTGGCCAGCTATCACCTGATGCCCGACACATGGCGGCAGGCGACGCGGCTGCTGGTGGCATGGGATCTGGCGGCTTTGCTCTATATCGGGCTGGTGGTGCATCTGACCTATGGCTCGACGGTCGAACTCTGCCGCAAGCGGGCCGCGCTCAATGACGAGGGTGACGGCATTATCCTGATTGTCACCGTGTTCGGCGCGGTGGCGAGCTTTGCCGCCATTCTGGTGGAACTGGCAACGATCAAAACCGGCAACAGCCCGCTGGCGCATCTGTTGCTGACGGGGGTGACGGTCGCCCTGTCGTGGATTTTCACCCACATCACCTTTGCCCTGCATTATGCCAATCTCTATTACAAACCGCATGCCGGTTCAGAGCATGGCGGCTTGCAATTTCCCGGCAATGAAGAGCCCGATTACAGCGATTTCATGTATCAGTCTTTTGTGATCGCCTGTGCGGCGCAGACGGCGGATGTCAACATCCTCACCCGTCCGATGCGGCAGGTCACCATGTTGCAATGTGTTATTTCATTCGTGTTCAACACGGCCGTGCTGGCCCTGTCGATCAATATCGGGGCCAGCCTGATTTCGGGCAACTGAGCTCAGGCAGACGGGCCGTAGCGCTTCTCGATATAGTCGCCGACCATGGTCTTGAAGTCGGTCACGAGGCTTGCACCCCGCAAGGTGGCGACTTTGGCGCCGTCGACGAAGACCGGTGCGGTGGGGGTTTCTCCTGTGCCGGGCAGCGAGATGCCGATATCGGCATGTTTGGATTCGCCCGGTCCGTTGACGATGCAGCCCATCACCGCGACGTTGAGATTTTCGACACCCGGATAGCGGGTTTTCCACTCGGGCATGGATTCGACAATCCAGTTCTGGATGTCGCCTGCCAATTCCTGAAACACCGTCGAGGTGGTGCGTCCGCAACCCGGACAGGCAGCGACCAGCGGCACGAAGGTTCTGAAGCCCATGGTCTGCAGGATTTCCTGCGCGACTTTGACCTCGCGGGTGCGGTCGCCATTGGGCTCGGGCGTCAGCGAGACGCGGATCGTGTCGCCGATCCCTTCCTGCAGCAGCACGCCGAGGGCGGCGGCGGAAGCGACAATGCCCTTGCTGCCCATCCCTGCCTCGGTCAGCCCGAGATGCAGCGCATAGTCGCAACGCTCGGCCAGCATCCGGTAGACGGTGATCAGATCCTGCACCGCCGAGACCTTGGCCGAGAGAATGATCTTGTGCTTGGGCAGACCCAATTCGACCGCCCGATCGGCCGACAGGATCGCCGATTGCGCCATGGCCTCGCGGGTCACCGCGCGCGCTTCGAGCGGCTGCGGGCTTTTGGCATTGATATCCATCAGATGCGTGAGTAATTCCTGATCGAGCGAACCCCAATTGGCCCCGATGCGGATGGTCTTGTCGTAACGGATCGCCTGTTCGATGATCGCGGTAAACTGGCGGTCGCGCTTTTCGCGGAAGCCGACATTGCCCGGATTGATGCGGTATTTGTCGAGCGCCTCGGCGCAAGCCGGATGATCGGCCAACAGCGTATGGCCGATATAATGGAAATCGCCGATCAGTGGCACCGAGATGCCGAGTTTGAGCAGACCGTCGCGGATATGGGGAACCGCTGCAGCGGCCTCGTCGCGATCCACCGTAATGCGCACCAGTTCCGATCCGGCGCGGGCCAGCGCCGCCACTTGCTTGATCGTGCCGGCAATATCGGCGGTGTCGGTATTGGTCATGGATTGGACGGCAATCGGCGCGCCGCCACCGATCACCACACCGCCGACCGAAACCGGAACCGTGGGATGGCGCGGGGCCGGACCCGCCGCAGGCTGGACGGGCAGGCAGGTCATCGTGTCAGGATCGAGCGAGCTTTTCATGATCGGTTCTCAAAACACCCGAAACGGGATCAATGCGCCTTTGTGTGGGCCACGGACCATTTGGTCAAGACGATCTTTTTCAGTGTGCTGTCAAATCTGGATCGCTTCCAGCACCGCGCGCATATGCGCCGGAATTGGTGTGGGGGTCTGTGTGGCCCGCTCAACCGCCACATGGATCAGGTAGCCTTGGGCAATGGCCACATCCTGACCCTGTTTGAAAATGCCGATCTGGTAGGTCATCGACGAGGTGCCGAGTTTCTGGATGGCTATGCCGACCTCGATGATATCGGGGAAGCTGGTGCTTTCAAAATAGCTGCAACGGGTTTCGACCACCAGCGTGATCACCGGCGAATGAAGCGGATCAAGCGCATTGGTGGCCAGCAGATAGCCGGTGACCGCCGTATCGAACCATTGATAATAGACCACATTATTGACATGGGCGAAGACGTCATTGTCGCACCAGCGCGTGGTGATCGGGGTCATGTGCCGGTAATCGGCGCGGGTGGAACGGGTTGGGCGCGCCATATGAGCCTCGCGGGATAGGGGGTGTTTCGGATTTCAGCCGACAGTTCAACAGCAGTTCGGCCCGATGATCAAGATGGTTCTCCGATCCGGCGTTTCATCGCGCCATAATAGGCCCAGAGCAGTTTGGCGGCGACCCCGCGCCACGGCCGCCATGCTTCCGCCAGTTCGGTCAAAGCCTGTGCCGAGGGCCGCTCGGGCAGGTCAAAGCCCATGCGTGCGGCTTCCTGCAAGGCAAGATCACCGGCGGGAAAGGCATCACCATGGCCCAGACAGAACAGGAGATAGAGATCGGCCGTCCATGGTCCTATCCCTTTGACCGCAACCAAGGCCTGAAATGCCTCCTCGACCGATCCCGCACCGATCCGGTCGAAATCGAGCCGGCCCGTATCCACCGCTTCGGCAATCGCGCGCAGGGTGCGGATTTTGGGGCGTGACAGGCCGCAGCCCTGCAACGTCGCGTCATCGCTCCCGAGCACGTCGGTCACATCAAGGGCAGGAAAGCGCTCCTCGACCCGCTTCCAGATGGCGGCGGCACTGGCGGTGGACACCTGTTGCGAGACAATCAGGGCTGCAAGCCCCTTGAAACCGGGTGCACGTTTGCGCAAGGGCGGCCTGCCGCCGATCGTGTAAAGCGGATGCAGGGCCGGATTGGCCTCCAGCAAGGCCGCAAGGGCATGATCCAGTGCCTCTTCGTGCTCGATCAATCGGGACGGTTGCAAACGGGACATGGTCGGCGTCATCCTCGGTTTGTTGTCTTTGATATGGGGCATGGTGCATGATAGAAGTGCAATGATGCAACCCGTGTTTCGTTTTGCCCCCAGTCCCAATGGCCTGCTGCATTTGGGCCATGCCTATTCCGCCTTGCTGAACGAGCAAGAAGCGCGGCGGCATGGTGGACGGTTGTTGCTGAGGATCGAGGATATCGACCGATTGCGCAGCCGCAGCGAACATGTGCAAGCCATTTTCGAGGATCTTGACTGGCTCGGCCTTGCCTTTGACGGGCCTGTGCGGTTCCAGTCCGCCCATATGGATGATTACAGCAAGGCGGCCGACAGTTTGCGGCAGCGCGGGCTCTTGTTCGCCTGCGATTGCACCCGCCAGCGCGTCGCCCAGGAGGCCAAGACGCGGGCTCTGTTATTGTCCGATCAGGTTTCAACCGATCCCGACGGTGCGCCGCTTTATGCGGGCCATTGCCTGCGCACCCAGCCCCAGCCCGATCAACCGGTGGCATGGCGGTTGCGGATGCAGGCGGCTTTGCAGGCGGTTGCGGTTGGCGATTTGAGTTATCAGGCCTTTGCAGGCCACACAGAATCCGGCGGGTCCGACTGGCTTACCCGTCCGGTTGCGCCGCATCGCTGGGGGGATGCGGTGTTGCTGCGCAAGGATATCGCCACCAGCTACCATCTGTCGGTGGTGGTCGATGATGCCTTGCAAGGCGTGACGCATGTGGTGCGGGGCCGCGATCTGGAAGCGGCGACCGATTTGCACCGCTTGTTGCAAGCGCTGTTGGGCCTGCCCAGCCCGCATTATTGCCATCACGATCTGATCACCGATGCCGATGGTGCCAAACTGGCCAAAAGCCGGATGTCGAAACCCTTGCGGCTCTGGCGCGAGGAGGGGGCAACCCCGCGGATGATCCGCTCCATGCTGGGCTTTTAGCCTATCGGCCCACTCCCAAAATGATCAGCCAGACCGTGATCGTGACAGTCGACAGCGCGGTCGATAGCGCAATCGCCCCCGAGGCAATGCCCACGCCCTGTTTGTAGCGTTCGGCAAACAGATAGGCATTGATGCCGACAGGCGAGGCGGCAAACAGAACCGCCACACCCGCCCAGACCTTCGGCATATCGAACACCGTCCAGGCCAGCAGCATTACCAGTGCCGGATGCACGACCAGTTTCAGAAAGGTCATGCACATTGTCAGTTTCAGATGATCGCGGATGCCGTAGCGGCGCAGCGCCATGCCCATGGTGAACAGTGCGCAGGGAATGGCGGCATTGCCGATCTGGTTGACAATCGAGCGCAAGACTTCGGGCACATCCAGATGCGCCAGCTTGAAGGCGACCGACACAAAGATCGACATCAGGATCGGGTGCAGAAGCAATTGCCGCAGCAATTTGCTCCAGTGCATGTCGCGGCCTTCGGCCAGCAAGGTACCCACGGCAATCATGATCGGCAGATGCACGGCCACCAGCAGGAAAAGCGGCACCGCGCCTTCAGGGCCGAAGCTTTCCAGAATCAGCGGAATCCCCATCAGCACTGTATTGGATTGGGAGGCCGCAAAACCGGCAATGGTGCGCGGGATCACAGCGGCATCGAACACATATTTGGCGAGAGCCGAACCCATCGCCCAGACGATCGCCACCGCGCCGAAATAGGCGAACCAATAGCCCCAGGGTTGGGCTTCCGGCAGGTTAACGCTGGTCAGCGTTTTGAAGATCAGACAGGGAATGGCAATCGAATAGACAAAGTCTGCCAGACCCTCGCCGGTCCGTTCGGGGATGTAGTTGCTGGCACGTGCCGCAAAACCCAGCGCCAGAAGGCCGAAAACCGGCGCGACAATCGCAAAAATATGAAGCATGTGTATCCAGTCAGGCAGTAGAAAGAGAGCGGTCAAGCACGGCGTGGTTTAACGGATGGTTCGGTCCGCGGCGGAATTGCTGCTGCTGGACTGCCGGATCAGATCGTCGATCCGGTCCCGCTCGCGTTTGAATTCGGCCAGTTGGCTGCGGTCCAGTTCGCGGTTGCTCGGCAGGCGGATGCCGAGCGGATCGACATAGTTGTCATTGACCTTGACCTCGTAATGCAGATGCGGGCCGGTCGAGAGTCCGGAACTGCCGAGGTAGCCGATCACCTGTCCCTGACGCACCGTCGTGCCTTCGACGATATCGGCAGCAAACGCCGACAGATGCGAATAGGTGGTCACGAAATTGTAATTGTGCTGGATTTCGACTCGGCGGCCATAGCCCGAATCCCATTCGGCCTTGATCACCAGCCCGTCACCGGCGGCAATGATCGGCGTGCCGATCTTGTCCGACCAGTCGATGCCGGTATGCATCTTGGAATAATGCAGCACGGGATGGTAACGCGTGCCAAAGCCCGAGCGGAGCGTGCCTTCGGTAATCGGCTTGCGCAGCAGGAAGGCGCGGTTCGAACGGCCGGTTTCATCATAATGATCGACACTGCCACTCTTGCCACTTTGATAGCGGTAATAGCGGCGGGTGGTATTGCCGGTGGTCAACGAGGCATAGAGCACTTCCTTGCGGGCCTCTCGCTCGTCGTCGTCATTATAGAAGACCTCGAAACTGTCGCCGTCATTCACGCGCTTTTGCAAATCGGTGTCAAAAAAGAACACGCGCAGCAACTGGTCGATGATCGGACGCGGTATATCGTTGCGAAAGCCCGTTTCAAACAGGCTCTGATAAAGCGAGACGCCGCCTGTCTCGTCATCGGTGTCGGTGCTTTTCGGTGCCGGCGCGGGTTGCTGGCTGGCAGGCGGTGCAATCGCGACAAACTGGCCGCGGTCGCTTGTGACCAGCATGGCCAAGGGACGATCCTCGTCATAGACAATGGCCCTGAGCAGATTGACCGGACTTGCCTTGTTGTCGGGTTGGGTTGTCAGGATTTTCAGCTTCTGTCCGTCACGGATCGTGCCGTCTTTGAGGCGCGGTGCGATGCTGGCAAAGGCATTGCGGGCCTCGGGTTGCGGCACGCCACTGGCCATCAGCAATTGCTCGAACGTATCATTCTTGCGCGCCAGCGTGAATTTTTCAGCCGGAGGCGGGGCATCCGGCCCTTTGGTGACGCGCATCGGAATGGTGGTGACGTTTTCAGGGGCCACGGTCACACGGATATTGGAAAAGGCGGTGTCGCTCAACGTGGTATCGCGTTTGAGCGGTTCGCTGCCTGCCAGTGGCAGAGTGCGCGCCAGCATCTGCTGGGGGGCAATCAGCATCGTGGGAACAAGACTGGTGCGGGCCGCCACAAGGGCCGCCACGCGGATTTCCTCGACCTGCTCCTCGATCTGGCTGTCCGAGAGTACCAGGAACGGCCCGTTCGGATCAGCCACACTCAAAAGCGGCTTTTTCAGAACAAAGGCTTCGTTCTCGTCGGCGCGGATCAGGGGTTGATCAACCTTGGGCAAAGGCTGGTCGCCGGCGGCAAAAATCTGCTGCGGGTTAAAATTCGGAATATCATTGACCGCACCCGACAAATTCAGAGCGAGTTTGGTCGAGACCCGGATATAAGGCTTTAATCTGATGATCTCGCGGTCATCGATCTTGACAGCTGTCGGGATACGCAAAATCTGGCGGGCCGACAGGTTCTCTACCAACGGCACCAGCCTGTCGCCGCGCTGGACGGACCCGTCAAAGACAGTGCGCATGCGCTGGCTGGCATCCGATACCAGCTCAGGCACAAAGGCCAGCATGCTGCGCTTGTCGATCGAGGTCAGGATCGCCAGCCCCAATAAAACCGCGCCGCCCAAACCGACCAAAGCCGTGGCCGTCAACCAGCGGATGTTGACCGAGCGGCGATCGAACGGCAGGCCGGCACCCGATGCCGCCATAGGCGGCAACACACCGAGATTGGGTGTCACGCCTCCTTGTCGCATCAGGTTGGGCTGGCTCATTTGTTGCATCATGATGCCTATATATAGATGTTTTCGGGAAATGTGGAGACACCTGATCCAGCGTTCCCGAACGGCTTTGTCCGATGTGTCCGGGTGCCGCAACCGTATTCGCCGCAATCCTATTCACGGGGAAGCTGTCTTCAAGCAGGGGGCGCATGTCAATTCAGCCGTTCGCACATCAAACGGGCAGTGTTTTGGATGTTAGGGAGGCAGTTGCATTGTGAAAGTGCACAAAAATTCATGAAAAACTGCGTTGAAAGCCCCGATTATGCCTTTGGGCAGGTCTGATTGTGAATAAAAACCGGGAAAAAACTTTGAAAGATACAATGGCGCAAGCCATTGTAATCATGCAAAAAAACAGTGGTCTTATTCGGATTGTATTCAAGACCATTCGTATTGTGACACTTTTTTCGCACAAGTGTGTTGACTCTATTGGTTTGCGGGTTCTATAACGCGTTCACAGACGGCGGACGTTGGTGGTTCATTCCTTCAGCGAGCCGATATATTTTCTCTGGTTTAGGGCATCTGCTTGCCCGACCTTGGTCGGGTCATAGGGAATTTGTCGCATTTGTTGTCGCATCGCAAGATGTTGCTCTTTGACAAGTAAATCGAAAGAAAGAGAAACGCAGGCGGCGGG
>Ga0214921_10005044_pt1 | contig 18928 bp, 10 predicted proteins | sample LL1505_MetaG_FD_177992 | JGI IMG/M metagenome (GOLD analysis project Ga0214921, IMG submission 177992) | Freshwater microbial communities from Lake Lanier, Atlanta, Georgia, United States - LL-1505 | ecosystem: Environmental > Aquatic > Freshwater > Lake | place: USA: Georgia | collected... | reverse complement strand
TGAAGGTGACCTCATAGCTGCCTGTCGCCGAAGGAGTCGTACTGCCACTGGTCCAGACAAAGGATCCCGCAACGTTCGCCCCACCAACGCCGGTGGCCGATCCACCCGATAGAGTTGAGGAACTCAAAGCCTGACCAACTGTGATCGCAGCCGCTGTGGGCCAAGTCACCGTGGCATCCGCTTTGTTCACCGTCACAGCCACGTACTGACGCAGTGTACTATAGTTAACTGCATCAGTCGGCGTGAAGGTGACTTCAAAGCTTTGCGTAGGTCCTGCATTAGGAACCGTTGTCGGACTGGTAAAGGCAAAGGTGCCCGCTCCCGATCCAGCACTCAGCGTGGCAGCACTCAAGGCACTGCCGTACGTGATGGCAGCCGCTGTGGGCCAAGTCACGGAGGCATTTGCCTTGTTCACTGTGACGCTCACACTGACGTCGGTCGCGTTATACAGGCTCGTGTCGGTTGGGCTGAAGGTCACGATCTGACTACTGGTTCCAGCCGAAGGCACAGTCGATGGGCTCTTCCACGCAAACGTTCCCAATACACCACCGGCAGATCCACCACTCAGGGTGGAGGAATTGAGGGTGCCTCCGTAGGTGATCGCCGTGGCCGTCGGAACTACGCTGATCGTCGGAGTTGTTTTTTCAGCAACTTCAACCATGCCGGTGGAGGAGTTGAAACTAGCATTCTTTGTGGCGGAAAGTCCTGTATATGTCGCAGGAGAATAATTTGTTCCAGTCAACGCACCTGGCAGAACCTTATAGTCTCCCACAGGAAGGTTACTGGTGAAGTTGATTGCCACTGCATTGGAGCTGATCGTTGTGGTCAGACCTGTTCTCACCACGATCAGATTTCCATCCGCTACCGTTGTCCCACCCGCATAGCTCAACGCCCCGGTCAGGGTAAGATCGCCATTATTGGTTTTGACCAATGCACCTTGACCGGAGATCGCACCGCTTAGAGTCATGTGATTGGTTACAATATCCGTCGATGCCCCATCCAAGGAGGTTACACTGTTGGTACCCGCATCGAAAACTCCCGACACTCCGCTGCCGATTGATATGTTATTACTGATACTGCGGTTGGCATTATAAATATCAGCCAAGTGGGATACGGCTTTTACAATTAAGGATCCTTCCCCAGCCAAGCTCAGACTCCCGCTTCCGAGAGACCGATCATTTCCCAACTGTAGCGCAAGGTTGTTGGTCAAGAAGTCTGGTGATCCAATCAATCCATTCAATGTCGTACCACCCGAGTAACTGTTTGCCCCGTACAATCCAACAACTTTCCCACTTGTCACATCTGTGTTAGTTCGCGTCAGGCTCAGTCCCCCATTTGTGATCGCCCCATAGAAGTAAACTGTATTGGCAGCGGTTATCGTCCGGGTGGCACCGCCGAGATCCACATTTCCAGAACAATAGCTTGAAAAACCGCCAAGCCCAGTTATTGCATTCATGCCGAAAACAACATCTCCCAAAAGATTGAGTTGGTTGTTGATCATACGGTCGGCCGTGGTGATGCCCATGGTGTTGGTCTGTCCAAGGATGGCCCCATTGGAAAGATTGATCACAGCCGTTCCAAAGGCGGCATTGGTTTCTCTCCAGTTAAGTATTCCTCCCCCCGCAACATTGATCTGACCAATTGCCCCTCCATTGGCCCTGGAGCCGAATATTCCACCTGCATTCACATCAATCGTTGGAATGTTATTCGAGTTTCTGATGATCAAAGCCCCGGAATTGACCGAGATCTTGTTGAGATTGTTGGTCCCCCAGAGAGTGAGGGTGCTCGCGCCAACCTTCGTAAGGTTTTTTGATGCGCCCGAAATCGGCTGCTCCCAGTCAACATTGGCAACAGCTGTGATAGTTGAATTGTTGGAGAGCACGGTGAAAGCCTCGGTGACATTTGTTGAAACTGTCATGTCCCCGCTCGCATAGTTCACATCCCCCATTGTGAAGTCCCCGGTGATGCAGACATTATTGTAGATGGATCTGCCCAAGGTGGCGGATGTCGAATAAATTGATCCTCCCGCCAACGTCAGTGTTCCCAAACCAAATGGACTCGTAGTGAGAGTGACAATGGCGCCGTTGGTCGCACGACTCCCACTTCCCTGAAGCCGGATAAACCCGTCATAAAGCTGCATCCCGCCACTGAAGGTACTCGTATTGGTGAGGGTGAGGATGCCGGAACCATTTTTGACGACCGATCCCGATCCGATGATACTCCCGACGAACGCGTTGCTAGCCGTTCCGGTCAGCGTCAATTGATAACCCTGCAAATCCACCTGCGCTGTGTTTACCGAGGTGCTTGGGGCACTGATGGCCTGGAGGGTCTCATTTCCGCCCAACCGCAGGATCGTATTGGAAGACATTCCCACGGTGGTGGTGTCAGGCAACTTGTCAGCCCCGGATGTGACCAAAGCCCCTGCCGAGATGGTGATAGCGCCATTAAAGGTGTTCGACCCGCTCAACAGGGTGGTACCGAGTCCATTCTTCGTGAAGCCCGCATTTCCGGCGATCACGGTAGAGATGGTGTTCGTTACACCTACAGAGGCCGTCGAGTTGACGGAACTTGCCGTAATCGTACCGCCGGACACGTTTGCATTCGTCAGGTAAAGAGGCGCCGTAATCTGGGCGTCAGCACCGATGAGGACCGAGCTTGAATCGACAAACAGCCCCTGACTGTAGGTTCCGGAACCATTGAGAGTCAGCGCACCCGTTCCGGTCTTGGTTAATTGTAGAGCGCTCAAATTCCCACCAGTGATTATGGAATCGCTGGCCCCAGAGACCGTCACATAACCGGCATTCACCCCATCGGTATCCACATTCAACGTCCCACCGGAACTAATGTTCGCATTATCACCAGATTTAAACAGGCTGGAGGCATTATTGTCCGAGGAATCGGTCCAGTTTTGGGTAGTGTAGTTCCAAGATCCAATGCTATTGGTCCAAGATAGATCCAGAGCCGAACTAACTGCCACACTCAACGCAAGAGCTGTGCCAGTATTGGTAAAGTTGTAAATCGACCTACCCACTCTCACGGAAGGTCCATCTAAAACAAGGTTCGCATTACCGACGCCGACTCCTCCCAAGCTCATCCCACCAGAGGTGAGGGTATTCGTATTAACCGAATCTCCCAGGATGAGGGAATAATTGCCAGCATTGGTAATAGCGGTGCCAGTGAGAACAACCCTGTTGCTTGTTCCAGAGAGGGCGATCGCATTGGAACAGGTAATACTTTTTGCCGAGTCCAGGTTTAATGTGGTGTAGTTGCTTAGGGAGAGTGACCCTAGGGTCATGCTTCCGCCTGTGTTCGTGAAGGAGAAAGAGGCGGGGTTGGTGCTGTTGGTGCTTGTACTTCCGCTCAATGAGAGGGCGCCGATCCTGTTCACGCCTCCACCGAAAGCCACATTACCCAAGGGAGAAATCGTTAGGGAGTTAAGATTATTGCTTCCATTTAGAGCAAGGATCTTTGCCCCAGTGTTGGTAACAATCAAACCGCCGTTCGTGACAGCACCATTCAAGTAAGTGGAGTTGCCCAAGGTGATGGTGCGCACACCGCCATTAAGATCAACATTGCCACCAAGGTAATTCCCATATGAGCCATGACCAAATGTAACATCGCCTTTTAGGCTAATGGCATTGGGAATGGTTCTATCGACATCATTGGTTCCGATGCCGACATACTGACCAAAGGATGTGTTGTTCGAAATAACCAAGGTGGCATTACCGAAGGCCTCTTTGGATGCGTAGCCTAGCTTGCTTGAAGCAAGGACGACGTTGCCGCCGATCGAGTTGGTTCCATAAAGGATGACCATCCCATTGTCTCCCGACTCGTTGATAACCAGATCTGTGTTCACCGTGGTTAGATTTCCGCGCACCCGAATCGTCCGGGATCCTGAGGTGTTCGTGCCACCTTGAAGAACCAGACGCGATCCGCTGTTTACGTCCACATTGCCGTATAGGCTGATATCGCCCCCAAGGGACCTCAGTGAGGCATAACCGTTTCCGGTTGTGGCGATCCTGATGGGCACGTAGACAACTGTGTTGCTACCAGAAATAGCGCCAGCACCATCCAGAGAAACACGCACGGAGGAGTCTGCCGTAGTTGTGGTACCCAAAACGGTGATCAAAGCACCCGTCGTCCCCGGAGAATTCGTAATGACCCCTTCAAATCCCATGGCAGTGCCGTTGGTCATAACCGGGGAAGAGATGTTTAAATTAACTCCCTGCCCTAAAAGAATTCCGGTTTTGCCTCGGAGATAATAAGAGGAGCTCGTGCTAGTGTTTTGGATCGTATAACCAGAGATAGTTATTTGGATTTGATTGGCAGAGAGGGTCTGGCCTATCGAAACCGTTCCATTCGTGCCAGCATAAATAGCATTATATGCAGTGTTGTTGGTGACGTTCGCCGTAGTCCAATTACCCGCAACCAGAGGACCTGTGCCGTTCGTGTTCGTGGTCCACTGATTGGTGGCTGAGGTTGAAGTATAAGATCCCGTTCCTCCAATTCCAGCAGTCGTCCCGTTTGCATCCCAAAAAAGGTTGGTGCTGGTTTGGGCTTGGGATGAATGAACAAAAAAACCAAAGGCAAAAGCAAGGCAGGCCACAATTTGATAATTCTTTTTCATATTCATTTTCTCCATTTCTTTAACAAGGAACCAATGTGACGACTGGTTGGCATTTTTCAGATACTCTTTGTTAATATGGAACAGGAGCGCAGTATTTGCAAATAATGTTTTTATTATATATATCTTTTAAGATTTAAAATATTGACCATCAGAATTTTATATGCTTAATAAGTTCTGCCTGTATTTTCCTGTCCTCGTAATAAAATGATATCTTTCCCGCCAATGACGGGTCAAAACGATTCCCCTTGGCCTAAAAGAAATACCTAACCGGCGAGCGGAATATCGGTCATTAATCGCACACCGGCGGGAGACTTTAACAGCCTTGGAATGGCATTGATCAGCGCCGCCACAGTCGCACTGTCCCCCGCCACCCCGCCATTCAACACCGCCTCAACGGGTGGATCACTCTCCAACCTCACCAAATCATGCGGATCCCTCGCATCCAGATACATCTTCAAATCGAGATGGATCGAATTCCCCTCCTTTGACTCGGCCTTCACCACCTGATGCAGTCCGCACGTCAGTCCCTCCCTCACGGAAAAGTACTGGGTCTTGATGTCGTGATCCGCGATGACCGGTTCAAGCGTCTCGGTCACCTTCCCCATCTTCCAGCCAAACGAATGCGCAATGAGCAGCAGCGACTCCTGAAACCCCGCATGCCCCGCCTTCCCTTCATTCCACAACCTCTTAAACTCCGCCGGCTCCAACCCGCTCCCGATCTTCTTCTGCAATGGCTGCCTCCGGGTGGACGCGTTCACCACCCTTTCCCCGTAGACCGACTTCACGCTCCGACACACCCCGCTCAGACAGACAGGAAGAAGATCCAGCACAAAACCAGGATTCACCCCCGTGCCCAAAATCCGTCCCCCGCTCTTGCGACAAAGCTTGTCGATCGCCACTGTCTCCTTTGGAGCCCGATGGGCCGGAAAGAGAAGCTCCTCACAGGAAGAAACAACGGCCAGACCCTTTTGGAGCATCGGTTTGCACTGCTCAAACGATATCTTCGCGCGGGAACCCGCCGTGTGGACGATGACATCCGGCTTCACTTTTTTCCACATCTCCTCAAAGGTCGAATAGACCTTGGCCGACTTCAGCCCCGGCAAGCCGCACACATCTCCCACCAGTTTTCCGGACAAGGCAGGCTGGATGTCGACCGCCCCGACGATTTCGAAATTCTTTCGCTCTGCTAGGAGACGAATACTGCTCTGCCCGATCGGGCCAAGTCCAAATTGTGCGACCTTGATTTTACCACTCACAGGGGGATGATTATTTATGACTTTAGCCCATCGACAAAGCCTAAAATCGATCTTATCCGCTGTTTTTCTTTTCTCTTTTTTGTGCCCCGCTCTTTTTTCCGCCCAAAAAGCCGAGTCGACCGGTGGGGTGGTCGTCTCGGGAAGTCCGCAATCCACCGAAGCCGGAATCCGCATCCTGAAACAGGGCGGCTCAGCCGCCGATGCCGCCGTCGCCGTCTCGCTCACCCTCGGCGTGACGGAGCCCTTCAACTCCGGACTTGGAGGCAAACTGGTCGTTCTCTACTACGACTCCTCGAACGGAAAAGTTTCCTATATTGATGCCATTGAAACGGCCCCAGCCGGCATGTCGGTCGAGGCGATGCGCGCCCTGTCTTCGGCCGACCGTTCCCGCGGTTGGCATAGCGCCGCTGTTCCCGGCTGTGCCGCAGGCTTGGAGCTGATGCAAAAGAAGTGGGGTAAACTTTCCTGGAAAGAACTGGTAAAACCGGCCGTGGGATATGCCCGGGACGGTTTTCCCCTGGCCGACAAACAGATCGTCGAGTTCGGCAATAAGTTCGACCTCGTCACCAAGGATTCGGAAGCCGCAAAAATCTATTATCCGGGAAAAAAAGTTCCGGAGAAGAACGCCATCCTTAAAAATCCGGATCTGGCCAGAACCATGGAATCGATGGGAGACAAGGGTCCCCAGGAATTTTACCAGGGAGACATCGCCGACAAGCTCGTCTCCGCCTCCAAGAAGGGCGGTGGCTCTTTTGCCAAGGAGGATTTTAAAAACTACCGTGCCCGCGAATTCGCGCCGCTGGAGCAGGACTACAAATCCTACCACATCTACGCCGGTGCCCCGCCGATCACCGGCGGTGCCACCGTTCTCCTCACGCTGAAATCCCTCGAAACCAAAAATTGGTCGAACACCATCTCCATGAGCCTCGCCAGGATCGAACAAGTCGCCCGGGCGTGGCAAAAGATCTACCCGATCGTCTCCTCAAATTTCGGCGACACTCCGGATCGTGCCGAGCGGATCCAAAAAGTCTTCTCGAAGGAAAGCCTCTCGGCTCTTGCCAAAAGTGTCCTCGATGCATCCACCCCGGACAGTGCAACGGGAGCGGACGAGAGCCCGGAAAACGCCGAGACGACCCACTTCATTGTGATGGATAAGGCGGGCAACATCGTCTGCGCCACCCAGTCCCTCAGCCTCCACTGGGGAGCCGCCGTCGTTGCCCCCGGCACGGGCATTCTCCTCAACGACAGCCTCTCGAATTTTGGGTTTGGGACGAAGAAATATGTGAACTCGGCCGAGCCCGGCAAACGCCCCCGCAGTACAATGGCACCCGTCATCGTCATGGAAAAAGGCAAACCGGTGATCGCCATTGGTTCCCCTGCCTCGGACCGCATCCCCACGGGTGTCTATCAGGTCCTCAGCAACCTGATTGATTTTGCCATGGATCCGATCGCCGCCATCGACCAACCCCGCTTCCACCTCAATCGGGCCAAAAGTCCTTCGGAGCCGAAGAACGCTCTGGAACTGGAAGAGGGATTCGACGCCTCGTTGGCTGAAGATCTGAAGAAAAACTGGCAGATCAGCTTCAAGAAAAAGGATCAGTACTATTTTGGAAGCGTGAACGTGGTTCGCATACTACCGGACGGAAAACGCGAAGCCTTCGCGGACGAACGCCGAACCAATGTGGCCGCGGGGGAGTAAGCTCTCTGCCGTGCGCCTGCTCCTCGTCGTTTTGATGGCCGCGTCAATCGTTTCAGCCCGAGCCACGGAAGGATTCGTGACCTGCGCCCAGCCCCTCGCGACCCAGGCTGGTCTCGACGCACTCAAGGCCGGAGGCAATGCCATCGATGCCGCGGCAGCTGTCGCTCTCACCCTCGGCGTGGTGGACGGCCATAACTCAGGTATCGGGGGAGGCTGTTTCTTTCTCGCCCGTTTGGCCGACGGGACCTTTATCGCCTTGGACGGAAGGGAAACTGCCCCAGCCAAGGCGACCCGTGACATGTACCTGAAAGACGGGAAGCCGGTGGAGGTGTTGAGCAAAACCGGTCCCCTCGCCTCGGCCACCCCCGGAGCATTGGCGGTCTATGAGGAAGCCGTGCGGAAATACGGAAAGCTTCCCTTTTCGAAGGCCTTCGAAGCCGGCATCCAACATGCAGACACAGGTTTCCCCATCGATCGGGTTTATGCCAAGAAGTTGGCGGGTCAGGCCACCAACCTCGCACTCTTCCCCGCATCCAAGGCCATCTTCCTCAAACCCAATGGCTCGCTCTATCTTGAGGGAGAACAAATTATCCAGAAGGACTTGGCAGAAAGTTATCGAAGTATCGCCAAGAGCGGGAAGGACTGGTTTTATCGGAACTCATTTCCCAAGACTGTAGAAAAATACATGAAGGCCAACGGAGGCATTCTATCGGCTCGAGATTTCAAAGGGTACCAGATCAAGGAACGAACGCCCCTCACCTCCTCTTACCGGGGATGGACCATTCTGGGCTTTCCACCTCCCAGTTCGGGAGGAGTTCATGTGGCCCAGATGTTGAACATCCTGGAAGCAATGGGAACCAAGATGCCCAAACCGGGCACCCCCGAATTCATCCACCGGATGACCGAGGTGATGAAGCTGGCCTTTGCCGACCGCGCCTACTGGCTGGGAGATCCGGCCTTTGTGAAAGTTCCCTCTGGACTGACCAATGCCGTCTACGCCAAGGAACTAGCCTCAAAAATAGATCCAAAGAAAGCAACGCCGGTGGAACACGGCACTCCGCCCGACTGGCAGAACAACTGCTTTGAAAAACATACGACTCACTTTTGCGTCGCAGACGCCGAAGGCAACTGGGTCTCCTGCACGGCGACGATCAACACGGCCTTCGGCTCCAAGGTGGTGATCCCCAGAACGGGCATTTTGATGAACAACCAGATGGACGACTTTGCCGTGGCTCCCGGTGTGCCCAATCATTTCAAACTGGTCGGAGGTGAAGCGAACGCCATCGCCCCTGGGAAACGTCCTCTCTCCAGCATGAGCCCCACCCTTGTCATGAAGGATGATCAGGTGGTGATGGCGATCGGAGCCGCAGGTGGCCCAACGATCATTTCCCAGGTTCTATTGGGCTTGAGCTATGTGCTGGATGCGAAGATGAAGCCTGACGAAGTGGTGGCACAGCCTCGCTTCCATCACCAGTGGTCGCCCGATCAGATTCGGATGGAAAAATCGATTCCCGCCGAAACACGCGAGAAACTGAAATCGATGGGTCATACCATCGACGATGCGGAGAATTTTGGGACAAGCCAGATCCTGATCCGGAATCCGGACGGATCGTTTTCAGGTGGCACCGATCCCCGATGTGTCGGGCAGGCAGCAGGAACAAGGTAAATCCTGTCAAACCTTCGATATTGGATTTAAGAAATCAGCTTCGAAAGATCGCCAAGATCGCCGTAATCACCCCTGCATTCACGAAATCCGTTCCACATGCCCCGACGAGCGGAACTACGAGATAAGCCCGGGGAGCCGGCCCATATCTCTTGGTGACCGCATTCAAATTGGCCATGGCGTTGGCTGTGGTTCCCAACATAAACCCGGTAAAACCCGCCCCAATCACCGCTGCATCGTAATTTTTCCCGAAGAAGCGGAACACCAGCCACGAACCCAAAATCCAGATCCAAACCGCCTGCACCGCCAGGATGATGACCAGCACGGTGGCCAGCCCGGCCAACTGCTTCAACTGCAGGGTCATCGTCGCGGTCACGAGGAAGTAAGAAAGGGCAATGGACCCCAGCTCCTCGATCCAATCATGCGAAAGTTTGATTTTGTGCGCCCCGCCCCTGCCCAAATCATGCCAGTTCCTGAGCAGAGCCGCCACGATCATCGCCCCGATATAGATCGGCAGGGTAATCCCACTTCTCTGAATCCATTGCCCCACCACCGCTCCCAAAGCCATCACGAGAAAAAAGAATTTTAGATGATTCATCAGACTGCCCATATCCATATCGGGATGCCCCGCCATACTGATCGGACTTTCGATCACTTCAGTTTTTTTTCCGGATCCGACCCGACCGGCGTGGAGATGGAAACGTGAGATCAGCCGAGCCGCCATGGGTGACCCCAGCACCCCTCCCATGATGATTCCCGCCAGGGCGGCGGCAGTGCCGATCGGTCCGGCTCCGACCACGCCCGCCTTTTCAAACGCCGGCGCAAAGGCCAATGCCGTTCCGGGCCCTCCAGCCAATGAAACCGATCCAGCCAACGCACCCACCAGCGGATTCTGCCCCAGCGCTTTGGCCAGTCCCATCCCGATCAGGTTTTGAGAAACCAAAATCAGGCCGCAGAGGAAGAAGAACTTAATGACGTCCGACCCGCCGGCCCGCAGATTTTTCCAGGAAGCCATCCACCCGATCGAAAGAAAGAAGGCGATCATCAATGGAGTTTGCAAGGTGAGATCGAACTGGAGTGCTTGGGCTCCAAAGAATTCACTCAGGCTGAAGAGAACGCAGAGGAGAAGCCCCCCCAACACGGGTTCCGGCAAACAAAGCTCCTGAAGGATTGGGAAAAGCCGGATCAAGCCTTTGCCGAGAAGGATTCCCCCGGCAGCAATCGCCAAGGTTTCAATGAGGGAGAAAGTCATTCGTGAGTTTCGAGGAATACCCTGAACCGGATTGGATGACGATTGGATTTCCATCAAAATCCATCAATTTGAAAAAATCGCAACTTCATGCTAAAAAGTACTATTCCTGTTTTTCGACCTAACTCAGCCGGCAAAGTAAGAGAATTTTGGACCCCCATACTTCCAAAGTTTCCTTGGATCTTTTTTTTATCAGCCCTGCTTTGCCCAACCGGTCTGTCATTCGCTCAAACCAACCTATCAAGCTATACCCCGGGCACCACCTATTGGGGGCGCAGCAATTATACGGAATACATCGCCGGCAATCTGCCTTTGATTATTTCCGCTCCACACGGTGGCGGCCTCGCCCCGTCCGAGTTGCCCAACCGCACGAACACCTCAACCTACACCGTAACAACCGATTCGGATCTTTATACCGACAATCTGGCCCGGGCGATCCGCACTGCCTGTTCTAACCGTTACGGTCGTTTTCCCCACGTGATTATCTGCAATGTTCAACGAACCAAAGTGGACTGCAACCGGGAGATTATCGAGGGAGCCCAGAGCAACACCAACACCCAGACCCTTTGGCGAGAGTTTCACGCTTTCCTCGATATCGCTCGCAAGCAGGTCAGCAATAGCTACGGACGCGGGCTTTACATCGACCTTCACGGCCACGGCCACGCCATCCAACGGAACGAGATTGGTTACAACCTTTCCGATTCCCTCCTGTTCAAACCCACCCTCTCGTCCTCGGATGACAACAACTCGACGATTTACGCCTTGAGCGTCCGCTCCCGCCAGAGTTTCAACGACCTCGTCCGTGGCAACCTGAGTCTTGGAGCCCTGCTTGAAAAACGCGGCTACCCCTGTGTCCCTAGCCCGGTGAACCCCAATCCCGGCACGAACTCCGCCGGTGCGACCAACACCTATTTTAACGGGGGCTACAATGTGGAGACATATGGGACAAGTTCCGGCAACGGCGGGACAATTGATGCCATCCAGATCGAATGCAACTACACCAACGTGCGGGCCAAGTCCTCCTCCTCATCCGATAGTGAAAATGTCGTCGTGCGTGCGACCTACGCCTCGAACTTGGTTGCCTCGCTGGATGAGTATTTCAAATACCATCTGGAAATGACCTTGGACACACAGGCCACCCCTCCTTCCTCCGTCAACAGTTTTAGCGATAAAACAATCCTCGAGGATGGATTCACCTCCACATCCAGCATCAGCCTGGCCAGCGCCAGCAACACCTTTTGGGGGGAATCCTCCGACCCCAACGTGGTCGATACCAACGGATTTGTTTTTGGAGGTTCCGATAATACGACCAGTCGAAACCTTGTGGTCTACCCCCGTCCCAATGCCTATGGCACCAACGTCATCATCATGATTTATCAAAAAGACACCAACGGCGGGGTGGGCACAGATTGGTATTATCTCACTGTCAACCCGGTCAACGACGCTCCCGTCTTCGGTCCTGCAACGAACCCCACCATCAATCCTGGATTTAACCTGACCCTGCCCAATCCAGCCACCGATGTGGAAAACAACGTGCTGACATATCAGATGCTTTCAGGTCCTGCCGGAGCCTCCCTCAATCCGGCAAACGGCACCCTGACTTGGCGCCCCACGATTGCACAAGCTGGACAGTCTTATCCGGTGGTGACTCGGGTGACGGACAATGGAACCAACACCCTTTCCACGGCCAACACCAATACCGTTGGGGTGCTTCCGGCGGAAAAGCCCGTGATCTCCACAACATGGGCAAACACCGCCATCGAACCTAACAGCTCCTCCCAACTCCAACTCTCAATCCAAGGCCAAACCGGGCCCGATTACACGCTCTTGACCTCAACCAATCTAATCGACTGGATTCCGGTCTCAACCAACACCCCGGGCACTTTTCCGTTTGTTTGGACCGACACAAATACTGCGCAGTATCCCAAACGTTTTTACCAGTTGCGTCTCGGGCCTTAGGCAGGGCGCATAAGCATCCCCATGGACGGATCGGGGTGGCCATCCCTACCATGGGGCATGCAAGTTATCGTCTTGTACCTGGTTTTTCTGGGGAGTTGCATCGGGCACTCTGCTGAACCGATACGCATCGGCGTTTACTCCCATTCGACCAATCCGGCGAAAGCCTCGCAAATCGTGGGGGTCTTCACCAACATCCTCACGCCGGAAAAGGGATTTGAAGTTCAACGGGTCGATCCCGCCACCATCCGGGTCGGTGTTCTGACGAATCTCAACGTCCTGATCATGCCGGGCGGGTCGGGAAGCAAACAGGCCACGAATCTGGAAACCCCGGGCTGTGAGGCGATCCAGAAATTTGTCCGCGAAGGCGGTGGGTATGTGGGCATCTGCGCGGGAGCCTACCTGGCTTCCTCCCACTACCCCTGGTCTCTCAACCTCATCAACGCCAAGGTCATCGACCGAAACCATTGGGCCCGAGGAAAAGGAAATGTCGTCCTGACGCTGACCCCGCTCGGACAAAAAGTTCTCGGACATCCGGAGTCGGAAGTGGAGGTCTTTTACGGCCAAGGTCCTCTCTACGGTCATGGCACCAACAACACCCTCCCCGCTTACGAGGAATTGGCGATTTATAAAACCGAGGTGGCCAAGGAAAATGTTCCCTCGGGAGTACCCATGGGCGTAATGCCTGGGACCACTGCGATCGCCCGGGGCGAATACGGAAAAGGTCGCGTCATCTGCTATAGCCCCCATCCGGAAAAACCATTTGAACCGGTCTTCCACCTCATCGAAAACGGCGTCCGCTGGGCCGCGGGAAAAGAGCCAATTCCCATCAGCTGGGAGGTTTGGGAAAAACGATCCAAATCAGGCAAGGTCGAAACGCCCGACCCGGAGGATTAGTTCGCACACCGAGGCGACCGCAGGATCGGTCGCCCTACCTATTTCCAAATCGTAAATCGAAAATTCCCAATCGGTAGGGCGGCGTGTCCCTACGCCGCCTCGCTCAAACTTCTTACTCTTCCGTCTCGGTCGTCTTCTTTTCCTCGCCGGGAGCAGGCTTGGTGGCTTCCACCTTGTCCGCTTTGGATGGATCCATGGATTGAGGGGTCACGGTCACTTTCATTCCCTTTTCCAATCCCTCCAACTTTCCTTCCGCCCCGTCGATGGTGATCTTTCCACTTTCTGCGAGATGGAACGCGACCACTTTGTTTGTCTTATCCGCCGTGACGATCGGCTGATCCAAACGAACGGTCAGGCGGTTTTTGGCTGCAGTCACGACATAGATTTTCCCCTTCACCGGTTCGGTGGAGGCGTTCATGGGAGCCATTTTCTTTTTCTTCGGAGGCTCTACCTGCGCTGTCACGGGCATGGCCAGGGCGAGGAGGGTAACGATGAGGAGTTGGAGGGGTTGTTTCATATGGTTTTTCTTTCTTGGTTTAAAGCCGGGCGATGAGCAGCTCCCGCTGGTAGATCATCTCCTTGGGCAGTTCATGATAAATTTTTAAAAAGAGCTCGTTCTGAAACACCAGCTCGCGCCGCCATTCGTCCGGATCGATCTTCATCATTTCGGCAAACCGTTCTTGGGTCATGCCTTCGATTCCCCGAGTGTTGAGATCCTCATACCGCGGAATCCAGCCGATCGAAGCCTCGCGGGCATCCTTCTGGCCGTGGCAGCGACCGACGATCCACTCCAACACCCGCATGTTTTCTCCGAAACCCGGCCAGTAGAATTTTCCATCCGCATCCTTGCGAAACCAGTTCACGTGAAAGATTCGCGGCAGAATTTTGATCTTCTTGCGCATATCCATCCAGTGATCGAAGTATTCCCCCATGTTGTAGCCGCAGAAAGGCAGCATCGCCATCGGATCCCCCCGGACCTGGCCGTGGCCCCCGACGGCGGCTGCGGTCATTTCCGATCCCATGGAAGCCCCGACGAAAACACCGTGGAACCAACTGAACGCCTGAAACACGAGGGGAATCGTCGAAGCCCGCCGGCCGCCGAAAATCAGCGCACTGATTGGCACTCCCTTGGGGTCCTCTGCCTCCGACGCCAGAGCAGGATTGTTTCGCATAGGAGCGGTAAAACGGCTGTTGGGATGTGCTGCCTTTTCCCCACTCTTGGGATCCCACGGCTTCCCTTTCCAATCGATCAGGTTGGGAGGCGGAGGATTGTCTTTCCCCTCCCACCAGACGTCCCCGTCGGCAGTCCGGGCCACATTGGTGAAGATGGTGTCGTGGGCCATGATCTTCATGGCGTTGGGGTTGGACTTTTCATTGGTTCCCGGAACCACACCGAAGTACCCGTTCTCAGGGTTGATCGCCCGAAGGCGGCCGTCTTCTCCAGTCTTCATCCAGGCGATGTCGTCTCCGATGGTTGTGATTTTCCATCCTTGGTAGGATGCAGGCGGAATCATCATGGCGAAGTTCGTCTTTCCGCAGGCGGAAGGAAACGCCGCCGCCACGTAGGTCTTTCGTCCCTCGGGATCCTCAACACATAGGATCAACATGTGCTCCGCCAGCCATCCCTCGTCCCGACCGAGGAAGGAAGCGATGCGCAGGGCGAGGCACTTTTTGCCGAGCAGGGCGTTGCCCCCGTACCCCGAACCGACCGAAATGATCTCGTTGACCTCGGGAAAGTGACTGATGTAACGGCGCTCCGGATCGCAATCGAGAACAGTATGTGTGCCACGGTTGAACTCCTCGGAATCGCCCAGATGATCCCAAGCGACCTGCCCCATCCGGGCCATGATCCGCATGTTCAGCACAACATAGATGGAGTCGGTCAGTTCAATGCCAACCTTGGACAAGGGAGATCCCGGTGGTCCCATGAGATAGGGAATGACAAAAAGCGTCCTGCCCTTCATCGCCCCCTTGAGGAGTCCACGAAGTTTCTGGCGCATTAGTTTCGGTTCCATCCAGTTGTTGGTGGGACCGGCCTCTTTTTGCCTTCGGGTGCAGATGTAGGTGCACTGCTCCACCCGTGCCACGTCATTGGGATTGGAGTGATGGTAGTAACAGCGGGGCCATTTTTTGGAATCGAGCGGGATCAGGACCCCTTGCTTCAGTGCCTGCTCCGTCAGATAATCCTTTTCTCCGTCCGATCCGTCACACCAGAAGACATGCTCCGGTTCGGTGAGCTTGACGGTCTCCTCGACCCATTCCTTGACCCATTCGTTTTTTGGAGTCGTCTTGCCAAACCTGTCGGTGGGCAACGTGGGTTGGATTTTGGTCACCTCGGCGATTGTTGGGAAAAGTTTCGAATTAGCAAACGATGCGATGCAAGTATCAGGTTTTCTTCGATGCCCGATCAGCTCATCTTGTAAAATTTTGTTAAAATCCGAGCGCTTTTTCCATGCGCAGGTCGTTGATCATCAATTCCGCATCATGACCGACATTCGGCACTTCCACTTTGGTCCAGTTGAATTTCCAGGCCTTTTCCTTGGCCAGCTTCTGACAGTACTCAAAAAAGTTTCGTCCTCTTTCCAGGCGGACCTTTCCTTGGCGATTGGCCTCCGGGCTGTCATCGAAATTTTCGCCCTTGGGAATCGTGTCCGCAAGACCGAGATAGATCGTCATGGGAGTTTCCACCATTTTTTTGAGCCGATCTTCATTCTGAAGGTCTCTGGGCAACTTTCCAAATCCGTACCCCCAATCCCAGTCCAACCGGGGAAAAGGATACGTTCCCGCATTGGCAGACACCACCCGTTTGGCGGTGACCGGTTCCATGGCCACATAACGTGTGAGAAATTGCCCACCGCCGGAATGGCCGATCAGATAATGATCCCGCTTTGGATCCCCTTCGCGTTTCAGAATGTCCTGAATCACTTCCGTGGCCATGGGGAACGACCACTGCTTCCGGTTCCGTAACGCTCCATCCTTCGTCAGGATTCCGCCCCAGGAATAAAGATGAGCCAGAAATCTTTCCTGATCAAAAAAGGGGACCGCGACCATCGCATGATGTTTTTCCGCCAAAGAGATGGTCCAGTTCCGGTAATCTTCGGCATTCCGCTTGGCGCCATGAAACATGAAAAAGATCGGCCCGTTGGAAAAACCCTTTGGCTTGTAGGTGTAAACTTGAATCGCCCGCTCCCCCTCACCGACCCTCACCTCCCCTTTCCCCTCGGGGATAACTCCGGGCGCGGCGACTCCCAAAGGAAGAATCGGAAAAATCAAAAGACTCAAAACAAGGAAAAGCTTCATGGGATTAGGAATCATTGGCCGCGGATTGAAGAAGATTTTCTCGAAGGGTTTCTGCACTGACTTCGCCTTCCCAGCGGCTGATCGCAATGGTGGCCACTCCATTGCCGATGAAGTTGGTCATGGCCCGACATTCGCTCATAAATCGGTCGATGCCCACCAAAATGGCCAGCGATTCGAGAGGAATGCCGGGAACCGCCTCCAAGGTTGCCGCCAAGGTGACAAAGCCGGCTCCGGTGACCCCGCTCGCCCCCTTGGAAGTGATCATCGCAACCAGCAACAGGGCGATCTGATGGGGAAGATCAAGTTTCGTGTTGGTGGCCTGGGCCAAAAAGACCGCTGCCATCGTCATATAGATGTTCGTCCCATCCAGATTGAAGCTGTACCCCGCAGGAATCACCAAGCCCACGGTGGATTTGGCACATCCCAATCGTTCCAGCTTTTTCATGATCCCGGGCAGAGCCGTTTCGGACGAACTCGTTCCCAGCACCAACAGGAGCTCGTCTTTGATGTACGCCAGATAACGAAATAAAGGGAGGCCTGAGGCCTTCAAGATCAGCCCCAGCACAACAACCACGAAAATACCTGAGGTCAGATAAAACCCCATCATCAGGGCAAGGAGCTTGTTCAGAGAGGCCAAGCCGAATCCACCGACGGTGTACCCCATAGCGCCAAAGGCCCCGACCGGGGCCGCCTTCACCACAATGCCCATCACGCCAAAGAAAAGTTTGCCCCCCTCCTCCACCACATGGAGAACCGCCTGACCGCGTTGCGGCAAAAGGGTAATGGCCAGGGCGGTGAGTACGGCGATGAAAAGCACCTGCAACAGATCTCCGGATGTGAAGGCCCCAAGAAAGGAGGATGGAATGATGTTGAGGAAGAAATCTGCCTTGCCGGTGCTGTGAGCGTTCGTCAGATACGTTTGGCTTACTTTCGCATCTAGGGTGTGCACATCGAGGTTGAACCCGTCCCCAGGCCGCAGAAGGTTCACCACCACCAACCCAATGATCAGCGCCAGAGTCGAAACGACTTCAAAATAGACAAGGGTTTTAAATCCCGTCCGACCCAATCGTTTGAGATCCCCCATCGACGCGATTCCGTGAACCACCGTGCAGAAGATGATCGGGGCAATCATCATTTTGATGAGTTTGATAAAGCCGTCCCCCAAGGGCTTGAGGGACTTTCCAAATTCGGGGAAGAAAGCCCCGACCACGATCCCTGCGGCGACCGCCATCAAAACCTGAACATAGAGAATTCGATACCATGGAGTGCTGGGGCATCTCTGAACGGCATTCATCCCTCTTGATCTTAAGAGAGCATGAGTTTGGTTGCGAAGCTTATTCCCCTCTGCAAAAAATCTCCGCGAAAATGAGGTTCTTGAACCGGAGAACAGGCAAGTCCACTATCCATCGATGGTGGAGCCTTCCTCCAACTCTTCCCGGGATTTGAAATTCCTCGGCCTTTGCCTAGCCGTCGTCCTGATATCGAGCGCTCTGGCTTCGATGGTCCAAACCTCGTGGGGAAAAGTCCGCGTCACCTCCATCACCCTTCCAACGCAAAATGGCCAATGGGTGGCGGCGGATCTATTCCGACCCCTCAGTGCCACGGGAAAAAATCCCGTACCCGCAGTCATCGTGGTTCCTGGATTTCAACGATCCAAGGAAACCCAAGCCAACATCTCCCTCGAACTTGCTCGGCGGGGCATCGTCGTCATTGCAATCGACCCTTATGCCCAAGGTTTTTCGAGCGCCTCCCTAAGCACCCGCTCCGCCACGGAGGAAGGCTATGGAATGTTTGCCGTTGTCGACTACCTCACGGAGACCGACAACCTGAATTACGTCGACAAATCCCGCATTGGGGTGACCGGCCATTCCGCCGGCGGAAATGCAACTCTTCAAGCTGCCTCCCACTTTGGGGAGGAAGCTTTGGAGAAGGCCAGACCCAGCAAGATTCACTCCGCCTACATCTCCGGCTACCTGCTCTCGATCAAAAATAAGATTTTACGCAACGTGCAATCAAACCTCGGCCTCAGCTATGGGCTCTATGATGAAGGTGCTTTCCGGAACGAACTCAAAAACGCCGACATGCGGAAAGCCCCCGAAGCTCTTCGCTTTGTGCATTCCGGTCAAAAGGATGGAGAATCCTCCGTTACCGAGGTCGAGATCGATCACTTCTATGGGGATCCAGCCTCCAGAAACCTCCGAGTCATTCATAACGAGCCTGTGCTTCACCCTTTTCAGCCGTACAGCCGTTTAGCAACCACTCATCAACTGGAATACTTTCG
>Ga0214921_10005043_pt1 | contig 18931 bp, 27 predicted proteins | sample LL1505_MetaG_FD_177992 | JGI IMG/M metagenome (GOLD analysis project Ga0214921, IMG submission 177992) | Freshwater microbial communities from Lake Lanier, Atlanta, Georgia, United States - LL-1505 | ecosystem: Environmental > Aquatic > Freshwater > Lake | place: USA: Georgia | collected... | reverse complement strand
GGCTTAAGCGTCACTGCTTCCATTCCCTTCGCGTAACTCGTGTAACCAGGCTTCGGCTTTCAGGGTGTTCGCAATCTGTCGCCATGAGACTCGTGAATCACTCCTCGACGCTAGTTCACGAGCTTTACCAACGGCACTGCGTAGACGATCTGCGGGACGCGGTAAATTTAGGCCAGTCTGCATCAGCCTCCACTGATCAAAATCAGACGGAATCACCTTCCCAGCAATCAGCGGAAAGCCTGACAGTTCCCGCATTTGCTTAATCCGCACATACCCCAAGCCGTAAGCAGCGCCTAGCTGGCGAAGGGAAAGAGCTTGATCCTGCTGGCGCAGTTTCATGGCAATATCGTTAAGACGCCCCAAGCTCATAAGATTTAGATTTGCTCTCCCGATGCCCTTGCGAGCAGTTGAGTGATCAGCTGGGAAAGAGATAGCCGACGAGCGGCAGCCAATTTTTGCGACGCCTTTTTCACCGCCACTGGCAGGACGATGTTTGTCTTTTCAGACTTTAATCCGCTGAGTGGTCGGCGAGGCATACGCCTTTGCTACGCATACACGGCGTATTAGCAACACATTTCTTTGGGTCATTAACTTTTTAATTTATACTTGAATGCGTAATAAATACGCATACAATGTCCCTCATGAAGAAGGTCAAAACCAACCTGACTATTGACCCAAAAGTGAAACGCAACGGCGAACGAATGGCTAGAAAAAGTGGATTATCCCTTTCGGCATATATCACCACTTTGCTGGTCAAAGAGCTGGAAAAGCAGAAAAAACGCTAGGTTTTGCCTGCTTTAACAGGGGTAAGCCGATAGTGCGGCACTCTTCGGCAGTATCCAATTTTCCCGCCACGCTGGCTTATTTTAATTTTGATTGAAAATACTTTTCTCTCTGCCCCGCCAGCCTTAATCATGCGGGTTAAAACTTTATTTGTGTAAACGTCCGACTTGCCCCACTGCTTTGAAATCTCAATTTTGGTAAACCATCCCGGCGGCACTACTTCCTCCCGATCGCCGGCCACGTAAGCGTCCAGCGCAACTGCCCAATCTTTTACACTGGGTATCGCCACACGCCTCCTATGGGCGACAGCACGTTCACCGTACACCCTTCCCCGCTCTCTACGTACTCGCCCCAGGCTACTCCATGCTGCCACCTAGTAACCGAGCGCTGACGCCTGGCGTAGTGCATGCTGGCGATATCGGCTAGGCAACCGATCGACCAGCCCACGGGCGCACCGATGCTACGGCCGGCCACGCGATCAACGCGGTGTAGGTGGCCCATCACAACAGGCTTGCGGAGCATTTCTACATGGTCTCTGACGGCTGCCTCCGAAAACATAAAGCCGTGTCCGAATGCCGTTCCTCCCAGCTCCCGCCAACCTTTCTCAATGTCGTAGGGCACGTACTGCGCCTTTAGATCCTTGCACATGTTGTAGATCTCCGATTTCGCCGACGTGCAGCAGTGCGCCACAATAGCGCTAGGCGAGTATTGTAGGGCGGTTAGGCGGTGCTCATGGTTTCCCTCAAAGATGTAACGTGGCGCCAGTTCTCGAACGAAATTAAGGCCAGCGTCGAAGTCCTCACGGATTGATGCCGTGCGTTCGGGAGAGTCTGGATCTTTCCTAGCGCTACCCATCAGCCCGGACAGATCCACAAAATCGCCTAGGTGAAGGATAGAATCTGCGTCTGGTTGCCACCGCCTTTTCATCTCTAACGCAGCCTTGCAGGCAGCCGCATTTGCCAGGTGTCCGTGGCTGCAACTAACGGCAAGCCACTTTTTCCATTTCCGAATGACTTTCACTTTTTGTCTTGGGCAGATGGAAAGCCCTGCAATACGGCTAGAATTTGCCTGCAACTTTCACGCGATTGTGCCGCCACTACGCTTTCGTCAGCGGCACCCATCAGCGCAAGCTCCGCAATCACGGAAAGCTGCATCTTTAATGTGTGTACGTAGGTGCAAAGATCCAGTACCTCCATCCACGCATCCTTCCACACGGGCCTGCGCCACAACGCACCACCGTGCTCCTCTTGACCTTTCCGATACTTAGCGTCCACGTCATTGGTTAAATCGCGAATGATTCCAGCCAAATGCTTCTCGTGTTCAGGCGTCATCGGCTACTCCAGGGACGGCTGCTGACTAAGCTAGTGGCCTTCGATTTTTGCGGTATGTCCTTAACCTTAACTTGTTCCACATGCTTGCGTGGAATGTCACGCCATGTCTTGTAAGCACTGGTCTGCAAGTGGCCTGTCTCCCAGCTAATTCCGACTAGCCCAAAGCTCAGGCCCACATGCTCGCCTAGGCGAAACGCGGTTTCATCGTCCCAATTTGCGACCCATAGATCCGCATTTTTGGCCGTCCTTTTTAGCGGCACCCAATCGAACGCAAGGCCGTAGTTATGATAACTTTCCCCTGGGCGAGCCTTGGTCACGATCTTGCCTTTGCTCGTCCTGCCTTTTGCATAAAGCGCAGCCTGCTCCTCCATTGTCCGACGGCCGCAGTAGATCAGCGGCTCGATTCGGCTGGTGACCATTTCATTCACCCAGCCCCTCACCTGTTTTTGAAAGCCGACGTCTAATGTATCAATCGCCCGCACGGTGCGGGAGCCAGCTTCAGCTAGGCTGGTCACTGCCTCGCTCGCTCGCGTTGAGTTTCTGCCAAGCTATCAGAAAGCGCTTTGAGCGATTCCGCAAAGAGGTCTCGATAAGCCTGTGGGCAGGGTGGGTTTGTTCGTTCCGCTTTGTCCCAGGCGTAGATGAAGTAGCTGATGCTGTCTGGCGACGGCGGCGGGCCGTCCTGCGTTTGCGTCGTGGCACAGCTGCACAGCGCCAGAGCGCTAATCAGTAGGAGGGCGTTTAGTCCACCACGCATCAATGTCCCTCTGCCGCCTGCGTCGCTCTAGCTCTATGGCTTCCCAGTTGCGTTGCAGAGGCGATTTGCGTTTTAAGAACCACAATACAATCCCGATTATCCCGCCCAACGCCGTTAAGATTCCGGCGATCATGGGTGGTTATTTTCTGGAAAACTTGGAAAGGAAATCGACAATCTTTTGCAGAGTTTTTTCCGGCTCATCGCCAGGGATGAACGTGGCCACGGCGGCAACGGCTGCCAGCAGTGCGGTAAGTGCGCCAAGGGCGCCAAGCCAATCAATTTTAAGTAGTTGGGGGATGATTGTTTCCATGCCCCTAGCGGGGTGTCAAAAGCCGAGGCGACGTTTGATCAGTTCCCACGCCGTGCTTACCACTGCCCCGGACACCAGTGCGACAAGCCACAGACGTGTTCTGATCGTGTGGGCATCCCGCTCCATCGACGTAAGCCGGCCGTGATACTCGCCGAGGCTGGCTTGGGAGCGCTCTAGCATATCCATGATAACACCCTGGCGGGTTTCGATTCTGGCGATGCTTTCACGGACAAGGCTCAATCGTTCCGCAAGTTCAGCGACCTGGTCAGTGCTCATGGCGTGCTCTCGCTACCTTCCGCAATCCGAACCCATTCCACGCCGTCCTTATCGATCCAGCGTTCGATGAATCCTTCCGCCTCTAGGTAGCGGAGTTGATTTTCTAGCTCACGCCATTCGGCTGAGTCGTAGCAGTCCATTCACTTGGCCTTCCCTGCGTCGGCGGCAGCTCCCATATCCGAATAGCGAGGGAGTTGCGTGTCGCTTAATGTTTGCTTGGGGGAGCAGGATGTGAAGGCAAGGCAGAGGATGATGATTGTAATATTCATTACGGTAAAAATGGTAAAAGAGTAATTGACTGACCAGAGCCAATCGTATAGCTCCATCCATCCAGAGGAATGATTGATGAGTTTGATCCATTTGTGCTTGTTGCTCTTGCGGCTGGAAGTGTGCCACTTCCATCGCAATCTAATGCCCATTGATTTGCTACAACATTATTCCAAGTTAATGAAAACCCTCCTTCTTCAAAGTTGTTTGACCAATTTGTATTTGAAAATTTTTGAAGTTGATCTGAAAGTCCTGCAAAAGAAAAATTAAAGAAAAGATTTGCATCAGCCGCATACGCACCATTTTTTATCGTGAGCGTTGGCGACCACCCAGTTGTGGGAATGTAATTCGCAGATTGACCGCTAGAATTATTTACATAAATCGAAGTCGGAACAGGAGGCGTTGTACCATCGTCATATGATCCAGCAGAAAATACTATTAAAATCCATGCATTTTGTGATAACGAAACATCTGGCGCAAAGGAGGATTGATTGGAATAATATGTTGTCGCTGATGTATTAAATGCCAGAATTGCTCTATTTCCATTTCCAGTTTCAAAATTGTAATCACTAAAGGCATAGTAATTGGCTGGGTTTGGCGGCGTGTCATAAGATTGATCGAAATTGTATAAGATATTTCCGTCTCCAAATGTATTTTCCTTGAATAGTGTAAAGTTGATTACACTAATAGCTACTGCCGGTGCGTCTGCATACGCAATTCCGCTAGGTGGCGGTGTCGGAACAACGGATGAGGAGCGAAACCCCCGCCGATTTATTATTCCGCTTGGTGCAAGCAAAGCCATGTTATGAGCTTAGGATATAGTATTTTTTACTGGCAGAAGAACAGATAACATTGACTGCATCCGTTGGAACAAAGCCAGATTCAAATACAATACCACCTCCGCTTTTTGCAATAAATAGGTGATCGGTTGTCGCAGTTGCTCCAAAGTTAAAATACATATCTGTGTCAGATACATTTTGAATCAGAAGATATTGGCGACTTGAGTTGGAGGCTAAGGCTTGCGCTGATGTGTTGGCAGATGCAGAGGTAGATCCAGCAGTAACAGTAAACGTTCCATTCCTAGGGCGTATTGGAACTGGACTTGCACGAAGTTGAGTGTCGGTAAGTGGTTGAGTTAGCCCAGTGTTTGCTGTGACAGTTCCGCTGACTGGCTGAGTCGCTTGCCAGAACGTGCCAGAGACGGGAACCGTCCCGCTGATGGATGCGGTGACAGAGCCGATTTGCGCCGTGCCGGCGACTAATGCGGGCAGAGTTGTTAGAGATACTGGTTGTGTTCCTTGGAAAAACGTCCCGCTGACTGGGACTGTGCCACTGATGGATGCGGTGACAGAGCCAATCTGTGCCGTCCCTGCCCCGATCGTTACCGTTCCGCCACCAATCGTCACTACGCCGATGCGGTTTGTGCCAGTGGGGAGGGCACCTTCAAGTGCCACTTCTCCAAAAACAGAAAAACTATTATTTTGAATCAAATCTTGGAAGTTTCCATATCCACCGCCTACAAAGCTTGTGGCGTTTCCAACATTTGCCGTCACCGTGCCAGATATGGCGGGGAGGGAGCTAATGGTGACGCTATTACCTACCGTCACTGTCCCAGTAATTGCCGCACCCACAGTCACGGTCACATTTTCCAACGCACTCAGGCTGTTGCTGTCCAGCGCCACGGTGACGGTGTTTGCAACGGTAACTGTGTTGACCATCACGCTGGCCACTACGGGTGCGCTTAATGTGACGACGGTGGGTGTTTCTGTGATCTGAAGGTAAATATCGCTCATGGTATGGTAATCCTTGGGGATAGTGTCACCACGCCTTCCAGCAAGCGGGTGGCGATCCCAGCGCTAGTGACTTGCACCAGATCGTACTTTGCCCCGCTGGTAGGAACGAGCAGGCTGGCTGCTGATGTGACGGTAAGGCGGAGCTGGCCACCGGCCGCTGATACCACGCTCGTCGCAATCTGCGTTACCACAGTGCCGCCTGGCATCTGGCGGATCTGAGCGGTGAACGTTCGGCCCGCTAGGCTGATCGTGCCTTGGGTTGCCGTGGTGAGAAACAAGTCCCGCGTCCAATCCGTTCCCTGCTCAATCGTAATATCATAGGATGCGGCCATAGGAAACTGAGGCTTGTCAATAAGCCAAAGTGCGATGAAGCGGTGCCACACAGGTCAAATTAAAGGGCTGTGAGAATATGGTGCTAACTGTTCCATTAAATCTGCTTTGTATTTGAAAAGAAGTGCCAAAATTTACACCTGCAACGTACATGACCTGCGCTACAAGTGGGACGCTACCATCCCCACCTGAGGCAAGGCTGGCACGAGACAGTTCCAACACCTGCGGACTCATGCTGGTGACTACAAACTGAGCAACATTAGAAGCAAAGAGGCCAACATTTCTGCTTGTATTACTAGGATAGTTTATTGAGTTTTCTGGGCTATTACGGAAGGTGCTTTGATCTATTTCTTTGGTTGTCGTAGAAACGTAAAAAGCATAGTCACCGCTGTTTGCAAGAGGTCTAGCCGCTAAAGTAGCTTTAATCATATAGTGGCGGCCAGAGCCAGAAAAGCTGGCACTGTTAGTCGCCGCGGACATAAAGTTAGTCCCTGATGAAAAATTGCTAATAGTGCTAACATTAATTGACGGGCTGTGGGGTATAGCAAAGAATCTATTAGTTTCATTGTGACGAACTTCAAGATTGGAGCGTGTGTTTAATACGGCTCCTGTGCTGCTTAATAGGTAGAGGTCAATGCCGGAAAGGGGGTAACCCGTGACTGCTGTAAATGCGGTAAAAGACATCTTAGAATTGCTCCGATCTAATTACTGGGATAAAGCAGGTAATGGGAAAAGATTTTGATGTGAAGGTGCGCCCGCCTGCTTGTTCTAATTTTATTTCAGCTACAAAGGGCATTGAAATAGATGGCAAGGCGGTCCGGCACAGATCACGAACTAAGTTTGTAGATTGAGACACTACAAAGGTAAAATAGTACCAATCAGTTTCTGTGGATTGATTTTCCCCGCTTTCCCAAAAAGTCTCTGCGTGTAAGCTGTTTATAGTAGTCACGGTATATAGCGCGTCGCCGCCTGCAGTTGCGCGAATAATTAAGCTGGCCGTGCTGGTGGTATTATAGGCATGGGTAATAGTGCTCACAGTAGCGCCTGTGTAGAACTGAACGGAGTAGTAATTTGTGCCTTCTGGGTGCAGATATAAGTCTGACAACGTATTGGCAACCCCACTGCTAGAATTAGAAGTTTCTACTTTAGGAATGGAAATAGTGCCATCTGCATGTAACAAAAGTCCTGCCGTGGGGACTAGGTTGCTGCCGGCTGGGTGCATCAAGAGGCCAGGCGTAGTAGTTGTAATTCTACCATCCTCAAGGATTAAGAGTCCTTTTGTCGGAACGTAGGCAGTAGCGGCAGTAGAAAAAAGTCCGGCAGTTAATATCGACAGAGTGCCGTCTGGATTTGTTAAAATTTGTCCCGCAGTTACGGTGTTAATTGTTGGGCTGGGTATTGCTTGCAGCAGCTCTGGTTTTTCTACGGATACCGACCTGTCGTTTAGCCGAACGGTGATGCGCTGACTGTAGGGGTAGTAGGTGTTTAAAAACGCAAAAGCAGTGGGCTGAGTAATGGAATCAGGAAAACCAGATGACGCCATATAATTTGTTAAGCAATTTTAATTGCTAGAACATTTTCACTTTGCTGTGCGAGGGCGTATCCGACAAAACCGCGAGGATCGGAAAAGTTATCCGCTACGTCAAAGTTTGCCAGGCGGCCGCGTAGGACAAAGTTTCTGCCTGAGGGAGCGGCCGAGACGGCTGAAGATGCCAGCCCATAGGCGATCTGATTTGCGCTCATCACTACGCTGTTAGTGGTAGCAGTAGCGATTACCTCAATCCCAAACTGATGCCGTTGGAGCTGGCTGACGACGACGATGGGCTGTGCCAAAATTGGGGTGGAGTTATACGTGATGCCTGTAATGTTAGCGCTCTGAGTGACGGGGGTGGAGGCTGTGGTGACCTCGCCCACATCTACGATCACCCACCACTGGACGGCGGCGGTAGCGTTTTTAGTTTGGGCTGCTATGTCGAAGTTAAAAGAAAGGGTCTGATTGGGTCTAAACATTTTGTCGTTTACGGATACTTCAAAGACAGTTCTTTCGTAGGCCGATGGATAGTAAGTCTTGTTGGCTTGGTATCGATTTACTTCGTAGACTAAGCCACGAGTAGCCTCTGATCCGACGTAGGCCAACCCGGTGGGCAGCTTGCGCCCAGGAATAATGCCGATCCTTGGGATCTCAATATCCAAACCACTTGTATAGGATGAAACGATGTCCATGGTGGTGGCGGTAATCAGTGCTGTAGATGGCGCTGTGCCTACGGTGACGGAAAGGGCGCGGAGAAGATATGGGGCGGCAATTAGCGAACTGATTGTGCCGATGCCAGAATCTACAGCGAAAGCAGCGGTGGTAAACAATACCTCCGATTTTTCCTGCACGGGTATGAGATAAGGCACGGTGGTGGTGCTTACCCCCACAGATCCTAATGCGGGCAGGATATTCTCAATCGCGCTCATGCGGTCGCTAAGCGAGTTTAAGTTGTCTTGCAAGGACACCACCTGTGCAATCGTGTGGGTGTGGGCTTGAAACGCACTCGTCGGCCCAGCGCTGGAAATCATGACGGCCCAGCCAGGGGTGGTGGTAGCGGATCCTTTGTTGGTGACGATGACCGATTGAGAGGTGGAGGTCTGAACGCTGTAGCTAACGGTGTTAGCCAAAAGGTAACCACTAGAATAATTCTCGCGTACGGAAAGGTGGATGGCCTCTGTGCCAAGGTTGTGAGCGATTGTCCACGGCCCGGTGCCTGTGACGACGCGGGTGTAGCTTTGGATTCCAGTGATAACTTGGTCTGAGGTAAAAGGAATGTAGTTAACTGGCTGCGGCGGGTTGAGCCAGTTAATTGATTGAGCGGCCGCTAGGCCAGTCCACGCGCCGTCTGCCTGCACGGTCATGTTCTGCTGGAACACGGTCACGTACTGCACGTTGGGCGTAGCCACTGTGCCGTAGTTAATTCCTACTTCACAGGTCAGTGGGTGGGTAACCTCAAAGTCGCCACGTAATGCGGCCAGCATGCCCTGAGTGTTTAGATCAAGATTGAACGTGACGTCGCCTTGCGGGGAGATAGGCACAGCTACAGTCAAAAGATCGTGCGTAGCCCCGCTCATGGAGCCAGCAAACATGATGTCGGCTGTATAATCTTGCGGATTTGAAACAATGAATATTTCTCCCGCCAGCGCCGTGACGCACCCCTGCATCATGGCTTCCTCGATCTCAGTTGCTCCGTCCGACTTGTTTAATAGCCCAGTGCGTGCCGTGCCACGATAGATCTGAAAGGTAGTATCAAACGCTGGCGGGATGTAGAGCCTCTGCACTTCATTTACAAAAACGCCAGTAGTGCTGTCGCTGTAGCCGGTGACGACGCGGGTAATGGTAGGAGCCGGCGGAACGATCAGCCCAAATGCGCTAGTGTAAGCCAGTGGCGACTGCATGGGCCGCAGCTCTTGGTAAAAGCTGGAGTTTGCGCTGTAGCTAGTTACCCGGACAAACGACTGCGGCTGCAGCTCATTCTGCACGATGGTAATGCCAGAGGTGGCCACCCAAGCAGATTTGCGTTCAACTAGGTAGCTGCCCTGATCCTCTATAACCGACCATCCAGTAGCGGCTGAGATGCTGTTGAGCACGGCGGCTACGCTGGCAGCGCTAGATCCATAAGTGATAACGCTAGAGGTGACCGAATTGACCAGCACTTTAAAGCTGCCAGCGGTAGGCGCCACATCCACTGGGCCGTAGCTAAGCCGGGCGGAGTAGATGGATGGAGCCGTTACTGTGGTTATATTATTGCTCGTCTCAGTTAGGCGAACCGCCACTGTGAACGTGTCGCCCTGCACAACTGTTGGCAGTGCGATATTGGCAGGATCAATCGTGAAACTGGCCGTCTTTTGCGATATATTTCCGTAAAGTAGTGTGGCCATGGTTACTTGCCAGCATGCATGTCAATCAGACGTAAGCTCATCGGGATCATCCAAAAAGCCAGGGAAGAACGTGGGATCGAACCACTGGGATCCTGGGATTGAAAATTCATATACATCCTGAGCGTTTATCTTTTCCTCGACTTGTGCTACGGCAATTTTTGCGAGGCGCCTGTAGTAGAGGCGGGTGGATTTATCAAGGCTCATACAACCCAAAACATTCCACGCAGGGATCGCTGGTTATATAAATCTACAACAGACTGGGCAAAATCGTTTTGCAGGCTGAGAATAGAATTAAAAAGAACATCGCCAAGGCCAGCGGCGAGTCCAGTCACTAAGGTTAATGGAGGGACGACCTTGCGCGGAACAACAGTCTGAGTAGCGTGCGCCAAATTGTAGTGGCAGTAATATCTCGTTTCAAGTACGTGCGCACCATCCACCCCCTCGCTCCCAGCACTGGATCCAGCAGGTTGGCTTAAAGCATAGACTGTTGATAGATTTAGATCATCTTTCGGCTCATCAATAAATCTCTGGAAAAATACGTCCTCAAACGAGTTTTGAATTGCGGGGATAACATATCTCGACGTTGCGTAGACGCTTGGCGGTTCGGATATGTCGGGCGGGGTGACTGGCTTTGCGTCGACACTAATGATAGATCCGCCAAGTAGACCGCCAGGCAAAACACTGATCTCATTCACAAGATAGGGACGCGGCATTGAAACTACGATGTCGCATGCATATAGCCTGCGCTGATTGTTAGGGTCAACATTTGGTGAACCAGGCTGAACAACACCTTTTTTGCGAAAATAGGCTGGCACTGTTTCATACGTGTTTTTAATGCCGTCATCTCCACTTGCTGTTGTGCTGATGGGGGCAGCGTCTCCACCTATTTCCCGCCAAGCAAGATCCAGCAAAGGTTCAAAGTCCAACGGAACATCAACCATAGTAGAGGGTTGAAACGATTGGCTTGCCTTTGTTGCACGAATATAGTCCTGAAATTTTTCTGGTGCCCTTGAAAATGGCATTGCAACAGTTGCGATTCTGCAATTCACAGACCCCGGCCTGATTCTGGCTGTCCATTTTTTTCTGTCTCCATCGTATATTGTTTCCACAGCCCAAGCATGCAGGGGCGTTGTGGGCACATCGACCTTGACGCTGATGGGGTAACGAGACGACAGAATCCGCATGGCTTCGTTCCATTCGCTTGCCTTGATTTTCATTTAGGCTGCCCAGTAGACAATCCTAGTTGCATTTCCAGTTTTATACGCCCTGCACTGAAGATTGTGGCAGGAATGTTGATGGACGCTGATTGGCTGCCTAGTTTGCGGGTGATGGCGAACTAGGGCGATTGGAATGTATCCGTTTATTCCTGCCGAAAAGTCGGCACGCAACGCGCCGGGGATGTCCCTTTGTAGGATCGGAACAATGGTCGCTGATTCTAAGTCTCCTGTTTTTTTGTGCGTTGTCTTAATGCAGATGAAAACAACCCCATTCTGATCTGGTGGAATTAGTTTTATTTTTGGCGGAGGAGAAGGCGGATTGACGCCGCCAGTAATAGGAATGTTTTTTATTGTCGGCACTATTCCATTGATGGTGCCATCCCCGATTTGGACATTGTCGCCCTCAAGACTGACCTCAAAGTTTATTTTCTGATAAATTGGATCTGGCTCGCAAATGATTCTGGCGCCAGATGGCGTGTAAGTTATGCTGGCATTTGGGCATTGATGTTTTTGTCGCCTGATCCAATCCAGCAACAGTTGCCATTTTGGCCATATCTTATCCCCTGGCCTTACCTCAAGATCTGCAATCATTTTTAAATGTTGACTAGTTTGTTCATATCCTCGGCCGCCTGTTGCGTCATCGGCTTTAATAGTGTGTATATTTTAGTTATCTCTATCCGTTCTCCTGTCACGGTAACTTGTGGCATTTGTATCTGCCAAAAGTATTTAAGAGTTACCCCTGCGCGATTTGCTAAGGCTGTCAAGTCTGGGAACCCACCTGGCAGAGATTTTGTTTCTACAATTTTAAACACGTTATTAAAAAGATTATTATCCATACTGCTTGTACAGTAGGTGTGGCGGAGAGTTGCTGAAGGTTGGTAATAATAACGCATGCCAAAGAACGGATTTGGCTTTGGACTGCCTCCTGATGTTCCAGTTCCAGTTCCAGTATATGTTTTAGGAAATAAGACTTTGCCTTTTTCAGCAAATCCATTGTATTTTTTAATAATTTCATCAATTTCTGGGTGCTGCTCTATTGGAGCTAGTTCGGCAGAAACTTCTAGCTGCACCCTACCCTCGTCGCTGCCCGTTGTGCTTAAGGTGCGCACTACACCTGTATCCTGTGCTCCAACAGCTGCGGTAAATTCAATGTTCTTTTCCCATATACCGCCTGAAATTTTTTGAAATGACAGCGATGACGGGATCATGTTTTTACCTGCGTAACTCACATTGTCTGGTGTTAGAAGCAGATCCTGTTCATTTGTTGCATAGTATTTTCGGCTTATTGTAAATCTGCCAGAATTGTCGACTTGGCCGGCCGATTGAACCATCTCGTAATCATCTGTGGCTAATGGTGTATTTTGCGTCTTGCTGCTTCCTCTTGCCATAATTTATTAACGGAAAACGCTTCCGTCCCCCCTTCTGATTTCATCAAGTATTTGCTCTAGTGTTTTAGTGGCTCCCGCCAGTTGAACAGCCATATCGGGCAGTTTTTCTAATGGGCGGAACTGCTCTGACTTCTGAGCAAAGCCAGACAGATCCGCGCTTAGTCCTTTTTGCGTGAGCTTCCTTTGTGCCTCGCTTTCTGCAAAACCCTTTGGAGCTGTGCCAGGTTGATCCTTGATTTGCTGTACGAGCGCATCTTTTAGCGCTCCCCGCGCCTCTGCCAGAACCGTGGCGGTGTCTGTGCTGGGCATGGCCTGAAAAGCCTTTGCGGCATCTTTGGCGCGAGACTCTAGCAAACCGATCTCTGCCTGCGTGCCGCCTTCCTTGGCTAGAAGATCTTGTAAACGTAGCTTCTGCTCGTTCTTCTTTTTCTCCATCTCGATTTCGCGATCTAAACTGCGTTGACGGTATTTTTCCTCAATGTCGGCCTTCATCTTTTCCGCTTCATCTTTTGCTTTGATTTCGGCATCGATCCTGCGAACAAGATGCTGAACTTCTTTCCTGTCTTGCTCGTCCAGTTGTTTTTCAAAAGCTTTTTTGTCGTCCTCTATCTTTTTCTCGTCTTTGACAGTTTTTTCTTGGCCTGCTCTGCTTGCCCTCTCCTTTTGAATCATCTCTTTTACTTTGTTTGCGCGCTCTTGGATTCTTTTGTCGTAGCGATCAAAATCGCTATTTAGATAATCAGACACTGTCGCAAATGGATTTTCACTAAAGTCTTTTAGCAAATCCACCCATTCAGACATGTATAAGGCCGCTACCGTGGATATTGAATTTTGAAACTGACGCAGCTTAACGTTCATCGCGTCAAGGTTTGAAACAGTAACGTCCGAAAGCACAGCCGATGCGTTGCCCAAGTTTTTATATTCTTCTGCCGTCATTCTTAAAATCGGCATGAATCGCTGGTAGTCTTTTGCCAGAAGGTCATTCACAATGGAAAGTTCTTCGCCTGCCAAAGCCCCTGAACTCACTGCTTCGCGTAGTTTATTAAATAACTGCTCTGGGTTGAGGCTCACAAGATCCTGCCCGGCTACCCCTATTTTTGCAAAAGCTGAGGCCAACCCGACATTCCCGTTGGCGGCTTCCTGGGCGGCTTTTCCGATTTTGCCCAGCTTGCTGCCAATTTCCTCGACGGATAGATTTGCTGTAACTGCTACATTTGCAAGCCGCTGGATGCTTTCCGCACTTACATTAAAGGCGTCGGACACATCTTGCAGTTGCCCAGCTTTTGCAAGTATACCATCGATTCCAGCCACTAGCCCAGCAAGCCCCCCGCCGATTCCGGCAAGTCCTAGCATCGACTTGCCAAAAGATGAGACGTCTTTCTCAAGGCCGCGCAGGCCAGTCATGGCCGCGGCTTTGTTCAGCACCACATCGATCGCTAGTTTTGCCATGGTAGTTTTAGAATCCGACGGCCTTCAGATCAGCCTGATAAGCGTAATCCATCGCCCGCCGCATCTTTTCTGCCTGTATGTCAATAGCCTGTTGAGCTTGTTGATCTGATAGGCAATTACTTACCCACGGCACATGATTGATCATATTGATTCTGCCAGTCATAAAGTTATCTGCCTGATCGACAACTGTTCCGGCCGCACGTTTTCCTGCGTGGCGCTTTACCCAGGCTGGCACGGCTTGCTGTTGCATGCCTGGCACGTTGGTTTCCATTCTGCCCCGCGTCCCTCCTAGCTGCATAGCGCAAGCGGCCCAGCCAGCTTTTGCGATGCCAACCTTTTTCTGAACTTCTTTCACATAGGCTTTGAGCTTTGCTTTTTCATCCGTGATCAGTAGCGGCTCTGGTCTCTTTTCCATCCTTGGCCTTTTGGGAATTGGTTTCAGGGCTTGCTTGTGATAGTTCCCGTTCATGTTCCCAATTTGAGCCTGTAAGAGTCCAGATATGCGAAGGCGAACTAGTAAATTCCGAGCGAGATCAAAGTCGCCTTTTTTGATCATAGCGTAGAAAGCTCGGCCAGCTCCGATTGCCTGTTTCTCAATCTTATTATAAACATCAGCAGGCGTTTTAATGACCTTCCTAATATCGCTTGCGACCGTGCCTTCGCCTTGTGACTTTGCGCTTTCTTGCTGGCCGCCGATTGCTTTGGATCCTCCGAATGGCTGCGTCTGAAAGGCAAGGTTTACAGCCATTAGTCTTGCTTGTGCTCTCAGCACGTCTGCTGGTGTCTTTGTTTTGTAAAATCTTAGCAAAGCCTGTTGCAGCTCACGATCGTCCACTGTAATTTTTTCAATCACTTCCCTGCCCTCCTGGCGCGAACGGCCTCGATTGCCAGCAGCTCGCCCTCACTCAGTAGATCCACGCTGCTTCCGTTCTGCATGGCATACGCTACGTGGTACCAGTACGCCTGCCCGATCGGCATGTTCCATACCTTTGCCTCGTCCCACCCGGTCGCGCCACATACTCCCGACACGATGGCCAGCGACCAAGGCAGGCCCGTGGCCTCTCGGCCAGTGCCCCTTTTTTTCTCTGGCTGCCATAACTGTGGCAACGCATTAAAATCATCCAAATAGGCGCGGAACTTTGCCGTCTCGATTAAAAAATCGCAGCGCCAGCTTTTTATCCAATCCAGCCACAGCCTGCGATCGGATAGATCTGGCAGAATAGGAAACGGCGTCCGGCAGATGTTCACCGCTAGGCGCAAATCTCTGGCCGATGGGAAAGAACCACCGATGAAGTAGGGCGATTGTGCAACTTCCAGATTAAACATGTGCCACAGCGAAAGTGGCAAAAGTGGCAAGCCTAGGACGCGGTGATCCTGGCGATTTAAGAATGATTCGGCAAAGTGGCGATTCATCGCCGCCCCTCCGATTAGTTGCCCGACGAGCTGCCTGGATTGTATAGGCCAGTAACACTGACTTTCACAACGTCGCCAACTGTCTTAGAAAGTGATTCTCCTGTTTTAACGTAAGTTTTAGAATCAACCGTGAATGTGGATGGGACGGCAGTACCATCGCTAATGCCTTCAATCGATATATTATATCGCGGGTTGAAGTAAGTCGTGACAGTAGGGGCCGTGTTTGATGTGCCCGGATCGATGATTAGCTCCGTCTGCTCACCCGTGATTGTCACAGAAATAAACTCCTCAATCCCAGCGATAGTCGTTAATCCTCCAAATCCTTTAAATGGCATATTGTTTTTCCTTAAGTAATTGTACTGAACGTCACGGCGGTGTTTGTCAGTCTTGCAAAGTCAGTATTTGAAAGGCGCAGTTCCTGACGAAAAGCTGTTGCCCCTGATACGCCGGGATGCGTAAATGAGTTTGGAAGAGTTTCAGTAACTGTCTCAACTCTCTTATACTTTTTGAAATGCTTCACAATGATTCCGTCTGATCCTGTGATATAGACGTATTCGTCTGTATTGTTGATGTTCTGAGAAATTCCAGCCGTCACTCCGTATGTCATCGCCATATTGTTTTTCCGTTACGTGTCAACTTGGTGTGACAAAGGCGGTAAACTTTACCGAATCTTCCATCACCTTATCGTTAGATCCGGTGCTCTCCTCGCCCAGATATCCGCCCATTAAAGTAGCGCCAGCAATCGTAGTGACTGCCGCCAGCTTGGTATTTAGCCAATCAAAGTTAGTCCGATGCGCCGTGACCGTGCTGGCCACTTCCATGGGCGTCATAATTGAACAAGTGAAAGTAACCTTGCGGGTGGTGGCTAAAGATCCTTCCACCACGGGCACGCTAGATTCTGCGTGCACGATGCAAGCGGGTAGTTGCAGGTCTGCAATCCGGTGCCCTGCTTGAACGTATAGCCCGGCTGGCTTACTGGCTGCCGACAGGTAGGCGGCTAGGCCGTCCTCCGACGCAAGGCGTAAACTCATCGCACATCCTCTGGATCTGCCAGGATGAGAGTCGTCACGCCCTGATCAGATTGTACGCCAGTAAGTCTTTTGGGTGATCCGCCTACCGTCACGATGGTCATCAGTGCGGGAAGGCTGACGGCGGCCGTCAGGCAAACGAACTCCGCATTTTGTGGATTTACGAATCCGCCTATGCCCAGCTCTGCCGTTTGTTCGTTTGGTGTGTAGACGCCACGGACGGCAAGGCCGGAGATGGTGGCAGTCGTCGGCATGGCCGCAATCATATCGGCCACCCCTGTGGTCATTAGGGTTTGAATTTCGGTCACGTCGTTGGCCTTATGTCAAAACTTTCAGCCAGCAGTTCTGCTGAAAATCAACAGAGTTAAACGCTTCTGCCACGGCTCGATCTACCCCTGGCCACCCGCACATGTAATCGTGCCCAGCGATCACCCCGCCTTTTTTTACCTTGGGCAGCCAAGCAGCAATATCCGCTTTCACATTCTCGTAGTCGTGAGCGGCGTCGATAAAAACTGCGTCTAGCGATTGATCGGGAAAGAAGTTTGCCCCTTTTAGGCTAGTCATCCGTAAGGGCACGAGCTGCCGAGATACTGGCTTTACGTTTGCCAGAAACTCCTCATACAGCGTGCCGTTCTTAATGCACTCCTCGCCTGCGTGTTCCTCGCTACCCAGCCAAGTATCGACTGCATAAATCTCAATCCGTGGCGATTTGTTCCAAGCCTCTACCAGTAGAAACGCAGTAGACTTCCCCTTCCAGCTTCCAATTTCGACGATCTTTCCATCCATCGGGCAATCAGCCACTAGCCGCCGGTACACATCTGGAAAGCTGAACCAATCCTCCCCGCCAATACTTAGATACTGTAGTTTTTCCATTTGCTTTCCTTGACTGTGGCCACGCGGGTGGCGTGCTGATGTTCCTTGTGAAACTCTGGCCCTGGACAAAACGTGCCACCCTCTGCACCAATGTTTTGAATCCGACTGACGTGCGGGAATAGTTCTCCCATGCCAGTCTGTTCCCTGACTCGCTGAACGGATCCGTCCCAAAAGTTACAATCCCAAGCTGGGATCAGATGTCTTTCAAATCGATCTCGCCAAGTCGCCCATCCCCAAGGGGTAAACCAGCATCTGAATCCGCAAGAGTCGTTAGGTGCGTCGCCGCCGTGTTGGTTGTAGGCAGATATTGTTAAAACATTTGACCCAGCGTTTTGCCCCGCCCATTCAAACCAGCGCAGGAAGTCCGGGCTGGGCACCGTATCGTCCTCCAGGTGAATGTGGTAATCTGAGATTCTGAATCCCAGCTCCATGCAGTAGCGAATCATCGATCCGCAGCCCAACCGTTCCTGCATAATCATTGTCTGGATACCGGCTGCCTTGGCAATCTCTGCCAGCTCCTGCGTTTTGTCGGATGGATCTAGCACAGCCACCACGTCGTACTCACCCACCCCATCGCACCACGCCAGGGCTTTGATTACCTGGGCAAAGTATGTGGGCCGATTGTAGCCCGATATGGTAAGTGTCTTAACCATTTTTTAGCAACGCATAGGCGGCAAGGTTTCCGCCTGTGCCCTTGTTATTTTGCAAGGCGTCGGCGCCTAGCCCTTCTGGCCTAATCTTTAAAGCATTCGTTCGGTTGAGTTCTGGCGTGTTGCAGACAAGCGTAGCTGTCCCAGCCTTCCGCAGTTCCGTGCTGATCATATAATCGTCGGCGAGGAAACGGGCGCGAGCTGTTGCACTCAAGCCAGCAAACTCGCTGGCTGGGATGGCTGGCCACAGATCGGCTTTCGGCATGTCCGAACGACGACACATCACGCCGCCAAATCCTTCCAGTATCTCGGCTTGGCCGCCGTGATCTGGTGCGATGGCGTAGCCAGTAGCGCCTGTCATAAAAAATCCGCAGACGCCTAGCGCCGTTTTTGGTCTTGTATCTAGTCCTTCGGCGAGGGTCTGCAAAAGCAGTGGGCTGTAGAGGATGTCGTCATCCAGCCAGCAAATCTTGTCGTCGGAATCCCCGCCAACTTCCAGCGGGCCAATAAACTTGGTCGCAGGCCCGTAGTCCTTTGTGCGGTGAATTTGCAATTTACCAGCTTCAGCCAGATCCAATATCTCTTTTGGTATATCGCCAAAACGCTCTCCTGTGCGTGCCAGTTTCTCAGGCACAGACAAAATGATCTGATCCGCTGGGCGAGACTGTGTAAGCAAGCTCTGAATCGTGGGCATGATCTTACCGATTCTCGTCGGCGTGGTGGTAAGGCCGACGATGACTTTCCCCTTGTGATCGATCGGATCTGGCAAGCGTGTCGCGCCGACTGGCAGTGTGCCCTGTGCCAGAAGATCCATATCCCAACGCAAGCTAGGCACGACGATTTCCTTGCCGCATTTAATGTGGAGCAGAATCCTGCCAAGTGTTTTGCTGATCGCATCCTCAACGCTTGTGCAAATGTTCAGCCTCTTTGCAAACTTGTCATCGCCTGGGTTTGTGATGAAAAGATGTTGCAGGCCAGCGGGCTGATCTGCCGTGTCCATCATCATTTTTGATGTGCGAACTACGTCAGGCAGATCCCCCTGATAGATGATGGTGACTTGACCCCAAGCTGCGCGGAAAGCCTCTTTTAGGCATCGATCTGCGTCGGCTGTTTGGCCGACTACACGGAGCGATTGTTCCAGTAAAAAGTGT
>Ga0214921_10005042_pt1 | contig 18933 bp, 17 predicted proteins | sample LL1505_MetaG_FD_177992 | JGI IMG/M metagenome (GOLD analysis project Ga0214921, IMG submission 177992) | Freshwater microbial communities from Lake Lanier, Atlanta, Georgia, United States - LL-1505 | ecosystem: Environmental > Aquatic > Freshwater > Lake | place: USA: Georgia | collected... | reverse complement strand
GAAATAAGTTTGTGGCGCCCATCGAACCAAAGTGGATCCGCTGCCTTGTTGCATCAATGGCATGACCGAGAGGCCAGGCACCATGCCTTGGTGCCAAGCAGCTGTTTTCGTATCGATGACCTCTCGCACAACTTGATCTGGCCCAAGGTGGCGCAACTTTACAAAGAGAGTGCAACCAGACTCACTGTAAGGCGCATGCGCGGAACCAGGCGGATTCATGATGTATGACACTGCAGCATAGTGCCCTGACTCATCACAGAATGTGCCATCCAATACAAATATTTCTTCACCCAATTCATGGGTGTGCATTTGAAACTTGGATCCAGGTTGATAACGAACAATGGAAGTTGCATTTGCCACTTCATCGCCCTGTCGCTCAAACATGCGCCTTTCCACCCCCAACTCAGGACTGGCAATCCAGGGTAAGTCATGGTGATTGATTACGATCCTCTGGCTGAAGTCAGAATTGATGTCCATCTGTGGCACTTCCGATTTTTAAATAGCTTAGAAGCATAGCAAGCTTGTTGAATCCAGGCTCAAAAGACAAAATCCCTGTTTTCTCTAGCAGGAGTTTTGCTATTTGATGGTTCTATCAGGACTTTAACCGGAGCATCGTCAACAAAGTAGACAACCAAGAGCGAAATGTTCACAATAGATTGTGGCCTTTTGCTACCGACAGAGATTTGACCCTGTGAACTCTCGGATCAAATTTCAGTCGCCTGCTAAGCCTAAGTCCCAAATGGTGCATCCATTTTTCTTAAATGTTCGGATATTTGAATCGAGGCCATCATGATTATTTCTTCACGCCGTGAATTTATTAAGTCTGGAATGTCATTGGCTGCTGCTGGCACTTTCCCAGCAACAGCTTTTGCTGCGCTTGGTCCTAACGACAAATTTGACTTTCTGATTCGCAATGCCAACGTCTTAGATCCGAGTCAGGGCCTATCTGGGAAACGTGACATCGGAATACGTTATGGTGTGATTGCAGAAATAGCACCAAGTATTGATCCAACTCGCGCTCTCCGCGTTATGGACGCTGGTGGAAAACTCGTGACGCCCGGCCTCATTGATTTACACGCTCACACCTATCCCTTTGGATCGGCTATCGGCATTCCGGCAGACGAGTTGGTAGCGCATCAATGCACCACGACCGTCGTGTCGGCAGGTGATGCTGGTGCCAATAATTTCGCAGCGTTTCGCAGATTTGTTGTGCCAGCCGCACGCACACGCCAATTTGCTTTTATTCATATTGCTGTTGCAGGACTTGCAGGGTTTCCTGTTCCAGAGCTTTTTAACATTGACTATGCGCAGGTAGATGTCGCAGCGCGAGCCGTGGCAGAAAACTCAGATATGGTGCTCGGCGTCAAAGTACGCATGAGTGAAAACGTCGTAGCTCGCCATGGAAGCGAGCCTTTAAAGAGAGCAATTCTTGCCTGTGAACGCTCTGGAGTACCTGCAAAAATAATGTGCCATATAGGCGGCGTCTCTGATCGTGCACTCATGTCTCAAATACTCGACATGCTTCGACCAGGAGATGTACTGACGCATTGTTACTCAGGCGCGCCCAATGTCGCTGGTGACGGTACCAACATCGTTCAAGACGGGAAATTGTTACCTGCAGCGCTAGCAGCCAAAAGGCGAGGCGTAGTGTTTGATGTTGGCCATGGCGGAGGAAGCTTTGACTACAACATCGCCGAAGTGGCAATTGCACAAGGCTGTACGCCAGACACCATCTCATCTGATGTCCATGTGTTCTCAGGTAATACGCCGGGCATGCCTTACTTACCATGGGTGATGAGCAAGATGATCGGCATGGGCTTTTCACTTCCAGAGGTGATCAGCATGGCCACGGCAGCGCCAGCACGAGTGATTAGCAGAATACCTAAACATGGCACGATGCAATTAGGCGCTCCTGCCGACCTCTCTGTGCTAGAGGTCGTAGAAGGCGCTGTGGATTTCGTTGACACGCGCAATAACAACCGTGTGGGAAAAATGTTCCTTCGCCCTGCCGGCACTGTCGTGGCAGGTGTACCATTTGGAAGACCCTACCAGGCGCCGTTCTCAGTGCGTTAAGGCTTCGAAAGCCTACTTTTTTGTGTTGTGCAAAGCGGTGTAAGGGTAAATCTGAACAGCTTCTAAGGTGTAGCCAGACACCCCCGAGGTAGTTTTGGTTCTGGCTTCCTTTAGGACACCCTCCACCCAAATCACGTCCATCGACTCCAGTGTTTTTGACAAGTTGAGTTTGGGATGAGGTGTGACCAATACGATTTGATTGGCTGGCGGAGGAGGCGTGTGTATGCAGGCGCCAAAATATGGCACCAATAAGAACTCTCGTTGTCCGTTTCGGACAGCATCCAAGGGAACTACAAAGCCTGGCATGCGAATTTTTTGATTGATGAATTTGGTTGAGATGGGTGCTTCGTCTAATTTTGCGCGCATGCTTGCCATCAGTTTTTCAGCCTCTTCCGATCCATCCTGCAGAAAAGCCATACGGCCATAGCTGGCCATGTCTTTCTTCATCTGCTGATACCACTCCACGTTCAATAAATCGTCCCATGTGATTTTTTGATAACCGGGAGTTTGTGCAAATGCAGATACAACAAACAAAAAATGACACGCAACAAGGCAAAGTTTGTTCAAATTGAATCTTGAAAAAATGCTTAACATGACAGATATTTTGTAACAAGATTGATCAGTTTGGTGGATTCAGGCCATCCGACAATGACATGCGATAGGCGCGCCAAGCAGGCAAGGTGCTGGCCAATAAAGCACAACACAACAAAAGACCAATGCTATACCAAGCATCAGCACCAGGCCAACCATTCTGAGTTTGAATGCCAAAACTTTGAAGCAAATAATCTTGGAAAACAAAGATTAGAAGTTGCGCACCCATCACGCCTGCTGCAATGGCTACACCGCATACTAAGAAAGTTTCCCATGCAACAGTCATGAAAATTGAAGCCGGCCGAGCACCTAATGAACGGTAGATGGCCAATTCTTTGCGACGCGCTGACAAGCCCACTAAAAGCACCGAAACAACAGCCAACAATGAACACACAGCCACCAATGCACCGATCACAATGAGTGCGTTTTCAACAACTCGAACAATTTGCCACAACTCATCCAATGCCACCCCAGGCAAGACTGCCATGAGTGGTACCGAAGTCGAGTTGGGTCTCAAGCTTTCAATGGCTTTGCGGGCTGAAAAAACTGCTGCACGAGAATGTAGCCCTACCCAAACTGCCGTTAATTCAGAAGGTTTTAGTTCAGTCATATCAGGCAGATCCTTTTGAAGATCTGGTTTGGCATCAAACGCTGAAGGCCTCAAACCCATGCCCCACCCAATGTGAAGCGCTTCGAAGGCTTCTAGACTGATCAAGACCGATCTGTCTAAGGGTGTGCCAGTAGGTTTTAAGATGCCCACCAATTTAAATGGATGGTCAGTATGAACCGTCTCTTCAATGGCTTTGTGTCCGTGCGTCAATGCAAATGTGTCATTGAGTTTTAATTTTTTAGCAATAGCCACCTCAGAACCAATCACCACTTGCATCAAACCATTAGGATTGGCCTGCGGGTCCTCAAAGGCCTGACCTACTTGGAATGACAAGCCCTTACCAGAAGATTGGTAGTGCTTGAAAAACTCAATGGATGTTCCCATGACAGGAAAGCCATCAAATGAATCACCCAACTGTATGGGTATGGCCCAGGCCACGGCCGGCAATTGCTTGATTCTTTGCAAATCCGAGTAAGACATATTTTGGGTAGGCGTACCCAGTTGAAACACGCTGTACAAAAGCAAGTCGGTCTGGCTTCCTCTAGGCCCCACCACTAAATCAACGCCACTCAATGCATTGGAAAAGCTCTGCTTGGCATCTGTGCGGATTTGCTGCACACCCAACAAAATAATGACCGATAGGCAAACAGACACAGCCACAAGGCTGAGCGAGTACTTGCGAGACCAAGCACTCTTCCAAGCCAAATTAAGCCAAAACATGTTGGGACTCCCGGCGTGGCATTAAAAATACGCGGTCAAATTTGGACGCTATTCGAATGTCATGGCTGACCGTAATCACACTGGTTTTTTGGGCACTGGCTGTTGACAACAAAAGATTCAAAAAATCTATTTTGTTGTCTTCATCTAACGCAGAGGTAGGCTCGTCGGCCACAATCAATGAGGGGCATCCCAGAAGTGCTCTGGCAGCGGCCACTCGTTGCTGCTCGCCAACGGACAAAAGATTGGCCCGCCGGTGACGCAAGGCCGGCTCCAAATGAAGTGCGTCACAAAGCCTGTCTACATGTGCCTGAACACTGCCAAAAAGTTGCGTTGATTTCTTGAACCGCCTGTCAAACAACTTACTGGGCAATTCAATATTTTCTTGAACAGTTAAAAATGGCAATAAATTGAACTGCTGAAATATGAGGCCTAGATGCTCGCCTCTGAACAGATCGCGATCAGAAGGCGACAACCGGTTCATTGTCGTTCCCAAGACCCTACAAGTGCCCTGCTGCGCTACTTGTATGCCTGTGATTAAGCTGAGCAAGCTTGTTTTCCCACAACCACTTGGGCCACCAATGAACAAAGTTTCTCCTTGCTGCAAAGTCAACTCAGCAATGGCAAACAAGGGCTTGGCTTGTTGAGGCCAAGAAAACTCAATGTTTTGCAATTCAAGTGCGGCAACTGTCATGGTGAAAAAGATGGTTTGAGGGCATGTGTCATGGTGCCTCCACGGATTAAACGCGGTTCAAATTAGTGATTCGGCATTTCATCACCAGCCGTAGGAGGTTCGTTTGGCACTAAATTTAAGAAGCGATCAAAGTCTCTACGATTACCTTTAGCAGCTTCCTGTTTGAGATAGTCAACAGTCATCACTGAGGCCATTTTCTCTGACACGGCAGCAGCAATGAATTGATTCACCGAAATTTCGTCACGCTCCGCTAGTTCCCGTACTTTTTGGTGGAAGGAATTCGGAAGTCGTACAGTCAATGCAGTCATGATTTACTCCTGAGCAATGTCAAAAATTCTGCCGGCGTGATGGCATTCACCTTCAGCTCCGGCGCGCGCTTAAAGTCTTTTGTGTTGTGCGTAATGATGTACTGGCTACCAGACGCCACAGCGCACTCCATAGCTTTGATCGTAGTTTGTTGACCCACAAATCTGTGATCCAAGCTTTAAGAGACAGAGAACCAGAGACTGCGCGGCTGGCCCTTCAAGATTGCTACACATTGTGGCGTCGAGAATCATCCAAGATTTCAATGCTGTCTTTTAAGGAATAATTTAAATTGCTTTTGCTGGCAGGTTGCATTTAACTAAGTGTTCCATCTTCATCAAACAGTATAGCCTCCCACGTCATTGGGTTTCATCGAGTTTAGATGCGCTTTTGGCCGCCAAGGGCTATCACATGGCAGAGTCCGGCAACCCCAAGGGCTACGAGTAGAAATGTTTCGCTCATCCAGCCTGCATCCAGGCTGTGAGCCACCCCTGCCACGCCCAGGGTTTGACCAAAGAACAGAGTACAAGCAAACAAAGTTACTGCCATGCTGCGCGCCTGTGGCGCCATTTGAGTTGCCTGGGTTTGTAATGTGTTGTGCATCATGTAAAAGCCCAGCCCAGCCAAAGCACATACACCAATAGCAAGTGCCGGCAAATCGGCCAACGCCAAAGTGATCAAGCTCAGAACAATTAAACCACCGCCACACCAAGCCAAACCTTTCTCACCCAACAGCGCCAGACACTGACGGGCAAAATGGCTGTAGAGCAAACCCGAAGCACCGTAGAGCACCATCACGCCACCAGCCTCGGCCACAGACAAACCAAAATGATCGACCAAGCGGCTTGGCAAAAAAGCCAATGTGCCCATGACCAACGCGCCTTCAGCCAAGGTAGCCCCCAGCACCCACCGCACTCGCGGTACGGAGAACAAGCGCGCCATGTGTTGCCAGTAAAGCACCAGGGGCAATGGATGTGCTGGTGGCACAAAGCGCGGCTGAGTTTTCAATTGCAGCCATAGCTGCCACACCGCCACCGCAAACACGGCACTCGCTCCAACAAAGGCATAACGCCAACTCCAGTGCTCAGTGGCATAGCCGCCAAACCATTGACCCATCATCATCCCAGTGATGGTGGCACCCATGAGTCGGGCCAAGGCCTCTTGACGTTGTTCATAGGGAACCTGATCACCCACCCACGCCACAGACAATGGAATGATGCCCGCGGCTGCCGCCCCCATACCCGCGCGGGCTAACACCAACAAATCCAAATTGGGCGCCAATGCAGTAAGCAGGCACAGTAGCGCACAGGCCATACTGGCCGCGCCAATCACGCGCAGCTTACCTATGCGATCACCCAAGGGGCCATAGAAAATTTGCAAAACGCCATAAGCTACCGCGGCATAGGCAATCACGGCTGATGCCTCTCCGGTGGTCACGGCAAACTCTTGGCCCAAACCCACCAGCATCGAGTCGCACATGCGCATAGAAGCCATGCTGGCAAACGCCGACAATGCCACCAAACGAACTGGCGAAGCGTTAGAAGTAGCATTTTTCAAATTACGGTATCCATGGATGTGGAATCAAGTGTGGAAACACAGTTTAAACACATCGCAAAAGCTGTGGACTGTTAATTCAGACCAGCCTGCCATTCTGACCAGATGCTGCCACAAATAATCGAAACAAGTACATTCTTCAAACTCCGCTGGCTTTGCGTTGACTGATTTCTTTCAGTAAATGCTGCTTAAAAGCCAAGGCGAGCGGAGAAAGCTTCTTGCTTGAAGGATGCACGATGTGCCAAGCTGAAGGCAAAGGAAATCCTGCTACGTCAATGATACGAACCCCGTGTTCCTTCATCAGTCCATGCAGTGCATGCTGGGAGACTAAGCCCAGCCCTAAGCCCCCTGCCACAGACTCTTTCAAAGCTTCATTGCTACCAAGTTCAAGCCGAACGTCTGGACGAAATTTTTTCTTGCTGAAAAACTGATCCCCTGCCATTCTCGTGCCAGACCCTTTTTCTCGAAGAATAAATCGGTTTTTTGATAATTCACTCAAAGGCACAGCCATCCTTTTGACCAGTGGATCTGATGTGGACCCAATGACCACTATTGGATTTGGCATAAATACTTCGTCTGATAAATCTAAATCACTGGGCGGCTTGGACATGATGTAAATGTCATCCATATTTTCGCGCAAGCGCTGCACAACACCGTCGCGATTTAAAATTTCAAGTGAGACATCAATATCGGGGTATTTCTTACAGAAGCTGCCCATTAAACGAGGCATGAAGTAGGTTGCTGTACTCACTACAGCCACCTTTAATTGACCCCTTGAAAGTCCTTTCACAGCGTCTACATTTTGCTCAAATGAATCCCAACTTTGAGCAATGGCGCGCGCAGTTGTTGCCAATTCTTTCCCCATGTCTGTGAGGTAGATTTTTTTGCTGATGACCTCGTAAAGTGGTAGCCCTACTGATTCTGTAATGTCTTTGAGTTGCATTGATGCGGTGGGTTGCGTTACATGCATTAATTTGGCAGCCCCGCTGACACTCCCTGTTTCTGCCAGAGCAAGAAACAACCTCAATTGACGAAATGTAATGTTCATAGATTTTTATCTATATATAACTGTACAAGAATCGATTTTACAATATCAAGTACTTTTTCTATGATGACCACATTAGAAAAAATTACACATGCAAAATCTCCTCGATCCCGCCATCCTGTTTTTCCTTTTGGGTGCGCTAGCTGGAACCATTAAATCCAATCTGGAAATTCCACCAGCCATTTCGCGATTTTTATCGCTCTACTTGTTAATGGCACTCGGACTCAAAGGTGGTTTTGCGCTGTCTGAATCGGGACTCACTGCAAATGTGGGCATCAGTCTAGGTATCGCCATCACGCTTGCCATACTCATTCCAATAATGGGGTATTGGTTCCTTAGACGTTTTGTGACAGGTTTTGATGCAGCAGCAGTTGCAGCCACCTATGGCTCTGTCAGTGCAGTGACCTTTGTAACAGCCGTTCAATATTTAGAAAACCAAGAGATTGCATACGGCGGGCACATGGCTGCAGCCATGGCTTTGATGGAATCACCGGCCATCATCATGGCTGTCATCTTGGCAAATACCTTGCGCCAAAATACAAAGACGCAAATTTTGGATCTTGGCTCCGGTGTTGCTGGCTTGAGTGGTCAACCTTCCAAACAAAGTTTCTCGACAGGCAAGGTACTTCACGAGTCTTTCACGGACGGCGCACAGCTGCTTCTGCTGGGTGCCATGGTGGTAGGCATGATCACGGGTGACTCTGGCAAGGCCGCAATGGAACCTTTTTCAACGGACCTGTTCAAGGGCATGCTTTCCTTTTTTCTTTTAGACATGGGCTTGATGGCGGCACGCAATCTGCCCCAGGTTCAAGGCAAGTCTCCGGCTCTGATAGCCTATGCTGTTATCGCTCCCATCCTGCATGCCAGTATGGCATTGGGATTGGCCTACCTGATGAAACTGCCTGCAGGTGACGGCGCCTTGCTGATGATTCTTGCAGCAAGCGCCTCCTACATCGCCGTGCCAGCGGTTCTTCGGTTCGCCCTGCCTGAAGCCAATCCGTCGCTGTACTTTGGGCTGAGTTTAGGTGTTACTTTTCCTTTGAATATCTTGTTTGGAATACCTGCATATGTCAGCATTGCCCAATACACATTGCTCTAAAATTGGAATTGACAGTGAAGGCTCATTTGGCCCAGACCCCTATGCTGGCTTTTTTACTTGGAACACAGAAATTTTGTTGTGGATCGATGATGAACTGAGTATCGAGGTAACAGGAATAGCCAGCGGTCCTGCGCAAAGTATTCATCGTGAAGTGAAGACTGTGAAAGAGTTGTTGAACTTCGCCATTGAGGCGAAGTTTCCTGAACACCACCTCGTACTGAGGCCAGAACATCAAGGCCATCAACAAAACTACTATGGAGCTTTACAAGCTTGCCCCTCCTCAGACTCATCCAACTCTTGTATATTTTAAAAATAAAAGCGATCATTCAAAATGGAAATCATTACTTCTCCAGAAGCCTGGATTGCATTTGCAACACTCACTGCCTTAGAGTTAGTTCTAGGAATTGATAACATCATTTTCATTTCAATTTTGGTAGACAAACTTCCAATAGAGAAACGAGAGCTTGCTAGAAAAATTGGCTTGTTCATGGCCATGTTCATGCGCATTGGATTACTTTTGGTTTTATCTTGGATTGTGGGCTTGGTAGAACCCATGCTGACCGTCAAAGGGCATGCCATATCAGGTAGAGATGCCATATTGATTTTGGGTGGCCTATTTCTAATTTGGAAAAGCACCACTGAAATTCACGACTCCATTGAAGGTGCAGAGCACGCACATACATCAAGTAAAAAGGTAACTTTTGCTTCTGTTATTTTGCAAATCTTGGTGATTGATCTGGTTTTCTCCCTGGACTCCATCATCACTGCTGTTGGCATGGTTGATGAAGTAGAAATCATGATAGCAGCGGTGGTCGTATCGGTCGCTTTAATGATGGTATTTGCTAGAGCAATTGGCGAGTTTGTAGCTAGTCACCCTTCCATCAAAATGTTGGCCCTCAGCTTCCTGGTTTTAGTTGGCGTTGTACTCATTGCAGAAGGCTTTGAACATCACATTCCAAAAGGCTATATTTACTTTGCCATGGCTTTTTCTGTATGCGTTGAAATGCTCAATATCAAACTCAGAAAACGACGAACTTCTAGCCAAACGCAAGAATCCTGATAAAAACTATCAATACGGTCGCTTTAAATGCACGCCACCCAAGACGAACTGATTAAACGTCTTAGATATGAAATACCAATTAGGAACTGCGTGCGCTGAGATGTCAGTAAGAATTCCTAAAAAATAATCATTTTCGTAAAGCGGTTTTATGAGATCCTGTTCATAGCCGCGGGAGTTGGCAAAGGGCGTTTCAACCAAAAGACTAAAGAGCAAGAGTCCAATGAAGGTCGTTGCTGTCAATAAGCGAATGAACCAAGTGGAAATTCCCCAACGTTTTTGAAAGATACCCATCGTCATTCCAAGCCATTGCGCAAGATTAAGTAAAGCAAAAAAAATGGAAATTCCAAGGGTCAAAGGCGGAATAACTAAATTTCGGTAGGCATTGGAAAGTTGCGCTTCAGTGTAATTCATGGCTAAAAGCAATTGAATTTGCTGTGGGCTGGTGCCATTCCAAGCTGCAATTTGTTCGTTTCGATTGGGGGCATAAAGCGCAACAGCTGGAAACAAGGAAGCAGTGATTTTGCTGTCTTGCTCAGAGAGCTGTTCACGCGCAATCAGATTACCACTTAAGGTTTCTAACGAACCTTCGGCCGCTTTAGAAGTAAGAAAAGAAAGTAGCAAGGAGATTTTTTTATCCTCTAAACTTGCCTGCTCAACCAAGTAATCGGTGAGTATTTTTTGCACATTCCACATCAAAGCAATGCCCAAGACTAAACATACAACATAGCGCAAGCCGTTGAAAATTTTGAAGCCAGCACTTAATCGAAACAAGACAAGACTTAAACCAACGCCCGAGATAACCCGACCCCAAAACTCCAACCCCAACAAAATATCCTCTGAGGCAAAATCAACCGTGAGGTTTAGGAGTTGGTAGTTAAAGCCAAACTCAACAGCAATATAAAAGAATGTAAAAAAATAAAGGGCCCACCAATTCAATCTTTGGTGAGATGCTAGGTGGGCTTTTGTAATCACTAGGGCATTGTATTTCTTATAAACTTTTACAGTTTTTCTGGCATTGCATGTGAATTGACCAAGCTCGATTAAGACAATTCAAAGTGTTTTCGAATATTTGGCCTGCCCAGCACGATACGAACGTAAGGCCTAATCCGTTGGAACCTAGGGTGTTAACGATGTGACCGGTACAAACTGTAAACGATGTCTCCAGTATGTACCATGATTTTTTGGTGGGCCCACCAGGACTTGAACCTGGGACCAAAGGATTATGAGTCCTCTGCTCTAACCAACTGAGCTATAGGCCCTTGGGCGCTTATTGTAAGTTAATTGGCACCCTTCCAAGATTGCCTCTCAAACTCTTGAATTTCGCCTAGCAAAATCTCCTTTGATCCACATCAACCGGTATGCCCTTCTTAATGCGTTTCAGCACAAAAACTAGCATGCTGACTATGCAGATAATTTATGATGACCGAGCCTACTGAACTCATTAAAAATGCGACTCACCCACTGGACTGATTACACCTTGCGAGTGCTAATTTTTTGTGCAGCCACACAAAAGCGGGAGAAAGCGCCAACCGTCAGCGAAATTGCAGCGCTGCATCAAATTTCTAGAAGCCATCTCATGAAAATTGTGATGGAACTCGCTGCCAATGGCTTGCTGGTCACCAGCCGCGGACGTGGTGGTGGCATTCGGTTGTTGAAACCTGCAAATCAAATTGGGGTGGGCGATGTTGTTCGTCAAACTGAAACCGATTTCGACATGGTGGAGTGCTTTGACCAAACAAGCAACTCTTGCAAGCTCGATGGTCGATGCAAACTCAAGTCGGCCCTACAAACTGCCACTCAGCGCTACCTAGACACACTCGATGAATTGACCATTGCTGATTTAATCCCCAGCGCTCAGCAAACCATCAAACCGCCCAAATCAATCAAAAAACGCCCCTGAGCTTCAGCTGCAGGGGCGTTTTGAACAAAGAAGGTCTCAAGGTGTTTTTACAATAAATTCAACCAGGGCCTTCAAGTCTGCATCGTTGATTTTGTCGGGTGTGTTGGCAGGCATTGGAATGGGGCCATAAACCCCCACGCCCCCCTTTCTCACCTTGTCAGACAATTTGGCCACTACATCGCCTTGGCCTTTGTATTTGGCAGCAATGTCTTTGAACGAAGGGCCCAACAATTTTTTGTCTTTTAAATGGCAAGCCACACAACCTGCCTTGTTGTAGGACTCATCTGGCGTCGCAGCTTGCACGCCCAGAGTCGCCAAACTTGACACTGCAACTGCTATGGAAAAAATGATTAAAACTCTCATGCTCTATTCCTTTTAAGAGATGTTCAATAAACGTCGTGTTGTGTGTTGTTGACGTTGAAGTGGCCTGTGGGTGTAATCAAACGCGGATCTTTGATCACGGCTTTTAATTTCAAAGTTTTGTCATCCACCACCACCAATGCACTTTCTTTATTTTTGGCTGACCAAACAGAAAACCAAACTTCATCTCCTGCTTTGTTAAATTCAGGCTGAACCACACGCTTTGCACCATCGTCTTTAATTCCTGCCCATTCACCTATTGGCAATGAAACATAGCCTTTAGACAAATCTCTGATGTCAAAAACCGCTACAGATTGAGACAACTTAGGATCTGGATTCAAAGGCGTGTCTGAATAAAGGTGATTGGACTTGGGGTGGCTCTTGATGAAGAGCGCACCGCCGCCTGGGCCTGCCAGGGTTTGAACTACTTTCCATGCGTATTTGGCATTTTTCTGTGGATCAGTGCCAATCAAGGAAATGGTTTCATCACCCAAGTGAGCGGTGGCCCAAACGGGACCAAACTTAGGATGCTTGAAGTTGGCACCACGACCTGGATGAGGAATTTTTCCGACATCGATTAAGCCAGCCAATTTGCCTTCCTTCAGGTCAATGGAGGCCACTTTGTTGCTGTTGTTGGCCGCCACCATGAAGTAACGCTTGGATGAATCTAGGCCGCCGTCATGCAAGAAGGGGGCACTTTCAATTTCGGTGGTTTTCAAAGCTTGAAGGTTGGAATAATCGACCAACAAGGTTTTGCCCGTCTCTTTCACATTGATCACAAATTCGGGTTTGTAATGAGAACCCACAATGGACGCAACGCGTGGTTCAGGGTGATATTCCTGCGTGCCCACCACATTGCCGCGCGTTGAAACAATTTTGAGAGGCTCTAAGGTATCGCCATTCATGATGGTGTACTGAGGCGGCCAGTAAGCACCGGCTACAGCCAGTTTGTCTTCATAACCTTTGTACTTAGAAGTTTCAACGGACCTTGCCTCCAAGCCAACTCGAATTTCTGCCACTGTGTCTGGCTTTTCCATCCACAAATCAACCATGTTGATCTTGGCGTCGCGGCCAATCACAAACAAATACCGGCCTGACGCTGACAATCGGGAAATATGAACCGCATAACCCGTGTTCAAAATGGTGATGATTTTTTTGGAATCGCCATCGATCAACGCCACCTGTCCTGCATCACGCAATGTGGTCGAGAAAATATTGGTGATGTCGTAGCTGTTCATCTTCTTGGTTGGCCGCTTTTCTGGCGCTATCAAAACTTTCCAAGTTTTCTTCATGTCGGCCATGCCAAATTCCGGTGGCGTTGGTGCGTCCTGCTGGATGTATCGGGCCATGATGTCCACTTCAGCTTTGCTCAGCTCACCTGAGGTTCCCCAATTGGGCATGCCTGCAGGAGATCCATATTCAATGAAGATTTTCAAATAATCAGTGCCTTTGCCGATGGTTAGGTCGGGCGTCAAAGGCTTGCCAGTAGCGCCCTTGCGCAATACGCCATGACAACCAGCGCAACGTTCAAAATATATTTTTCGCCCCATTTCAAATTCTGCTTGCGACATTTGTGGCGCTTTGGGGTTGGTGCTTTGGTACATCACCTCATTGGCCAGTGGCGAAGCACCAGCTTGGTAATTCATTTCTGACTGGGATACACCTTTTTTATCTTGTGCAATGGCATTCAAAGCCAAAGAAGCAAGAACGATGGCTGAGACGTAGGCCAATTTTGGCATTTTCATGAAAGAACTCCTGTTGTTGCCAGGTGCATGTAATGGCTCGGAATTCGAGTCCACCTGCTGCTGACCTTGGCAAGCTAACCAGCAGGTTGGATGAATTCTGAGTTTTTCACATCACAAATTCATTGACATACATCAAAGAGTCATTTGATTTGAATATTTAAATTGAAGCATCAAACATATGATTCATTTCAAGAAAATATTTGAGAATAGAAATGAAAAAAAAATCATCACCTCCAGAAATTTTTCTGGCCATTGCTTGCATGATTGGCGCATTGCCTTGCGTTGCCACTGCTGAAACCAGCAAAAACATTGACCTGCCCGATGTGATCATTAGCGCAACGCGATCTGAACAGTACACAGACGATTTGGCTTTCACTGTCGATGTCCTCAACCGACAAACAATGGAACGCCAGCAGATTTTGGACATTCGAGACACGCAGCAAAATCAAACTAATTTGTCGGTACGACACGCCCCTGCTCGGTTTGCCCTAACAGGCCCAGCCAACAACACAGGACGGGAAGGCAACACAGGCTTCAACATTCGCGGCATGGGCAGCAATCGAGTACTGATGCTGGAAGATGGCATTCGAATTCCCCACAGCTACGTTTACGCAGGCAACGCATTTGGCCGAGATTATGTGTCGTTGGACATGATTGAGCGCATTGAAATTGTGCGCGGCCCCGCATCGGCGCTTTACGGCTCTGATGGCATGGGCGGTTTGGTCAATTTTGTGACTCTTTCGCCTGACATTTTTCTCAAGCGAAAGTCAGATTCTGACTCGCCCGTCAAAGGCCAGGTCTCTATCGGATGGAGTGGTGACAGTGAGAGAAAATCAATCGGCACCACCCTCGCAGGCCGATCTTCCTCAGAGCTGTCTTGGCTAATCAACTTGGCATCTGCCAACAGCCAAGGTTTGAAAAATAGGGGCACGAACGATGCAGCCAATTTAGACCGCACCACACCCAACCCGCAATTGAATCAAGACCGCTCTGTGCTGGGTAAATTTGTTTGGACGCCCAGCCCAGATCAAAAGCACACTTTCACTTTGGCCCACGTAGACCGTGAAAGCGACGTCCATTTGCTTTCAAGCATCAGCAAATTACCATACGCCGGTTCTACCAGCCAAATTAACAATGCCGTTCTAGACGAAGCCGCCAACGCCAGCATGAACCGCAACCGAATCACGCTCGCAAGCCAGTTCGATGTGAAGCATGAATGGGCAGACAAACTGAATGTATATGCAGGCATTCACAATGCGTCGTCACTTCAGCACGGCACAACCGACCTGTATAAATCTGCCTACCGTGTTCGCGATGTGAGCTACTCCGAAGCTTCAGCCCAAGTGGGTTTGCAGGCCGAGAAAATTATTCGCCATTCAACGGAATGGACTCAAAAATACATTTATGGCATTGAGTCTTCGAATTCAAACATCAGCAATTTTTATACAGGCGTATCGCCACTGCCACCTGAAGTATTTCCCTTGAAGCGTTTTCCCGACACGCGCGAAACAACCCGTTCAGCCTACGCACAAACCGAATGGCTTTCCGATCAATGGAGCATGACACCAGGCGTCAGAATTGATCACTTTGCTTTAGATGTCACTTCGCAAAATTTGTTTTATCCACCTGCCAAACAAGCAGGACAATCTCTGGCTGACTCTGCTGTTTCTCCAAAGCTTGGCATCAAATGGAATGCCAATGCACAGTGGAGTGCGTTTGCGCAGTATGCAGAGGGCTTCAAAGCGCCCAATGCCAATCAAGTCAATGGCTATTTTGAGTTGTCACCGATTACAGGCAATCCAAACTACGTGACCATTGTGGCCAACCCCAAACTACAGGCCGAGAGAAGCAAAAACTTAGAGCTAGGTATGCGGTATCGGACGCCTGGCCTGATGTTGGATGCAGCTATTTTTTCAGGCGAATTCAATCAATTGATTCAAGATTTGAAAGCTTTGGGCGGTACTGGTCTGATCAATGACCCGCTTCGCTTTCAAACTGTGAACATTGACCATGCGCGCATTTCTGGATTTGAAGTGAAGGGCATGCGTGATTTGGGCTTCTATGAAGGCGGTCGCCTCAAAATGCCTTTTGCGTATGGGCAAGCCAAGGGGCATAACACTGGCAATCAGTTGCCCCTCAATTCCATTGATCCATCGCACTTCATGCTAGGTCTCAATTATTCAAAAAATGATTGGGATATCAAACTGGACCTGCACCATTTCGCAGCCAAACGCGCACAAGACATTGACAGCGCATCCCTGCTTAAAAATGGCGTGACCCAATTCAGCGTGCCTTCCAGCAATACCTTGAATGCATCGGCGCAATGGCAACTCCAAAAACAAACTCGCCTGACAGTCGCCGTCTACAACTTGACGCAACAAAAATATTGGAAATGGTCTGATGTGCAAGGGGTTGCAGCCAGTTCAACCGTATTAGATGCCTTCACACAACCTGGTCGATTGATGCGCTTCACACTCACCAGCACTTTTTAAGTTGAGAAAATCATGGCTGAAGTTTTTGTTCATCTCACTGAATCACCCGCTCGCACAAGACCTGCTTGGGCACTGTGGGAATTGGGATTCAGACCGTTTTATTTGTTGGCAACACTTTGGGCTGCGCTGTTCATCCCGCTCTGGGCTTTGCAGCTGTCTGCTGTTTTCAATGAAGCGCTGATACGCAACACGTCTTGGCATGCGCATGAAATGATTTTTGGCTATGCACTGGCGGTCATCATCGGATTCTTGTTCACAGCGGGGCGCAATTGGTCTGGACACCCCACACCCTCGGGTCGTTCATTGCAGTTTTTGGCCATGCTCTGGTTGTTAGCGCGAATGGCGGCATTTTCACCCTGGGTATGGCTGAGCCTCTTGCTCAACCTGTCTGTGCCTTGGTTGGCTGCTTGGGGGCTTTGGCGTTCGCTTTATGCAGGTCATAACCGTCGCAATTATTTTTTTGTTGCGCTGCTGGTCGTCATGGGTTTGGCCAGTGCCTGCTTTCATTTCAGCCAAATGGGATGGCAGCCCTTGCAATTCGAGATGGGCTTGCACTTGGACAGAGGTGTGCCCTTGGCACTGGACATCGTGCTCTTGATTGTTGCCATCATGATGGGGCGTGTGGTTCCCATGTTTTCCAACAACGGCATTCCTGGTCTGCAAGCCACTCGCAACCCGCTCATTGAAAAACTGGCCATTGGCAGCATTTTGGGCCTGATGGTGATTGACAGCCTAGCCCTCCAAAATATCTACGCGGCCACTTTCGTAGGCGGCGCGTTCATGGTGCATGGATGGCGCTGGTATCTGTGGCAGCCTTGGAAAACATGGCGCAACCCCATGGTGTGGGTGCTGCAAGGCGCCTACTTTTGGCTCTTGATATTCTTGGCTTTAAAAGCCATTGCAGCCACAGGCGCCATTCCCTCAGGCCCCGCGACGCACGCGCTCACTGTGGGTCTGATTGGCATGGTGACATTGGGAATGATGACGCGCACGGCCTTAGGCCATACAGGCAACCCTATTCAAGCGACTTGGGTTGAACGAGCTGCTTTCAGCGCCTTGTTTCTGGCGGCCAGCACGCGCGTTTTCATACCTTTGGCTTGGCCCAGCCTGTTGATAGAAAGCGCATTGCTGGCTGCAGTGCTGTGGAGTGCCGCGTTTGCTTTGTACCTTTGGCGCTATACGCCTTTACTGGTTCTTAACAAACCCGGGATTTTTAAGCCGCAACCGGTTTGAACTGATACCCGTTACCGCTTGTTTCCATCGTGCCAAATGCTGGGAATGGGAAGTGGAAACCACCGGCCATCATTTTGTCTTTGACCAACATGTCAAAGACACGGCGGCGTGACATGCGTGCCATGACAGGGTCCATGTCAAACAGCACGGACCAATCTGGCGCGCGTGCAAACAAGGAAGGCACATTGGTAATGTCAGCCACATAAGCAAACGACTGACCTTCAGAGTCCATGCGGAACAGGGTGTGGCCAGGGGTGTGGCCGAAAGCAGCTACCGATGTAATGCCAGGCGCTATCACTGCACCCGGTTCAAACTTCACCAACTGATCGCCGCCCAAATTGCCCAGTGCACGACGCACGGCCATGAAGGCGCCTTTCATGCCTGCGGGTGCGGCTTCCATGCGCGCATCGTCCGTCCAGAAAGCATGCTCGGGTGCGGGCACGTGCACACGGGCGTTGGGATAAACCAACTGGCCCGCTTTGTTGCGCAAGCCATTGATGTGATCGCCGTGGTAGTGGCTGAGCACCACGTTATTAATGTCAGTGGGTTTCAGACCCACAGCGTCCAGTTGGGCGGCCAGTTTGCCGGTGGTGGGTGGGCCATTGTCGGCAAAGCCGGTGTCAAACAAATAGCGCTGATTGCCGTTGATCAGTAAGAAGGGGGTGTAGGGCACATCGATGTAATCGGTGGGCAGGTTTTGGCTGGCAAGCAATGCTTTGACTTGCTCAAGGGGTGCGTTGGTTACAAACTCTTCGCCCAATGGACGGCGCACAGCGCCATCGTTCAAGGCGATGACTTCCATGTTGCCCAGTTTCATGCGCTTAAAGCCCACGCTGGGCAAAGTTGGGGGGCCAAAGTTGGGGGCCGCTTGAGACCACACGGAAGAGAAAGTGAGAGCGGATGCGCCGGCAATGCCAGCTCCTAAAAATAAGCGGCGGTCTAGCATGGTGAGGTCTCCTCGGTTTTGTGGAACGCCAATATAACAACGGCAGGGGTGAGCCTGTGCTGGTTGTGATAAATAACCCTTGTTGTCAGTTGGACAGGGCGCTGCAGTGCCATTCACGCAATTTACCCCTGTAGCGCTGGCAACTTGCGAACTGGGATTTGGATGACTATACTGTATTTTTATACAGTATATTTGCAGCATGCCTACAAACGCTTTCATGACACCTCAGCCCGTAGAAGCCACGGGCCCCAAGCTGTGGCTCGACATGTGCAGCTGGAAAGTGCCCGCTGGCTTTCCCTCGCCCGCGGCCGATCACACGCAAAAGCGCATTGACCTGAATGACCACCTCATTCGCAACAAAGAGGCCACCTTCATTTTCAAGGTGAAAGGCGACTCCATGGTGGGCGCAGGCATTTACGAAGGCGATGCGCTCGTCATCGATCGCTCCATTGAAGCCAAGCACAACAACATTGTGTTGGCCGTGCTCAACAACGAATTCACTGTGAAGCGT